>OGEU01002371.1_pt1 | contig 13569 bp, 9 predicted proteins | sample 1570651 | NCBI WGS metagenome assembly OGEU01 (sample SAMEA2582129, study PRJEB24529) | metagenome | biome: Human gut stool | place: China | collected 2011 | reverse complement strand
GGTTGCGGCTGGGTCGGCTGTGTCTGCTGCGGCTGCGGCTGTGACACTGCCTGCTGTGCAGTCGTCGGCTGTGTTGGAACTGTCTGCTGCGCAGAGCTTGATGGCGTGGACGCATTATTGTCAAGTGAAAGTGAAGTTCCCTCAACTACCTCATCTGCCATATACTTCATATAATTCCATGCAAAGCTTCCCTTTACACAAATTGCCTTCTGAACCTTTGAAAAAGCAAGGTTTCCAATCTCTTCAACTGATTCTGGAACTACAACTTCTTTCAAAAGCTCAATATCAGACAATGCAGAATCATCCAGTTTCTTCATTCCATCTGGAAGCTTTAAATACTGAACTGACGTATTGTTCTTAAATGCATGTGAACCAATTGAAGTTACCGAATATCCGCCGATTTCTGCCGGAATACGAACAACTTGTCCCTGATCATTGTACTCAACAAGCTTCAGCTCATCATTTGAAAGCTCATAGACATTTCTTCCGGAAGTAACCTTGTTGTCTTTGATTTCAACTACTTCAGTTTCTGTCTCCTTTTGAGTTTCTTTCTGTGTTTCTTTCTTCGTATCCGTATCCTGTATCTTATCTACTGTATACGGAATCTGCTTATTGCTCTTTTTTCCACTGCTGAAAAGAAGAACAATCAATACAATCATCGCAGCAATCAATGCAATTACTGTGACAATAATAACAACAAGAATACGATTTGTTTTTGGATGAGCCGGTTCATAATCATCATTGTCGTAATCATCATTACCGTAGCTGTCATCCTCTTCGTCATAATCGTAATCATCATTCAGATTTTCTTCATAATCATCATCTGAATCTGAATCGTAGCCTTGATCTGGCTGCTCTTCATAATTGTCTTGTACCTTGACTTTAGAGGGGCGTATCTTTGTTCCGCAAATTGGACAAATCGTGCTTCCCTGAGCTAGTCTGGCACCACATTTCGGGCAAATCATATGCTTCTCCGTTCTGCCGCATTTTTGCGGCTTTTTTTAAGTTATCGTCTGCGTGTAACGTAAACGATAACGCCTTTAACCTTTCGTATCATACCATAAGTATGAGTTTATTTCAATGTTTCAAATATCCAAAAACATTACATTTCTTTTACAAAACTGCGTCAATCCACGCGTTCCTTTCCCCAGAAAAATAATGCTACTGTTCCCGGGCCGGTATGACTGCCAATTGTCGCACCAATCGGGTAAATCTCAACTTTTCCATTTAAATTAGGAAAGCGGCTCTCAACGAGCATTGCAACAGCTTTTGCGTCATCCATGCACTCCGACTGACAGATATAGCATTTGCCCGAATATGCCAGACCTCCCTCGGCATTTTCTTCCATCTTCTGAACGATGCGCTGAATCACCTTTTTCTTCGTGCGCACCTTCTCTCTTGCTGTCAGATGTCCCTCATAGTCCACATTTAACAAAGGACAGATTCCAAGCATACCTCCAAAAAATCCAGCTGCCTTTGATACTCTTCCGCCTCTGATAAAAAAAGTAAGATCAGAAGTAAAAAACCAGTGCTGCAGTTTCTTTTTATTTTCACACACCCATGCATACAATTCATCTATGCTCTCTCCTGCATCCCTTCTGTCTGCCAGAGTATCTACTAACAAACCATAACCAGAGGAAGCTGCCAGTGAATCCACTACATAAATTTTTCTGTTTGGATATTCTTCTCTTACCTGTTCTGCTGCAATACATGCTGAATTGTAGCTGCCTGAAATTCCGCTTGAAAGCGTTAAATGAAGGATATCCTTTCCCTCATCAAATATTTTTCTAAAAAAATCTGCATACTCACCGATACTAACCTGTGATGTCTTTACATCCTCACCTGCAAGCATTCTGCGATATAACTCTGCCGGAGACATCGTCTGACCAAGGTCATCTAGATAGTCCTTTCCTCCCAGTTCATAGTGAAAGCACACATAATTGATTCCACGCTTATCAAAATATTCCTTCGTCAAATCAGCTGTAGAACAGCAGCTGATGCAATATTCTGCCATACTCATCTCCTCCTTATAATTAAAGCATTAAAACAGTTACAGTATATCTTTTTTGCTTTGCAAATACAAGTAGCGTTAAAGAGAAAATGCACCGTTTATCATTCCTTATCTTTTTTTCAGAAAATGTTCGCGATTAGGATACATTTCCCTAAACACCTCTAAAGCAGCTCTTTGAAGCGGCTCAAATTCTTTTTCCATTCGCAGACTATGAGGTGCATCAAACACAATTCTGCTTATTTGTTCAGCGATCTTTCCTGCAATGCTTTCATCTGACAGCTGTCCCATTCCAAAAATAACAGAAGTAAAGCCACGTCCTCCTGTACTAATCTCAATATATTTTCTGCATGTGTTTTTTAACTCTAAAAAAATTATTTCCTGCTGAGTCTTTGGCTTTCTTTCAAATTCATATAAATTCAGACCAAGAATAGCTTCTATCGCAAGCTTTTTCTTTCTGCCTCCCAAATCCATACTTCCGCTTTCTACAATATATTTTAAATTCATAAGATAACCAACAAACATATCTTTCCTTGGCTTACCTTTTCCATATCTGGTCTCCCAGAGCTTCATTCGAAGTTTATCTTCTTCACTCATGGTTTCATTTTTATTTTCCAGAAGCATCTGCTGTCTTTTAAGCGGATCTGTCTGTTCATAATAGTTTATCAGCCAATCTTCCATTTTTAATCTTTCCTTTCCGAAAATGCACCTTTTTATTGTTCCATAAATGATTCCACATTTTCTGCCGTCACCTTTTGATACGGTAAAAAGATATATCGTTCATTTTCCAGATCCTCCTTTGGCGGTGTCTGACCTTGAAACAGTGTCATCGCAAGACGCGAAATCTGCTCAGCTTGTCCATGCCTGTCATTATACACAGTCCCCTGAATGGTGCCTTTTTGGACAGCCTCCAATGCACCTTCCAAACCATCTATTCCAAAAATTATCGGACGTCTGTCTTTATCATAATCAAGTGCATCATACGCAGCAACTGCACCAAGAGCCATCTCATCATTATTAGAAAGGACTAGTTCAATCTCGTCTCCATATTGATTAATCAGCTGTGTCATCTTATTTTCAGCTTGTCCACGATTCCAGTTTGCAAACTGGAAACTTAGTCTTTCTAATATAATGCCCTGTTCTTTAATTGTTTTTACCACACTGTCTGTTCGAATGATTGCATCCTGATGACCTGTCTCACCCTCAAGAAGTACATATTGAATCTTTCCGTCCTGATTTCGATCTACTGCGTCATTGTCTCGTATCATATCTGCTGCAATCTCACCCTGCATCATACCAGACTGTCTGGCATCTCCGCCTACATAATACAGCTTATCCCACTGCATCAAATCCTCTCTCACTGGCTCTCTATTAAAGAAAATAACAGGTATATTTTCCTTTTTTGCCATCTTTATTATATTTGACGGCTCTGTCCTGTCAACGAGATCAACAGCAAGTATCTCACAGCCAGCATCAAGCATTTCCTTCACAACTTCATTTTGAATCTTCTGATCATTTTTTCCATCCCTTACAGTCATAATCACCTTTAGAGAATCTGACTCATATCCCGCCAGATCTTCCTTCAGACAATCTGTAAGCGCATTAATAAAGGGGTCGTCCTGCGTGTATAGCACAACACCAACACGAAGAACATCTCTTTTTTTCTCACTATTCGCCGTACATCCTGTCAGACACAACAACATGCATCCGATCAGAATACTTCTTATCTGATACTGTTTCATCGAAATCTCCATTCCTTTTTGGCTGACTATATGCAAATTCTCAATCATACGTATGAAGAAAATGCTGTACCTCTTCTCTGAAAATATCTTCTTTATGCAACAGATGATACTCAATCGTCTGGTTGTTAATCGTATACAGATGATTTTTCAGCACTTTTGAAATTTCTATAGCACTATGATATCCCATGCTATATCCATCTATCGCAATTAGCCCATCAATCACAGAATCATCGAGATAATACACACACTTTATACTATTTCCAATTCCATAGATTTTCGTGTCACACTCTTTTTTCTGTGCATACATTCCTGCTACCTGCTCTAAGGCACTGGTATCAAATACAATCAAATAATCGACTGGCTGCTGCTCTTTTAACCTCTGTGTAATTTCCATATCATATGTAACATTCATGTCAAACTGAATCTCACATCCTGTATCAGAAAGCACATCTAATACACCCTGCATACATTTATCAGTGCAGTCTGTTTTCTTAAATCCACTTATAATTCCAACAGTTTTGCCTTGAATATCATATTGATTACGGCTTAATAAATCCTGTGCCAATGCATATCCCATACGGTAATAGTCCGGCGTAATAACAGGCAAATCAGAATATTTTGATGTATGATCTTCCTCTTTTTCACGCAGCGCATCATTTGCTACAAGAAGCATTGGCTTTTGTACGCGAATTTCTCTAAGCATATCAATAGTATCCCTGCCCGGCGCCGCTTGAATAATAAATGCGTCAACCTGATTATCCAGCTGATCATAAATCAAGCTCTTCTCTTCCTCTGCATTTTCAATCTCATCGGTGTTGCAAATAATCAAATGTATATTTGCAATTCCAGCTGCCTGCTTTAAACCATTCATAAAAGAATTCCATTTTTCATCACCGGATTTTTCAACAATAACTGCTACCCGCTTCTGAGGTTTTTCATCTTCAAAAATCAGATGCACACAAAACAGCAGCAATATGCCTAGACAGATTTCTGCTAACAAAAAAGTGGTTTTTGTTTTTTTCATGATTCACCCTCATTTCTAGTTGGCTTTCCCGGAGTCTCAAGCGCCTCACAATTTTCTTTAGTGTATGGCACAGCAGGCAAATGAATCGTGACTGTCGTTCCCTCGTCTGGTTCACTCTCCACGATAAGACCATATTTGCTGCCAAACATCAGCTGAATACGCGTGTGCACATTAATGAGTCCTACACCAGAGCCATGTTTTGGTCCTTTCTGATTATCTTTTAAAATATTTTCTACATCTTCATGACGCATTCCCATTCCATTATCCGTAACTGAAAGATAGATTTCTGCATCATCTTTCCAGCCTTTGACAATAATTTTAGGCTGGTCATCCTCATCCATATTTCCTACACCATAATATATAGCATTTTCAAGAATCGGCTGCAAAATAAGCTTTACCGTACAAAACGGATAAATTTCTTCTGAAACATCATATTCTGTCACAAAACGCTCCTTGTAGCGATACTTTTGAATATTCATATAATTTTTGCAGTGCTTTAGCTCATCCTCAATACTAATAATCGTCTTTCCTCTTGACAAACTGATTCTAAACAGCTTGGCCAGCTCAGATATCATAAAAACTGCATCCTGATTTTTATTGGCCTCAACCATCCAAGTGATAGATTCCAAAGTATTATAAAGAAAATGCGGGTTGATCTGACTTTGCAGTGCTGCCAGTTCACTCTTTCTTCTCTCATTCTGCTGCTTCACAATTTCTTTCATTAACCGCTCAATTTCTTCATACGAATGCTGGACAGATTTTCCAAGATGACGAATCTCATATGAGCCTCCAATATAGATATCAGGCTTTTCCCCAGCTTCATATGCCCTTACAGATGCATCCAATTTAAGAATTGGACTTGAAATCCTTTTCGACACAATGCGATTGACTAAAAGAAGCATCATAATCAGCATAATCACAACAATTACCATATAAATACGAAACTGTTCTCGGCTGTCTGTTCTAATGTCCTGCTTTACAATGCCTACCATCTTCCAGCCCGTATATGATATGGTACTTACAATTGCAGTCTGCTTATCTCCACTTGGGCTGCGCAAATTTTTATATACACCATCTTCACTGCTGCATACAATACTGAAATCTTCCTCAAACAATCCATTGCTGATTTCATTTGCATAAGGATGATAAATCAGATTTCCTTCCCCATCACAGACATAATAATATCGCCCCCTGTTTTGATCATTCACCTGATTCATCATTTCCTCAATAAAGGAATATTTCATATCAACAAGCAAAATGCCATTTTCAGGTCTGTCTCCATCAATGCCGTCTACTGCACGGCTTAAGGAAATTACCCAATGATACGTTTTTGCATCATCCTGAAATAAATTCTGCATATGAGGCGTTGAAAAGTGCATATTTTCAATTTCCTCTGCTGCATTTTCAAACCAAGACTGCCAAAGCACCTCTACACCATCCTTCTGCAGCGTAACTGGCTCTGCCACAATAAGATTTCCTTCCATATCATAAAGCGCAATACTCTGTATTTTGTCCTTATTAAAATCATATAGAAAACTCAGCTGCTGATTAAACTCCGGACTAGACACATCAAATGCCTGTATAATATTATATGTGACAGTATCTGAAATCTGTCTCATATTTTTCAGATACTGCTCCATGGAATTGACTGTGCTTTCCATCAGGTTTTGTGTGTTGCGAACTTCATTCTGACGCATAGCCATTTCATATCGATTGTAAAGCAATAACCCCATAGATATAGACGTAATTACCGTCATCAAAGAAAGAACCGTCATAATGACAGACTGAATATCTGACACTTTTCTTTTTTTCATACTCATTTTCCCATATGCTCTGTGCGATATTTTGAAGGCGACATTCCATACTTGCGTTTAAAAACATATCCAAAATAGTTTGCGTCCTCATAACCAACATGTTCTGCAATTTCATAATTTTTTTCATTTGTTTCAAGCATCAGATGGACAGCCTGCTGCATTCTGTAATCTGTCAGATATGTAATAAATGAAATGCCCACTTCTTTCTTAAAAATAGAAGAAAAGTAGGAATTTGATACACCAAGCTTTGAACACACAGTATCAAGTGACAAATCTGCATCTGCATACTCATCATGAACAATATTTTTTGCTTCTGAAATAAGGTAACGCAGTGAAGAATTTCTGGCATTTTTTAGTTCATCACTGATCGATAGTGCTACTCTGACAAGCCAGGCCATTAATGCACTTTCATCCATCTTTGTAATTTCTTCATACGCATTTTTGATTTCTCCGGCATGATCTTCAAATTTCATATGATTATTTCCACAGAAACGATATAGATGCCCTACAATTTCCAGCACAGTAAAATTATACTGCATAATTGTTTTTGCATTATCTTTTAGTTCCTTCACTAAAGAAAAAACTGCATCTTCAATGTCTTCACGTACCCCAATATGAACTGCCTTGAACACATCATTCATATTAATATCATCTGGCTGCATGGAAAGTCCCTGCCCCTTCGGTGCAATATCTGCAATATTGATAGAACAACCTGATCCGTAAATAACACGATACGAAAGTGCTTCCCATGCCCCTTCATAGGAAAAACGAAGATTTGATACTTCATTGCACACCTTACCTATTCCAGCAGTAACAACTGCACCAAAAAAGCGGTCTGCCCATTTGCAGAAGCGGTCACAGTCATCTGTCAGTCTCGTGATTTCATCTTCTTTGCCTAAATTTGCTACCATAACAATATTTCCCAGATAAGAAAAATATCTGCAGTCCCATTTGCCGCGGAATTTTTCCTTTACTTCTCTTTGTACAGATATCGAAAGCAGAAGTGGTGTCATCCCGTCAGGAACATGATTTTCTGATGTATGGAAAACAGCGCAGCAAAAATACGGTCCTGGCAAAGAAATCTGATAATCATTTAAATATTTATTTATTTCACTGTCCGAAATGCGTCCCTCCACAAGAGAGCAAAAGAAATTTGTTTGAAGTACAGGAAGGGAATCTGTATAGTACTGCTCTAGCTTTCTGACATTTAATTTTTCTTCTCTCTCTTTATCGAGTACGTTTTTTAATCGTTTGAGACATTCAGAAAGCTCATTGGCATTGATCGGTTTTAATATATACTCTTCAACTTCAAGATGAACTGCTTCTTTGGCATATTCAAACTCGTCAAATCCGGTCAGAATTAAAATTCGCACGCCTGGATTCTCTTCCTTTAAATTACGTGCCAGTTCCAATCCATTCATATATGGCATTTTGATATCGGTAATGACCACATCTGGCTGCAGTTTTTCTGCTATTTCCATAGCTTTTACACCATTCTGTGCTTTTCCGATTACCTCAAATCCCAATTCTTCCCAATTAATTCTTTGTTCAATTGCATTTCTGACTTCTTCCTCATCATCTACAAGAAGTACTTTATATGTAGTCATCTATATTCCTCCATGTTTACTAAGAAATCTTTCTGCATTTACAAAAAATGGCACGAACTTCTTTATAAATAGATTCGTGCCATCTTCATTATACTCTTTTTTTACCAATTTTCCACTAGTAATATTATTTTTTTATACATTTTTTGTGCATTACTTCTTCTTTACGTACTTGAGACAGTCAAGTGTAACTGCTACGAGAATGATAATACCTTCAAAGATAAACTGAAGGTTTGTATCAATACCAAGAATAGTAAGGGAATAAGTCAGTGCAGTGAAGATAAGTACACCAGTTACAACACCAGAGATCTTACCAATACCACCAGTAAAGGATACACCACCAACAACGCAGGCAGCGATGGCATCCATATCCCATCCTTGTCCATAAGCTGCACTACCAGAACCGATCATACGATTACATTCCAGCCAAGCACCAAATCCATACAGGATACCTGCAAGAACGAATGCGCCCATTGTTACTGCAAATACAGAAATACCAGATACAGCAGCTGCTTCTGGATTACCACCAACTGCATACAGATTCTTACCAAACGTTGTCTTATTCCAGATAAACCATACAACTGCAACTGCAACAACTGCCCACAAAATAATGGTTGGGAAATTTCCAATTCTTGGAATAAACATTGCCGGGATGGAAGAATCAATTGCTCCAAAGGATACACCCTTTGTTGCATATGTTACAAGACCAAAGATAATAAGCATGTTTGCCATGGTAGAGATAAATGGATGCATCTTAAATCTTGCCATAAAGAAACCTGCAATTGATGCAAATCCAGTTGTCAGAATCACACATACAAGCAGTGCAAAGATTGCACGAGCTGGCGCAGGGATTCCAGTAAAGTCAAAGATATGGCCAAATACACCACCTGTATTAATACCATTGTGCATAATAATGGTTGCTGTTACCATACCCATACCAACCATTCGGCCTACAGAAAGATCAGTACCGGTTAACAGAATCAATCCTGCTACACCAAGAGCCAGGAAGATACGAGGTGATGCCTGCTGAAGAATATTCAAAATATTAGCTGTTGTCAGAAGCTGCGTATCCTTTACAACTGGTGTTATAAAGCAAAGTGCGATAAAAATCAGGATAATTACAATATAAAGTCCGTTCTTATAAAGGAACTGCGGTGTATTAAATGTATACTTGTAATTTTCCAGTTTCTGAAGCTTCTTCTGTCCATAAGTAAACTTTGACATACGAAGCAAATCAATCAGATGATACTGATGCACAAATGCCTCATGCTTTCTGTCCTTGATTTCCTGAAGCTTTGACTCATGCACCATCTGTGCATCATACAGACGATTCTTATATACATACTTCTCGTCCTTAAGCTCCTGCTTATCTGTCATTCCGGAGATTGTGCGCTCGTGCTCTGCTTTCAGCTTCTCACGAACTTTTACATATTCTGCATTCTCAGCTTCCTTTTGAGCTGCACAGCTTGCTACAACCTTATCGTAATAATCTTTCTTAAAATGAGTCTTCAAATAAGATTCTGCATCTGCAATCAGCTTGGAAACTTTATCTTTATTTGCAGCTTCTACCTCTCTTGCCTTTACAAGAAGTGCCTGATCCTTTCGGATAATCTCATTCTGCTCCTCTTTTGTATAATTCTTATCTTCCTTTGTTAAAGAGATATGTGTCTTTAATGCCTGCACCTGATCAGAACCATCTACACGCAGGGCATCTATCTGTGCCTGTATTTTACCAACATATTCATCAATCGGCTTTAAAAGCTTTGCTTCCTCTTCTGCCGAAAGATATCTCATATCATTTGCCATAGCTCTCGTACTCCTCTCTGTTACAAATACTTTGCACTAAGTCTAAGCAGTTCTTCCTGATTTGTTTCCTTGGTGTTTACAATTCCTGCCAGATGACCATTTGACATTACACCGATTCGGTTTGTAATTCCAAGAATCTCCGGCATCTCAGATGAAACAACAATGATTGTCTTTCCCTGCTTAGCCATATCAATAATCAGTTCATAAATCTCGTACTTAGCACCAACATCAATGCCTCGTGTCGGATCATCCATCATGAAAATCTTTGGTGAACGCTCCAGCCATCTTCCAAAGATTGCCTTCTGCTGATTTCCACCAGAAAGGTTTGCAATCATATCATCCGGTCCCATGCACTTTGTATGCATAATACGAATTTCTTCTGCAGTTGCTCTTACCATTTCATCCTTAGATAATGCAATTCCAGATTTATACTGACTCATATTAGCAATTGTTGTATTAAAGGTGATATCTGCTTTTAAGAATAATCCATCAGCCTTACGTTCCTCAGTAATTAACGCAAATCCATGATCCATTGCATCTTTTGATGAATGAAAATTCATCAGCTTATCATCATAGTAGACACGTCCGGCTGCTCTTGTACGAATACCAAATATCGTCTCAAGAAGCTCTGTACGACCAGCTCCAACCAGACCATATAAACCAAATATTTCTCCCTTTTTTACATCAAAGGTTATATCTTGAAGCTTCGGTGCATATTTCGTAGATAAATGCTCTACTCTTAAAATCACATCACCCGGTGTATTATCAACAGGCGGGAAACGATTATCTAATGATCTTCCTACCATAGCAGAAATCAATTCATTCATATTGGTATCACTACAGTTTTTAGTCATTACAAGAGCACCATCTCTAAGAACAGAAACCTGGTCACAGATCTCAAAGATCTCATCCATCTTATGAGAGATATAGATCAGTGAAATTCCCTGTTCACGAAGCTGTCTCATCATCTTAAATAATTTTTCAACTTCTGGTGCTGTCAGAGATGAGGTTGGCTCATCCAAAACAATCACCTTTGAATTATAAGAAATTGCCTTTGCAATTTCACACATCTGTCTCTTTGAAACAGACATCTTCTTCATCGGCTGTGAAAGATCTACCGTAATGCCAAGCTTACGGAATAAATCAGAAGCCTCTTTTTTCATTCTTCCCTCATCAATTACTCCGAGGGATGTTTTTGGGTAGCGACCAAGAAACAGATTGTCAATTACGTTTCTTTCCAGACATTGATTCAACTCCTGATGAACCATTGCCACACCATTTTCCAAAGCATCCTTTGGACCTGTAAAGCTAATCTCTTTCCCGTCTAAAATTATTGTTCCTTCATCTTTTTGATACGTACCAAAAAGACATTTCATCATTGTCGATTTACCAGCACCATTCTCGCCCATCAGACCCATGATTGATCCTCTCGGCACATCCATATCGATATGCTTTAGAACCTTATTTCTTCCGAATGATTTGCTCATGCCGCGGATCGACAAGACGATATCCTTATTGCCTTCTGCCATATCCTTACTCCTTTCAGAAAAAGAGGGTGTCAGAAGTTCTAACACCCTCAGACCTTTTGCTAGCAAAAAATCTCTATCAATTACTGCTTAAGGAGAGATGTATAAGATGCTGCGTTGTCTGTCTTAACCATATTGATTGCGAATGCATCATATTCGCCTGGATTACCAAGACGGTTTGTAACATTAGACTCAGTCTGACCATCACCACCAATGTATTCAACCTTTAAGTTCAGAAGATCATCATAGTTCTGAAGAAGTGGCTGATAAGTTGAGCTTAAGAAGTTATCAGAAGCATTGTAGATATTTAACCATACCTTCTTCTCTGGGCTCTTAGAAGCATCCAGCTGATTTGAAACCTTGCTGTATACCTTGGTAGAATCGGTGAAATCCTTATAGTTATCTGCTGTGATAGCAATATTTAATGCATAGTAGGATCTCTCATCTGCACTATATCTGTAATCAACGCCTTCTTCCAGCTTGTTGCCTGCTGCATCTGCAGTACCAATACCAGTATCGATATCTACACCGTCCAGTGCATTTCTTAAAACTCTCAGTGTCAGGTAAGCCTGAACGTCTGCATGCTGGGAAATTGTTCCGCCGTAGCCTTCTGCGATTGCAGCAACTGCATCGCTGTTTGCATCATAGCCGAAGGTCGGTACCTTATTGTCTTTTGCCCAGGCATTGAACATGGACATTCCCATACCATCGTTATTGGATACTACAACATCAATCTCATCACCAAAGGATGCGGACCAGGTTCCGATTGCATTACCTGCCGTAGCAGCATCCCATGTAGCACCTGCGGAGTTCTTCATTTCCTGTGATGCAAGTTCACGGATGGTATATGTCTTTCCATCAATATCAAGTGTTGCATCCTGAACAACGCTTGCTGAACCGTCTGTATTGGTTCCTGCAGGAGAAGCATCAATCACTCCGGATGCATCAACGCCGGTTCCAAGTGCGGAACGGACACCACGGGTACGTGCAATGGAATCGTTATGTCCGATATCACCGATTGCAAGGATATAACCGATCACGCCGTCACCGTTACGGTCGATGGTAGCAGCATTGGCCTTGATGTAATCAAGTACCATCTGTCCCTGAAGCTCTGCTCCCTGGTTTGCATCGAATCCGACATAGTACGTATTCTCATTAAAATTCAAAGCTGCCATATCCAGCTCTCCTGTTGAGCTGTTAGAAGGCTGGCGGTTGAACCACACCAGAGGCTTCTTGCTGTTTTCGCCACCGGCACTGTTTGATGCTTCACTTGATGTACCGGTTGATGTGTTGCCTGATGCACTATTGGATGTGCTGTTCGATGCAGAACCGCATGCAACCAGTGTGGTGGAGAGTGCTCCTACTAAAAGCAGGGATAATAATTTACTTCTTTTCATAATTTTCTTCCTCCTTTGAAGTCTGTTCGTTATTAACTGTCTTTATTATATTTTCGAACAAGGAAGATTTACATAGAAAATTTTTATATGAATCATTAAAATTTTGTGCAGTTTGATATTTTTATGCCTTTTCAGAAATCATTCCGTTTATGTCCGCGAACAATTTGTCCAATCTGAAAAATGTATATTTTTGTATTTCTGTGCAGTTTTTCTCCTTTATCCTGCAGCCATTCTTCAGTTAATAAAATAATAAAAGGTATGCTTTAAATTATTATGTCCTGGCAAAATATTAGTCCGGACAACTTTTCAGAGAATATGGATTTCTCTACCTTAGCATGATACACTTAAGGAAGTAAAAAACGGGAGTAAGATACATGGAACAATTACTGATTATTGAAGATGATATCGGTTTGAATCAAGGCTTATGCAAAGCGCTGAAAGCAGATGACCGTCAGATTATATCCTGCCATGATCTAAAAGCGGCAAGAGAACAATTGCTTTGCGGGAGTGTATCCCTGATCCTGCTGGATATCAATCTGCCGGATGGCAGCGGGCTCGAGCTGCTCCGGGAGGTCAAGGAAAACACACCCTATATTCCTGTTATTCTGCTGACTGCCAATGACACCGATCTGGACATCGTAGACGGAC
>OGEU01002367.1_pt1 | contig 13613 bp, 10 predicted proteins | sample 1570651 | NCBI WGS metagenome assembly OGEU01 (sample SAMEA2582129, study PRJEB24529) | metagenome | biome: Human gut stool | place: China | collected 2011 | reverse complement strand
CGCCCTTTTCGGTGGAGATCACCCTCTCGATCGAAGAGACGGCCCGCGCCCACGGCTGGAACAGCTTTGTGGTCAATATGTTTTCTGACGATCGTCCGGAAGCGGTGGTCGACCTGCTCCTCTCCCATCGTCCGGACGGCATTATCTTTACCACCATGGGCCTGCGCCAGGTACCGCTGCCGGAGAAACTGCTGACTCTGCCCTGCGTGCTGGCCAACTGCGAAAGCCTCAGCCAGCCGGTGGCCAGCTATATCCCGGACGATGAACAGGGGCAGTACGACGCGGTGAAAGCCCTGCTTGCCGCTGGCTATCGTCGTCCGCTGTGCCTGCACTTACCCGCCAGCCAGCTGGCGACAATCCGCCGCCGCCAGGGGCTGGAGCGCGCCTGCCGGGAGGCGGGCATCGAGACGGTCTCGGTGTATTCTCAGGCGGATGCGGAGGCCCTCCACGTCCAGTTGGCCACCCGGTCCGTGTGCATCGGCCCTCCCCGGGCCGCTGACAGCTACTTAAATCCCACGGCGCTGCTCTCTGCCGCCATAGCCACCGGCTGCGACGGTCTGCACCCCGGCTACGGGTTCCTGTCGGAAAACCCGGAATTTGCCGACGCCTGCGCGGAAAACGGCATCACCTTCATCGGTCCCTCCGGGGACGCCATCCGGAAGGCCGGCTCCAAATCCGCCGCCCGGGACCTGATGCGCGCCGCCGGGGTCCCCGTGACCCCCGGTTCCGACGGGCCGGTATCCTCCGTGGAGGACGCTCTGGCCGTGGCGGAGACGGTGGGCTATCCCGTTTTGCTGAAGGCCAGCGCCGGAGGCGGCGGCCGGGGCATCCGCCGCTGCGACAGTTCTAAAGACCTGCCCGACGCTTACGCCGCCGCCAAAGCGGAGGCCAACGCCTGCTTCGGAAACGACGAAATGTATCTGGAAAAGCTGGTGCTGGAGCCCCGGCACATCGAGTTTCAGATCTTAGCGGACCGGCAGGGCCACGTCATCCATCTGGGAGACCGGGACTGCTCCATCCAGCGCCGGAACCAGAAGCTCATTGAGGAGGCCCCCGCCCGGTGCCTGACGCCGGAACTGCGGGAGGAGATGGGCCGGGCCGCCGTGAAAGCGGCGCAGGCCGTCCGCTATGAGGGCGCGGGCACCGTGGAATTTCTGCTGGACAGCGACGGGCAGCATTTCTACTTTATGGAGATGAACACCCGGATCCAGGTGGAGCACGGCATCACGGAGATGATCACCGGCGTGGATCTGGTGCGCCAGCAGCTGCGCATCGCCTCCGGTCTGCCCCTTGATCTGACTCAGGAGGACGTGACCCTCACCGGCCACGCCATTGAGTGCCGCATCAACGCCGAGGACCCCACGGCCAATTTCCGGCCCTGCCCCGGCAAGGTGGAATTTCTCCACTTCCCCGGCGGCCCCGGCGTCCGGGTGGACTCCGCCCTCTATAACGGCTGCACCCTCTCCCCCTATTACGATTCTCTGGCCGCCAAGGTGATGGTCCACGCCCCCACCCGGCTGGAAGCCATCCGCAGGATGCGCCGCTGTCTGGAGGAATTTACTCTGGAGGGCTTCCCCACCAACGCGGAGCTGTCCTATGAGCTGCTGTTCCACCCCACCTTTGTCCGGGGCGGCTGCACCACCGCCTTTCTGGACCGAAGCCTGCCGGAGCTGCTGGAATTCAGCCGCCGGGTAGACGATCACAAAGGATAATACATGGAAAACATTTTTGCGAAACGCCGGGCGCGGCTGCTGGCCATGAAAGCCATGCGGGAGAATTACGTCCCCGGTGAAAAGTTAGTCACCTGCCCCCATTGCGGCGGGGAGAGCCAGCGGAAGGACGTGGCGGCGGCGCTGTCCGTCTGCCCCCTGTGCGGCTACCACTTCCCCATGGGGGCCTATTACCGGCTCAGCAGCGTACTGGACCCCGGCTCTTTCCGGGAACTCCACGAAAAGCTGACAGCCGGTGATCCCCTCCGCTTCCCCGGCTACGGGGCCAAGCTGGACGGCGCCCGCCGGAAAACCGGCATGAACGAGGCGGTGGTCACCGCCACCGGCACCGTGGGCGGGAACCGCTGTGTAGTCGGCGTGCTGGACAGCCGCTTCCTCATGGGCAGCATGAGTGCCGCCGTAGGAGAAAAGCTGACGCTGGCCATTGAGCACGCCGGGAAAAACAAGCTGCCCCTGATCCTTTTTGCCGCCAGCGGCGGCGCACGGATGCAGGAGGGCATTTTGTCTCTCATGCAGATGGCGAAAACCAGCGCGGCTCTGGCCCGGTTTTCGGAAAAGGGACTGCTGTACATCTCCGTTCTCACGGACCCCACCACCGGCGGCGTCACCGCCAGCTTTGCCTCGTTAGGGGACATTATTTTAGCGGAGCCGGGGGCCCTCATCGGTTTCGCCGGACCCCGTGTCATTCAGCAGACCATCGGTGAGACCCTGCCGGAGGGCTTTCAGCGGGCGGAGTTTCAGATGGAACACGGCTTTGTGGACGCGGTCGTCCCCCGGAAGGATCTGCGGGACACCCTCATCCGTCTGCTGAAGCTCCATGGGAAAGGAGAACGTCATGGCTGAGAAAACCGCCGCAGAGCGGGTGGCGCTGGCCCGCCATCCCCAGCGGCCCAATATCACGGACTATATCGACGGACTGTTCACCGATTTCTTTGAGCAGCGGGGAGACCGGGCCTGCCGGGAGGACCCCGCCATTTTAGGCGGCATCGCCCTGTTCCACGGGCGGCCCGTCACCGTCATCGGCACCCGGAAAGGCAAAACGCTGGAGGAAAACCTCCGGTGCAACTTCGGGATGCCGGGGCCGGAGGGCTACCGCAAGGCGCTGCGGCTCATGAAGCAGGCGGAGAAGTTCCGCCGCCCTATTTTTACCTTTATCGACACCGCCGGAGCCTATCCCGGTCTGGAGGCTGAGGAACACGGTCAGGGCGAGGCCATCGCCCGGAATCTCTTTGAGATGAGCCGTCTGACGGTGCCGGTCATCGCCGTCGTCACCGGGGAGGGCAACAGCGGCGGCGCGCTGGCGCTGGCTGTGGCCGACCGGGTGCTGATGCTGGAAAATGCCGTGTACGCCATTTTGTCCCCGGAGGGCTTCGCCTCAATCCTGTGGAAGGACGCCCAGCGTTCCGGCGAGGCGGCGGAGCTGATGAAGCTCACCGCCCCGGAGCTGAAAAAGCTGGGGGTCATTGATGGCATCGTCCGGGAGCCGGAGGGCGGCGCGCAGACCGACCCCAGCCGGACGCTGTGGAATCTGGACCGGGCGCTGACCGCCTGTCTGGAACCCCTGCTGAAGGAAAGCGCCGTCAGCCTGACGGAACGGCGCTATCAGAAATTCCGCGCCCTTGGCCGCGGGAAGGAGGACGCATGAACGGGATCAAGCTCCGGGGCACAGGCCGCTGTGTCCCCGCCAATACCGTCACCAATGACGATCTTTCCCGGCTGGTGGATACCAATGACGAGTGGATCACCGCCCGCACAGGCATCCGCAGCCGCTACCGCTGTGAAAAAGAGACCCTCACGGAGCTGTGCGTCAGCGCCGCGCGGGACGCCCTGCACATGGCCGGGATCACCCCGGCGGACATCGGCGTGTGCATCGTGGCCACCGTCTCGGCAGACACTGTGGTGCCCTCTGCCGCCTGTCTGCTGCAACGGGCGCTGGGTCTGCCGGAGGATACCCCCTGTTTTGACCTGAACGCCGCCTGCACCGGCTTTGTCTACGCTCTCCACACGGCGGAGTGCCTGCTGAACGCCTCCCCCCGGAAATTCGGTCTGGTGATTGGGGCGGAAGCCCTCAGCCGCGTGGTGGACTGGACGGATCGGGGCCCCTGCATCCTCTTTGGAGACGGCGCGGCCGCCGCCGTGGTGGAGTGTCGGGAGGGCTGGCCCTCCATCGGGGCCGTGCTGGGCAGCCGGGGGGACGACGTTCTCCTGCGTCTGCCGGGCCTTGGCCGGGGAGAGCCAAACGTCCTGTCCATGGAGGGGACGCAGGTGTTCAAATTCGCCGTGGAGACCGTTCCCGCCTGTATGGACGCCACGCTGAAAAAGGCGGGGCTGACCCCGGCGGACATCGACTTCTTCGTGTTCCATCAGGCCAACGCCCGCATCATTGATTTAGCCGTGCGGAAATCCCGCATCCCGCCGGAAAAATACTACAAAAACATCGACCGTTACGGCAACACCGCCGCTGCCAGCGTCCCGCTGGTCCTCAGTGAGCTGGTGGAGCAGGGCCGCGTGGGTCCCGGCAGCCGCCTGCTGCTGACGGCCTTCGGCGGCGGCCTGACCTGGGGCGGCGCGGTGCTGGAAATGGCGTGAAATTGAGGAGTACACTATGAAAAAACTCAACGAGCTGCTGGGGACGGAATTCCCCATTATCCAGGGCGGCATGGCCAACATCGCCACAGGCGAATTTGCCGCCGCCTGCTCTAACGTGGGGGCCTTGGGCGTCATCGCCACCGGCGGGATGCTGGAGGCGGACCTGCTGCGCAAGCAGATCCGCATCTGCAAGAGCCTGACGGACAAGCCCTTCGGGGTCAATCTGATGCTGATGAACCCCTGCGCCGACGAAATGGCCCAGATCATTATTGAGGAGGGCGTTCAGGTGGTGACCACCGGGGCGGGCAGTCCCGGCAAGTACATCCCCGCGTGGAAAGAGGCCGGGATCAAGGTGCTGCCCGTGGTGGCGGCCTCCATCCTTGCCAAGCGGCTGGTAAATCAGGGAGCCGACGCCATCATCGCCGAGGGCATGGAGTCCGGCGGCCATGTGGGCGAAATGACCACCATGGCGCTGGTACCCCAGGTCATCGACACGGTGGATGTTCCCGTCATCGCCGCCGGCGGCATTGCCGACGGACGGCAGGCAGCAGCGGCCTTCGCTCTGGGGGCCTGTGGCATTCAGGTGGGCACCTGCCTGCTGACAAGCCTTGAGTGCCCCATCCACGAAAACTACAAGCTGGCCCTTCTGAAGGCCAAGGACAGCGACACCACTGTCACGGGCCGCTCCATCGGCGGACCGGTGCGGGTGCTGAAAAACAAAATGGCGCGGGAGTATCTCGCTCTGGAAAAGCGTGGAGCCACGCTGGAGGAATTGGAACACGTCACCTTAGGCGGTCTCCGCCGCGCTGTGTTTGAGGGCGACATGGAGCGGGGCAGCGTCATGGCCGGTCAGGTGGCCGGTATGCTCCACGAGATCAAGCCCCTGCGTCAGATCTTCGAGGAGCTGTACACCGGCAGTCAGGCCGTTTTGAAGGCCACGGAGGCAGCATGGCAGTAACGATCCGGGGAAAGGCCCTCCCCCTCCCGATTTTACAGGGGGGCATGGGCGTTGGCATCAGTCTGGACGGCCTTGCCGGGGCGGTAGCCGCCTGCGGCGGCATGGGGACCCTCTCCACCGCCGTCTGCGGCTTTCAGGAGCCGGATTTCGCCAAACGTCCCTTTGAAGCCAACCTCCGGGCGCTGGACCGGCAGGTCCGCCATGCCAAGGTTTTGGCCCACGGCGCGGGGCTCATCGCCGTCAACGCCATGGTCGCCACCACCCAGTATGCCGACAGCGTCCGCACCGCTCTCCGGGCAGGGGCTGACGCCATCGTCTGCGGTGCGGGACTTCCCAAGGATCTCCCCGCGCTGGCCTCCGAAGTTTCCGACAGCGACGCCGCCATTGCCCCCATCGTCAGCAGCGGACGGGCGGCGGGGCTGCTGTGCAAGCTGTGGGACCGGCACTATGGCCGCATCCCCGACTTTTTGATCTTGGAGGGGCCGGAGGCCGGGGGGCATCTGGGCTTCTCCCGACAGGATCTGGACGCGCCCCCCTCCCTTTCCGACCTTTTGCGGGAGGTTCTGACCGCCATCGCCCCCTTCCGGGACAAGGCGGGCCGGGACATTCCGGTTTTCGTGGCCGGCGGCGTGAAAAACGGCGCAGACATGGCCCGCTACATGAAGGAGGGCGCCGCCGGGGCGCAGTTCGCCACCCGGTTCATCGCCACGGAGGAGTGCGACGCCTCCGAGGGCTACAAGCAGCGGCTCTTAGCGGCAAAGGCTGACGACATCACCCTGGTGAAAAGCCCCGTGGGGATGCCGGGACGGGCCCTCCGCAGCCCCCTGATCCGGCGGGTGGAGGACGGCACTCAGCCGCCTCCGGAGCGGTGTGTGAAGTGCATCGTCACCTGTGACGGCAAAAACGCCCCCTACTGCATTTCCAAGGCCCTCATCGCCGCCCGGAACGGCGATTGGGAGAACGGCCTGTTTTTCTGCGGAGCCGCCGGCGGCGAGGTGAACGCCCTCTCCACCGTGCCGGAGCAGATGGCTCAGATCATGGACGAATGGAGAGCTGCACAATGAAGTTAGGATTTTTATACGCGGGACAGGGCAGCCAGCACCCCGGCATGGGGGCCGACCTGTACAAGGCGTTCCCCACCTTCCGCGCCGTGCTGGACAGCGCCGCGGAGCAGGTGGATTTCGATTTGAAGGAAATCTCCTTCACCGACACGAAGGGCATTCTGAATCAGACTCGCTACACCCAGCCCTGCATGGTGGCCTTCGCCGCAGGCATGACCGCGCTGCTGGCGGAGCGGGACATCGTCCCCGCCGCTGCCGCCGGACTGTCTCTGGGCGAGTATTCTGCCCTCCACGCCGCCGGGGTCTTTGACGCCGACACCGCCGTGGAGCTGGTGGCCTTCCGTGGCAAAGCCATGGAGGATGCCGCAGCCGGTCGGCCCTCTGCCATGGTAGCGGTGCTGGGGCTGGACCGGGCGGCCTTGCAGGAGGCCTGTGACGAGGCTTCCGCCCACGGCTGCGTGGTCATCGCCAACTACAACTGCCCCGGCCAGCTGGTCATTGGCGGCGACAAGGCCGCTGTCGATAAGGCTGCCGAGTTGGCGCTTGCTGCCGGGGCACGGCGCTGCCTGCCGCTGAATGTCAGCGGCCCGTTCCATACCTCATTGATGCACCCGGCAGGGGATGCACTGCGGGAAAAATGTAAGGCTGTCTGCTTTGCGCCGATGCAGTTCCCTGTGCTGTTCAACTGCCTGGGACACGAGATGGAGGAAACCGACACCATTGCCGCACTGCTGGAAAAGCAGGTGCAGTCCGGCGTGCGTTGGGAGGTGACCGTCCGCCGTCTGGCAGAATTGGGCGTGGACGCCGCCATTGAGATCGGTCCCGGCAGGGCGTTGACCGGGTTTGTCAAAAAGACTGTGGGCAGTGCTATCTCGTGCTATCCGGTGGAAACTGCCGCGCAGCTGCAACAGCTGCTGCGCACCATGAAAGGAGCCTGACCATGCCGCAAACCGAAAACTTGCGCCGTGCCGCTCTGGTTACGGGCGGGGCCAAAGGCATTGGCCGTACCATTTGCCGGGCTTTGGCCGAAAACGGCATGAACATTGCCGTCAACTATGCCGGCAGCGCTGCCGCTGCCGAGGAAACAGCCGCAGCCTGCCGCGCCCTTGGCGTGCAGGCTGTCACGCTGCAGGCGGACGTGCGCAGCCCCGAAGCATGTCAGAAGCTGGTAGAAGATACCGTTGCCGCTTTTGGGCGAATCGATGTGCTGGTCAACAACGCGGGCATTACCGCCGACAAATTGCTTCTGCGGATGACCGAAGCTGATTTTGACAATGTGCTTGCCACCAACCTGAAGGGGGCGTTCTTCTGCACCAAAGCGGCCTGCCGCTTTATGATGCACCAGCGGTATGGGCGCATCATCAGCGTCAGCAGTGTTGTCGGTCTGCACGGCAACGCGGGTCAGGCCAACTATGCAGCCAGCAAGGCGGGGCTGATCGGCCTGACGAAAAGCGCTGCCAAAGAGTATGCTGCCCGCAATATCACCGCCAACGTTGTGGCTCCCGGTTTTATTGCAACAGATATGACCGCCGTGCTGTCAGAACCGGCCCGTGCCGCAGCGGAAGCAGCCATCCCGGCAGGCAAAATCGGCCATACCGAGGATGTTGCGGCGGCGGTGGCTTTTCTGGCAGGGGAGCAGGCCGGGTATATTACCGGGCAGGTCCTTTGCGTTGACGGCGGAATGGGAATGTGAGGTGTGCAATGGACACAAAAAAGAAACGCCGGGTCGTTATTACCGGCCTTGGCACGGTAAATCCTACCGGCAATACGGTGGCAGAAAGCTGGGCGAACATTAAGGCTGGCCGCTGCGCAGTAGGACCGATCACGGCTTTTGATACGGCTGATTTTAAAGTAAAGCTGGCCGCAGAGGTCAAGGACTTTGACCCCGCCGCGCGCATCGACAAGCGCGAAGCCCGCAAAATGGCACGCTTTACCCAGTTTGCCGTGGCCGCCGCCGACGAAGCCGTCCGCGACAGCGGCCTTGCGCTGGAAGAAATCGACCATACGCGGTTTGGCGTGATCCTTTCCAGCGGCATCGGCGGCCTGCCCACCATCGAGGAAGAACACACCCGCGGTCAGCAGCGCGGCTTTGAAAAGGTCAGCCCCTATTTTGTCCCCATGTCCATTGGCAATATGGCGGCGGGGCAGATCGCCATCCGTTTTGGCTTGCTGGGCATGTGCAGCTGCCCCACCACCGCCTGTGCAGGCGGCACCAATGCAATCGGCGATGCGTTCCACCGTATCCGCGATGGATACGAGGACCGCATGCTCTGCGGCGGCAGCGAAAGCTGCATCAGCCCGCTGGGCGTGGGCGGCTTTGCCAGCATGAAAGCCCTTTGCACGGCGGACGACCCGGCCCGGGCCTCGATCCCATTTGATGCCCGCCGCAGCGGCTTTGTGATGGGCGAGGGCAGCGGCGTACTGCTGCTGGAAGAACTCGAGGCCGCCAAAGCGCACGGTGCCAAAATTTATGCCGAGGTCGTGGGTTATGGCACTAACTGCGACGCCTACCACTTTACCGCCCCGGCACCGGACGGCGCAGGCGGTGCGGCCTGTATGCGGCTGGCGCTGGCCGACGGCGGGGTAGTGCCTGAACAGGTCGGCTACATCAACGCCCACGGGACGTCCACCCACCTGAATGACAGCTGCGAGACAACTGCCATCAAAACGGTGTTCGGCGACCATGCGTACAAGCTGGCCGTGTCTTCTACCAAGTCGATGACCGGCCATCTGCTGGGCGGTGCAGGCGGGGTAGAGGGCGTATTTACCGCGCTGGCTCTGCACGATGCCTTTTTGCCCGCTACCGTCAATTTGCAGGAGCCGGACCCGGAGCTGGATCTGGACTATATCCCCAACCATGGGCGCGCGGCGCAGGTGGAGTATGCCATGAGCGATAGTCTGGGCTTTGGCGGCCATAACGCCTGCGTGGTATTCAAACGCTGGGAGGGATGAGGATGAACTATACGCCAAATGAGCCACCCCGAGCCATGAGCGCGGCAGAGATCGAAGAGATCCTGCCGCACCGTTACCCGTTTGCTTTGGTGGATAAGATCCTGGACTACACCCCCGGCCAATGGGCGCGGGGCGTCAAATGCGTGACCCGCACGGAGCCGTTTTTTGCGGGGCACTTTCCGGGACACCCCGTTATGCCCGGTGTGCTGATTCTGGAAGCGCTGGCCCAGACCGGGGCGGTAGCCGCGTTAAGCCTGCCGGAAAACCGTGGAAAGCTCGCCCTGTTCGGCGGTGTAAAAAACGCCCGTTTCCGCCGGCAGGTCATACCCGGCGATGTGTTGATATTGGAATGTGAGCTGATAGAACAGCATGGCCCGGTAGGCATCGGCAAGGCCACCGCATGGGTGGACGGCGTGCGCGCGGCCAACGCCGAGCTGACGTTTGTTCTCACGGATGCCTGAGGGCTGGTTTTACATGGCGGAATGTGCTATAATAAATCCACTAACCTACAGGGGGATTCTCGCTATGCTGGACCAGACATTCGGACGGGTATATACCAAATTCAAACTGCACTTCTATAAGCAGATCTTCAGTCGATTCGAGGATCGCGAGGCCACACTGACGACGGTAGAATCTTTCTGCATGGAAGTCATCATGGCATTGGGCGAACCTACGATTGCGCAGTTCAGCCACATGATGAATCTTTCTACCCCCAACGCCGCCTATAAGATCAACTCGCTGGTCAAAAAAGGCTATGTAGAGCGCATCCAATCCACCATCGACAAGCGGGAATACCGCCTGCGCCCGACCCAAAAGTACATTGAGTACTATAACATCAGTTATTCCTACTTGCACCTTGTCATGGAGCGCGCTAAACAGCGCTTCGGTCCCGATGACCTGGCTAAATTGGAGGAAATGCTGCAAGTCGTCTCCGATGAGCTGATGCCGGAGATTCAACTGCCTGAATAATATACAAAATGTGAACCACTCCCCATGGAGCGATTCACATTTTCAGACTGTCGAAAAACTCTTGTAGGGGCGAGCATTGCTCGCCCGCACCCGTTTGCCTTGTAAGAAAACTATCCCGGAAAATGCGTTGCTGCGGTAAGTTGGCGGGCGACCAATGGTCGCCCCTACACACGCAATAGAGCAAGAATGCAGTTTTTTGACGGTCTGAAAAACAGCCACCTGAGATTCCGAAGGTTCCGGATTTCAGATGGCTATTCCTTATGGCAATACCGCACAATTCCCGCCTAACGGCTCAAGCACCGCTCCGGCGGCTGCCGCACCTCGCTCGCCGTATCGGCACTTAGAATTATGCGGTATTGCCCTAAATAAATACCACCGGGGCGCCTTCCCGTTTCTGGGAAGGCTCCCCGGCGGATTTTTGTTTATATCGCGGCGATTTTGGTTTACAAGGCAACAGACACCGCAGCCGATACCGAACAGGGGGAGGAACGGCACGCCGGACACATACCCCGGCACCATCATATCATGAAAGCGCAAGTGAAGGTTTTCTTTATGGCGTTCTGCGGCTCTGCCTTAGTTGGGCGCGGTACTCGGCGGGGGTGATGCCGTACAGTGCGCGGAAACTCTTTAAAAAGCTGCTGTAATTTGCAAAACCGCTGGCGGTGCAGGCGTCCAGCACGCCGGTGCCGTCGGCAAGCTCGTTGCGGCAGTGCTGCATACGCAGGTTGGTCAGATACCCGTGTATACTTTCCAGCGTGTACTCTTTGAACACGCGGGACAGGTGCTCCCGGCTGGTGTAGGTGTACTTTGCCAGCTGGGCCACGGTCAGATGCGGGTCGGTGTAGTTGGCCTGAAGGTAAGCAACCGCCTTGGCGACGAGCAGACTGGTGGCCGAGGGCGGCGGGGCATTGTGCCGCCGGGTCACAACTTGGCTGATAAGCAAAATCAGCTCCGTGACCTCGCAACATTGTACGGTATCGCGTATTTTTTCATCGAGATACATGGTCTGGGCCATCCGCTCCAGCAGACCGCGGAAGTCCCACTGCGTGACGGCGTCAGTGTCCAGAATGACAGGATCCCCCGACCAGACATGCCGCGGCAGGCCGCTTTGCGCCCAGGCACGCTCCCAGATGCCGGGAGCTATCTGCACGACGAGCCGCTCCGAGGTCGTGTCCGTGATGTTGAACTTGCCGGAGTGGTACATCTCGCCCGGAAACAGTATCAGCTCCCCCAGGTGCAAATCGTAGACACTGCCGTCGACAGAGTAGCGCACGCTGCTGCCCGCCACCGGCAGTATCATCTCATAATACGGGTGGGAGTGGACCACCGACTGGATATTCTCCCGGTTTGTATACAGGCCCACGACAACCTGACCGTCCTGCAGGGCGGCACTGGCATCCTCCTGCGTCAGAATGGAATCCACGTAATGCGGCATTTTTTGCAGGATCATGCGCGACTCCTCCTGTCAAATTTTGTCTTTACCACGATTATATCACATTTTGCGACATTTGCATTACAAATACGGAAGAAATTTTGTGAAGAATTTGTTATCATAAAGGCGAAGAAGGGCACAATGCGCGGATTGAACAAAATATATTATGCAATTTTGTACAATATGCACATTGCCTGCCAAATAACAAGTTCCACCATTCAATTATATGCAATATATGCAAAAAAAGGAGAAAATCTATGAAAGTGTGCTACACCGGCGGCGCTGTCAAGGACTGCGGAAGCTATTATTCCGTAGCCACCAACGCTGTAGAGCTGCGCATCTGGTTCCTGACCGACGATATACTGCGCATCCGCGCGGGCTTTGATGGCGACTGGGATGAAGCCTCCTACAGCCTGACCATGACCGCATGGGAGTCCCGCACCGACGAGCTGATGAAGGACTGCCGCAAGCGCGTCCAGTCCGCCGCCGCAGCCCTGACCGACGGCGACAGGCAGGCCGTCATCCAGGGTGCGCGTCTCAAGGTCGTCATCGAGAAGGCACCGTTCCGCATCATGGTCTATGATAAGGACGGCAGCCTGCTGCACGCCGATATTCCCGACCTGGCCTACCGCGAGGACAGCAACCACCGCCGCATCCACGCCAGCCAGATCGAGGCCGACGACTGCTTCTACGGCTTCGGCGAGAAATCCGGCGAGATCAACAAGGCCGAGAAATACATGAATATGGCTCCCGGCGACGCCATGGGCTACAACGCCAAGGAGACGGATTCCCTCTACAAGCACATTCCGTTCTATATCCGCCTGAACCGCGGCACAAAGCAGGCTGTCGGCTACTTCTACCACAATACCGCCGAGTGCGATTTCAACATGGGCCGCGAGAAGCGCAACTACTGGCACCGCTACTCGTCCTACCGCACCGACGCGGGCGACATTGACCTGTTTTTGATCGCAGGGCCGTCCATCCGCGAGATCATCGAGCGCTACACCGACCTGACCGGCAAGAGCGTCATGCTGCCGAAGGCCGCGCTGGGCTACCTCGGCAGCTCGATGTACTACCCAGAGCTGCCCGAGAACAGCGACGATGCCGTGCTGGACTTCATCGACACGACCCGCGAGGAAGGCATCCCTGCCGACGGCTTCCAGCTGTCCAGCGGCTACTGCGCCGTTGAGACCGCCGAGGGTATCAAGCGCTGCACCTTCACATGGAACCACAAGCGCTTCAAGGACCCGGCAGACTGGTTCGCCCAGATGGAAAAGCGCGGCATCGTCGTCTCGCCCAACATCAAGCCCGGTATGCTGCTCGTCCATCCGCTGCTGAACGAGATGAAGGAGAAGGGCATGTTCCTGCCCGCCTCCGACGACAATGCAGGTCTTGACGGTCTGGCTGTCGGTACCTGGTGGGGCGGCCCCGGCCTGTTTGTGGACTACACGAAGGAATCCACCCGTCTGCACTGGAAGCAGTACATCAAGGATGCGCTGCTGAAATACGGCTGCCGTTCCATCTGGAACGACAACTGCGAGTATGACTCCCTCGTTGACAAGGACGCAAAGGTTTACTTTGAGGGCAAGGGCAGCACGATTGGCACGATGAAGCCGGTCATGAGCAACCTGATGTGCCAGCTGTCCAACGAGGCCATCGAGGAGTATGACCCCGATTGCCGCCCGTTCTCGGTCTGCCGTTCCGGTCATGCGGGCATCCAGCGCTATGCGCAGGTCTGGGCCGGTGACAACCTGACCCACTGGGATACCCTGAAATACAACATCGCCACGATTCTGGGCATGGCACTCTGCGGCGTGTCCAACCACGGCTGCGACATCGGCGGCTTCTTCGGCCCCGCGCCGGAGGGCGAGCTGTTCGTGCGCTGGGTGCAGAACGGCATCTTCCAGCCGCGCTTCTCCATC
>OGEU01002354.1_pt1 | contig 13649 bp, 7 predicted proteins | sample 1570651 | NCBI WGS metagenome assembly OGEU01 (sample SAMEA2582129, study PRJEB24529) | metagenome | biome: Human gut stool | place: China | collected 2011 | reverse complement strand
GAAAACTGAAAAATGATGAAGGATAAGAATGCATTGGAAGGCGGCCGTATTTCCGTTTTAGGCGCGCGTGTCCATAATTTGAAGAATATAGATGTCGACATACCTCGTAACAAGCTCTCCGTAATTACCGGTATGAGCGGTAGTGGTAAATCGTCTTTGGCTTTTGATACGATTTTTGCGGAAGGGCAACGCCGTTATGTGGAGACGTTCTCCGCTTATGCGCGTAACTTCTTGGGAAATATGGAACGGCCGGATGTGGATAAGATCACTGGTCTGAGCCCTGTTATCTCAATCGAGCAGAAAACAACAAACAAGAATCCGAGATCCACAGTGGGGACGACTACCGAGGTTTATGACTTTTTCCGTCTGCTTTATGCAAGGGCGGGAGAGGCTTATTCGTATTTGAGTGGCGAGAAGATGGTGAAATACACCGAGGAGCAGACGCTGGAACTGATTATGAACCAGTATAAGGGGAAGAAGACCTACCTGCTCGCTCCGCTTGTCCGTAATCGTAAGGGACATTATAAGGAACTTTTCGAACAGATGCGGAAAAAAGGCTATCTGAATGTCCGGGTAGATGGTGAGATGAAAGAGATCTTTCATGGCATGAAGCTTGACCGGTATAAGATGCATAGTATCGAGGTTGTGGTCGATAAACTGATCGTTTCGGAATCGGACGAACGTCGTTTGAAAGAAAGCCTGCGTGTCGCTATGAAGCAGGGTGACGGCTTGGTACTCGTGCTGGATGCCGAGACAAACGAAGTGCGCCATTTCAGCCGCCGGTTGATGGACCCCGTGACGGGTTTGTCTTACAGTGAACCAGCTCCCCATAATTTTTCGTTCAACTCTCCGCAGGGTGCTTGCCCGAAATGTAAAGGACTGGGACAGGTCAATTTGTTGGACATGAACAAGATCGTGCCCGATGCGTCGCTCAGTATCTACAGTGGCGGTATCGTGGCGTTGGGAAAATATAAGAATTCACTGATATTCTGGCAGATCGAAGCTATTTGCGAGAAATATGGCGTAACACTGAAAACCCCGATCAAAGACATCCCGGAAGAAGCGATCGATGAGATCATGAACGGGACGGACGAACGCCTGCAAATAAAAAACGATTCGCTGGGTACTTCCAATTATTTCCTGTCGTATGAAGGAGTTGCCAAATATATCCTGATGCAGCAGGAGAGCGAGGCTTCCGCTTCCGCGCAGAAATGGGCGGGACAGTTTATACGGATGGCTACCTGTCCGGAATGTAACGGGCAGCGGTTGAACAAGGAAGCGCTGCATTATAAGATAGCCGGAAAGAATATTGCCGAACTTTCGGCAATGGATATCTCTGAATTGTATGAGTGGTTGGAGGGTGTCGAGGAGCAGTTGAATCCTAAGCAGAGGCAGATTGCTGTCGAAATCTTGAAGGAGATCCGTTCACGTCTGAAATTCCTGTTAGATGTCGGATTGGACTATCTCGCGTTGAACCGTGCTTCGGCGACGTTATCGGGGGGCGAGAGTCAACGCATCCGTTTGGCGACCCAGATCGGTAGCCAGCTGGTCAATGTACTTTATATCTTGGATGAACCGAGTATAGGGTTGCACCAGCGGGATAACGTTCGTTTGATCAACTCGTTGAAAGAGTTGCGCGATACGGGCAACTCTGTTGTCGTGGTCGAGCATGACAAAGACATGATGTTGAATGCGGACTATGTGGTCGATATGGGACCGAAGGCTGGTCGTCTAGGAGGAGAAGTTGTTTTTGCCGGAACTCCCGGAGAAATGTTGAAAGCTGACACGCTTACTTCGGCCTACCTGAACGGGAAGACGGAGATTGCCGTTCCGGAAGAGCGGCGGAAAGGAAACGGACAGTTTATCACGATAAAAGGGGCGAGCGGGAATAATCTGCGGAATGTGGATGTCACGTTCCCGTTGGGTACGCTGATCTGTGTCACGGGCGTGTCCGGTAGCGGAAAGTCTTCTTTGATCAACCGGACCTTGCAGCCGATTCTCAGCCAGCATTTCTATCGTTCCCTGGAAGATCCGTTGCCTTACAAATCAATCGAAGGGATAGACAATGTGGATAAGATAGTCAATGTGGACCAGTCACCGATCGGACGTTCGCCGAGAAGTAATCCGGCTACTTATACCGGCGTCTTTTCGGATATCCGCAATCTGTTTGTGGATCTGCCTGAATCGAAAGTGCGTGGCTACAAACCCGGACGTTTCTCGTTCAATGTCTCCGGCGGACGTTGCGAGACGTGCAAAGGGAACGGTTACAAGACGATCGAGATGAATTTCCTGCCGGATGTGCTGGTTCCCTGTGAAGAATGTCATGGCAAGCGATACAACCGGGAAACGTTGGAAGTCCGCTTTCGCGGGAAATCCATTGCGGATATTCTGGATATGACGATCAATATGGCGGTGGAGTTTTTCGAGAATATTCCCTCGATCTTGTCGAAAGTGAAGGTTTTGCAGGATGTAGGCCTGGGTTATATCAAGTTGGGGCAACCTTCCACGACTCTCTCCGGCGGTGAGAGCCAGCGTGTCAAACTGGCGACCGAACTGGCCAAGAAAGATACGGGCAAGACGCTTTACGTATTGGACGAGCCGACGACCGGTCTTCATTTCGAAGATATACGGGTTTTGTTGGGCGTCCTGAACAAATTGGTGGATAAGGGTAATACGATCATCGTCATCGAGCATAACCTCGATGTCATCAAATGTGCCGACTATCTGATCGATATGGGTCCCGAAGGCGGACGTAACGGCGGGCAGGTCCTTTTCACCGGAACTCCCGAAGAAATGGTAAAAGCGAAAACGAAGAGCTATACGGCTCCATTTTTGAAAGACGAATTAAAAAGCGATAAGAAATGAAGAATCCTATTCAGATGATTAAACAATGCGTGGAGAAGGAAGAACCTTACTTTCTGCTGCGCGGACAGGATTTGTGTGCATTGAAGGCCATCGAAACCTATTATGAGGAGGTGAAGAAGCACGTGAAAGACCCTTATTTTATTGAGGAGATAGGAGAGATAATGAAAGATTTCCGGGCTTTCCGGGAAGAACAGGAAACCCATATACCGGATTAAAAGATGGCGTACGACAGTTACAAGACCATTAAGCAGATAGCTGAAGGGTACTATACGGAGAAGCGCAGCCGCTTTATCTCGTATGCGATTCCGGTGCGTACGGTGGAAGAGGTGAAAGAGCAACTGGACAAATATCGTAAACAGTATTATGACGCCCGCCATGTCTGCTGGGCCTATATGTTAGGTCCCGAACGCCTAACTTTTCGTGCGAACGATGACGGCGAGCCTTCCTCTACTGCCGGAAAACCGATTCTGGGACAGATCAACTCGAACGGGTTGACAGATATCCTGATCGTCGTGATCCGCTATTTCGGCGGAATCGAATTAGGGACGAGCGGTTTGATTGTTGCTTACCGGACAGCCGCCGCCGAAGCAATAGCTGCTGCCGAGATAGAAGAGCGCACTGTTGATGAAGATATCACCATTGCGTTCGAATACCCTTATCTGAACGGAATCATGCGCATTGTCAAGGAAGAGAATCCAGTGATCGTCTCCCAAAAGTTTGAAATGGATTGTGAAATGACCCTTCGTATCCGCAAAGGAGAGGCCGAACGTTTGAAAGCGCGGTTATTAAAGGTGGAAAGTGTCTATATTCCCAGAACCGAATTTTAAGTAAGTTGTTATATTATTATAATTCTAAACAAAAACAATTTGTAAATAATGAAGAAGATTCTTTTATTTTCTTTTTTTCTGATGTTGGGATTGGTCGTATCTCAATTCCTGCCGGCGATGGTAGGTGAGGGGTATTCGTCGGTGAAGACGGTCTCCAATACCCTGTTGTATGTCTGCCTGGCCTTTATCATGATAAATGTGGGACGGGAGTTCGAAATGGATAAAAGCCGTTGGCGATCCTATACTGAAGATTATTTTATTGCAATGGCGACGGCTGCTTTCCCCTGGATCTTCGTGGCGTTATATTATATGTTCGTGTTGCTTCCGGATATTTACTGGAACAGTGGAGAAGCTTGGAAAGAAAACCTTTTGTTGAGCCGGTTTGCAGCCCCGACTTCAGCCGGTATACTGTTTACAATGTTGGCGGCGGCAGGGTTGAAATCTTCTTGGGTATACAAGAAGGTGCAGGTATTGGCAATCTTCGACGACCTTGATACGATTCTGTTGATGATTCCTTTGCAGATTATGATGGTAGGCTTGCGCTGGCAGTTGGGCGTTATCATTTTGATCGTGATGGTCCTTCTGGTCATCGGATGGAGAAAGATGGGCAGTTATGACATGCGGCAGGATTGGAAGGCAATTCTTTTCTATGCCGTCCTTACCTGCGGGATTACGCAGGCGGTTTATTGGGTGTCCAAATACCTTTATGGCGAAGATGCCAGCATCCATATCGAGGTCTTGTTGCCTGCGTTTGTATTGGGTATGGTGATGAGGCATAAGCATATTGATACGAAGGTCGAACGCAATGTGGCGACAACAGTCTCGTTCCTCTTTATGTTTCTGGTAGGAGTCAGCATGCCAGTCTTTTTCGGAGTGGATTTTGCCGCGCAGTCTGTAGAAGCGACAACAATAACCGGAGCGCAGCCGATGATGTCTTTGCCGATGATCATCCTGCATGTCGTGATTGTTTCGTTTCTGTCCAATATCGGGAAACTGTTCCCGTTGTTTTTTTATCGGGAAAGACGGAAGCGCGAACGTCTGGCGCTATCGATTGGTATGTTTACACGCGGTGAAGTAGGGGCCGGAATTATCTTTATCGCGCTTGGTTACAATTTAGGAGGCCCAGCGCTTATGATTTCCGTGCTCACCATTGTGTTTAATTTAATTTTAACTGGTATATTTGTCGTGTGGGTTGAAAAACTGACTCGCAGCGCTTACAAGTTGGAGCAAGTTGACATGTAAGTGTACAGTTGTTAGGAAAAAATCAAAGGGAAGCGGTTTGCACGCCGCTTCCCATAAATATTTAAATACCATATGGATAGAACCATCAACGTTATCCTTAAACCGTTGCGTCGTTTTGCTATGCAAAAACCGAATGCGAGTATCTTATTATTCATGGCTATGATTCTTGCTATGCTATTTGCCAATTCCCCTTGGGCGGAGTCCTACCATAACATCTTATCTCATCCGATTGATTTGAAGATAGGTAATTTCACACCGTTTATGCATCATGGAGAAGTGATGCCGATGCTGGCCTTTGTGAATGATGCCTTGATGGCAGTCTTCTTTTTTGTGATTGGATTGGAGATTAAGCAGGAAATTCTGATTGGGGAGTTGAGTTCGGTACGGAAAGCGCTGCTTCCGATTATTGCGGCCTGCGGCGGGATGATCGTTCCGGTTTTATTTTCTGGTTTGTCATTCGGCACCCGAAGTGCGAGGTGTGGCTATTCCGATGGCGACCGATATCGCCTTTGCCTTGGCTGTTTTAGGGTTGTTGGGAAAACGGGTTCCACTCAGCATGCGTATTTTTTTGACGGCATTGGCGGTGGTGGATGATATCGGCGGAATCATTATTATCGCCTTGTTTTATAGTGGTGAGATTGCGTTTGAGCCACTTCTGATCTCACTCGCCTTGCTGGCTTTGCTATATGTAGGAGGAAGGATGAGGGTGAATAACATTGCTTTCTACTATATAATAGGTTTCTTTGTGTGGATGCTATTTCTTGAGTCGGGTATTCATCCGACCATAGCGGGTGTGCTGGTCGCATTCACCGTTCCGGCTCGTCCGGTTGTTAAGCTGGATGATTTCACTTGTGAAATGACCGGCTATCTGGATATGCTGGATTACACAGAAGTGCGTCATTCCCGGAAAGCGGCGGTTCTTTCATCGACACAGATTCAAGTTCTCAACAATATTCATTCATTGGCGGACAAAACAATCAGTCCGTTGCAAAGCATTGCCAACAAACTCCATCCGTTAGTCAATTATCTGATCCTGCCGCTCTTCGCTTTTGTCAATGCAGGCGTTACTTTCGGGGATATCGGGATCGGTTCGTTACCGGGAATCCCGTTGGCGGTATTCTTCGGCCTGTTTGCCGGAAAGTCGCTGGGTATTTTCCTGTTCACCTATATTTTTGTCCGTTTGCGTCTTGCTACGATGCCGGAAGGGGTGAGCAAACGGAACCTATTCGGGGTGTCGATGTTGGGCGGTATCGGTTTTACGGTAGCTCTCTTTATCGCGAACCTGTCTTTTGCCGGGATGCCTGATGTCGGAGTAGAGCTATTGAATCAGGCAAAGTTGGGCGTATTTGCCGGTTCGTTTATTTCAGGCTTGTGCGGTTATTTGATATTAAAGAAAGTATTACCTAAAAATTATAGAGATGGACAGACGTAAATTTATTCAGACTGGGATTGCCGGAGTAGCCGGTTTATCGTTAGTCCGCACAGGACTTGCCAACATACAGATGACCGTACCTTCGGATATATCGGTCGACAGGGTGAAACTGGGAAAGACCGGATTGAAAGTCTCTCGTATAGCTATGGGAACCGGGACGAAAGGCTGGAATTACCAGTCCAATCAGACTCGGCTCGGACTGGATAACTTTGTGAAGATAGCCCGTCACGGTTATGAACGCGGTATTCGCTTCTTCGATATGGCCGATATGTACGGTTCGCAACCATTTGTCGGAAAAGCCCTGAAAGAGTTGCCTCGTGAGAAACTCACGCTGATGACGAAGATGTGGACCTACGACGAAGGGTCGGAAAAACGCGAGTCGGTCAGCAAAACCCTCGACCGTTTCCGCCAGGAAGTTGGTACGGACTATTTCGATATCCTCCTACTGCACTGCATGACGAAAGGCGACTGGGCGGAAACTCGTAAATTTTATATGGACGGCCTGGCGAAAGCCAAGCAGGATGGTATCGTGAAAGCTGTCGGCGTCTCCTGTCATAACTGGGAAGCGCTGGTCGAGGCAGTCGACAATCCGTGGTGTGACGTTATCCTCGCCCGCTTGAATCCGTTCCAAAGCCATATGGATGGGACGGTCGAAGCCGTAAACGAACTTTTAGGCAAGGCACGCAAGAAAGGCAAAGGGCTTATCGGAATGAAAATTTTTGGTGAAGGCAAACATGTTTCTGATGCCGAACGCGAACGTTCCATCCGTTTTGCTGTTACCGAAAGTAACTTGCATTGCATGACACTTGGTCTGGAGTCCATCGCGCAGATGAATGATGCGATAGAGCGGGTGATGCGGAATGCCAGAGGATAGCTGCCTTATTCCGCCACCTTGCGTATCTTGTTCCGATACTGATAATCAGCTGTTAACGCGATAAAAATAATCAGTTCGGCACATGGCATTGCCAGCCATAATCCCCTTTCTCCCAATAAGTGAGGAAGGGCGAGGACAGAGTTTGCAAAAGTAGTCCTTTAAGTCCGGCCAGAAATTACCATTTGGTAAAAAATAAGAATAATAATGTACATAAAAATGCTTATATTCGCAGACAGTCTGTTTGTCGAAAGTGTAACTGTTAAATTCAGGAAATATGGCGAAATATCTGTATTATATCTGTGCCTGTTGTTTTTTGTTTTTATTCAGCAGATGTGGAAAAGGTAAAAGCGAATCCGAAGAGATCCCTTTTAATCCCTATGTGGAGGCGTTTACCTCCGGTACGATTTCAAGATATACGCCCGTATATCTGATTTTCAACCAGGAAATAGCAGTTGACAGAATGGAGCCTGACCAACTTCGTGACCTGGTCAAGATCAAGCCCGAGACAGTCGGCGAGTTCGCATTTGAAAATAACCGGACGATCGTATTCAAGCCATCCAAGAGTTTTGAGCGCGACACTCGTTACGAGGTAAAGGCTGATCTATCAGAGTGGTTTGATACGGAACGAAAGGACAAATATTTCTCATTCAGATTCTCGACGCAGCCTTTGCTGTTGCGTGCCAACCTGCAATCCGTCGATATCAACCGGAAGAATGAAAACGGCTACGACATTGTCTGCTCGGTATTTACGCCGGACAGGGAAATTCCCGAAACTGTAGAGTCGCTTGTCCGTTTCTCCGAAAAGGCGAATGCCAGATGGCAACATAGTCCCGACGGAAAGAGGCATGAAATTTCTATCTCGAACATACAGGCCGGGACGGATGCGACACGTGCCTTTAAATTATCCGTAGCCCCGAATAAACTGAAAGTGCCGGAGGAGGAACTGCTATCTGTCGATATTCCCGAACTGAATGATTTTGCCGTGTATGAAGTCGAATATGTCGCAGAGCCGGAACGTTACGTCGAAGTCACCTTTACGAAACTACTCGATGCGGCACAAAACATGCAGGGACTTGCCTGGATCGACGGTAACAAATCGGAGACCGTCAATGTCGAGGGCAATAAGCTCCGCCTTTATCCCGATGCAGGTAGCAAAGGTGCCCTTAATGTTCATCTGAGCCAGAACATCAGAAGCAAAAACGGGCTGAACCTGAAAGAAAGCGTCGTTCGTCAGATCGTAGTCAGTGATGAAAAGCCGGAAGTCCGTTTTATCGGCAATGGTGTGATCATCCCACAGTCCACACAACTGACTATTCCTTTTCAAGCCGTCTACTTGCGCGGCGTAGTAGTGCGTGTCATCAAGATATTCGAACAGAACATCGGACAATTCCTTCAGGTGAATGATCTCGAAGGAACGAGTGACCTGATGCGTGTCGGTCGCCTGATCGCGCGTAAAACGATCTTCCTCGATGAAGACGCCACCCAGGATCTCAGTCGTTGGAATACCTACGCGATCGATTTGAAAGAACTGATCGATCCCGAACCCGGCGCCATCTACCGGGTGGAACTGTCGTTCAACCGGGATTTGTCCGCCTATCCCTGCGAAGACCTCGTCAAGAAAAGTAAAGAACAACTGCTTGCCGATGATGAGATCAAGTTCAAGGAAGAAAGTAGCCGTTTCGATGGAGGCGGTTATTACTACTATAACGGCGACTTCGACTGGTCCGACTACGATTATAGCAAACGTGGCGACCCCTGTTCCAACAGCTATTATTATAATACGACCGTCGGCAAGAATGTCCTCGCCACCAATCTCGGTCTGTTGGCGATGGCCGGCGAAGATAACGATATGACTGTCCTTGTACATAACATTCTGAGCACCCATCCAGAGAAAGGTGTCAAAGTCGTTGCCTACAACTACCAGCGTCAGGAATTAGCCTCCGGCGTGACAGACGACAAAGGGCAGGTGCGTTTCTCGCTGAAAAACGGCAAGCCGTTCTATCTGACTGCTTCCCTCGGACAGCAACGCTCGTATCTTCGTGTAGACGACGGTTCCGCCCTTTCGCTGAGTTCGTTCGATGTCTCCGGAGAAGTCGTGCAGAAAGGCATCAAGGGCTTCATCTACGGCGACCGCGGTGTATGGCGTCCGGGCGACACGCTGCATCTCGGTTTTATGTTGAACGACCGCAGCCGGATGCTCCCTGCTAACCATCCGGTCATCATGGAACTTTACAATCCGCTCGGCCAGTTCTACCTGCGCAAGACACAGACAAAAGGCGAAGCAGGACTTTATGTTTTCGATATGCCGACCGAACCCGATGCGCCGACAGGCGCTTGGAACGTCAACGTGAATGTCGGCGGCGTCACCTTTACGAAGCGTCTCCGTATCGAAACGATCAAACCGAACCGCTTGAAGATATCCCTTACGATGCCCCCCAAAAAATTGCTCCGAGGCGAACCGCTCGATGCCGCTATGCACGTGGAATGGCTACAGGGAGCAACTGCCCGCAATCTGAAATACGATATTCAGGGAACCTTTATCTCGACCCCGACCACCTTTTCCGGCTATAAGAAATTCTATTTCGATGATCCTTCGAAAATCTTCAACAGCGAAGAAAGCAAAGTGATCTCCGGTGTGACCGATGCAGCGGGCGACGCCACCATCAAAGCCCGTTTCGAGACCGGCGCTTCGGCTCCCGGTATGTTGTTGGCGAGTTTCGTCACCCGTGTGTATGAGGAATCCGGTGATTTTAGCATCGATGCTAACCGGGCGTTCTATTCACCCTACCGTCGCTATGCCGGCATCAAGTCGCCCCAGCAAGACGGGGAACCACTGAAGACAGGAACCGAATATAAATATGAGGTAGCCTCCGTTGATTATCTTGGACAGGCGGTAGCCAATACCGAACTCGAAGTGAAAGTCTATAAAGTCCATTGGTACTGGTGGTGGAGCTCAGATAACGGGAGCCTGGCGAACTATGTCTCGAATTCGTACAACAAACCGGTGAAAACCTTCACCGTCCGTACTGGTACGAATGGTATGGCCTCCTTCAACCTGAGATATGCCGATGCTGATTGGGGAACCTATTTCATTTCGGTGAAAGACAAAAAGAGCAAACACTCCACCGGTGTGATGAGCTATTTCGATTGGCCTTACAGTGAAGGAAGGCGTGACGCTGATGGCTCTTCCTCCGCCAATATGCTCACTTTCAAGACAGACAAGGATACATACGTGCCAGGAGAACAGATCGTCGTCACCTTCCCTTCCGTCAAAGGAAGTCGCGCGATCATCAGCATCGAGAACGGTACGCGTGTCCTCTTGACCACCGAGCATGTGTGCAACGATGGGCAGACTACGGTCAAGCTCGCCGTTACTTCTGACATGCAGCCCAATGCATACATATATATAACGCTGCTCCAGCCGCACGGCGTCACGAAGAACGACCTGCCGATCCGCATGTACGGTGTCGTCCCTTTCACGGTTACATCTCCCGAAAGCCATTTGGCCCCGATTATCCATATGGCGGATGAGGTCAAGCCTGAAGCACCTTGTCACGTGATGGTTTCCGAAAAGAACGGTCGCGAGATGGCCTACACACTGGCGATTGTCGACGAAGGGTTGCTTGACCTAACCCGCTTTCGCACACCCGATCCCTGGCAGGCGTTTAACGCCCGCGAGGCATTGGGGGTTAATACCTGGGATTTGTACAACTACGTGGTTGGCGCGTATGGCGGCCGTATCGAGCAACTGTTCAGTATTGGCGGCGACGATGCCTTGAACAAAGGTCCGAAGGCGATAGTGAACCGCTTTAAGCCGGTCGTGCAGTTTGCCGGTCCGTTTCTGCTGAAAAAGGGAGAAAAACGGCAGCATACCTATAAGATGCCGAACTACAACGGCCGTGTCCGCGTCATGGTCGTCGCTGGAAACGGGGAGGCTTACGGCAACACGGAGAAGAGCGTGCTCGTGCGCAAGCCTGTCATGCTGCTCGGCACACTCCCGCGCGTTATCGGCATAGGAGAGGAGATGGTGGTTCCTGCTACCGTCTTTGCCACCGAAAAAGGAGTTGGAGACGTGCAGGTCACGATCGCCTGCTCCGGCAATATGGAGGTAGTCGGCGAGAAGAGCCATATGCTGCACTTTGAAACGGTCAGTGACAAACTGGCGCAGTTCCGCATTCGTGTGAAAGATACCCCCGGAGCCGGACACGTGAAGATCACGGCTACCGGCGGTGGTGAAAAGTCTGTATATGAAACCGATATCGAAATCCGTTCCGTACGCCGTCCGCAAATCAAGGTGACACCTGTGACGTTCGAAGCCGGAAAGAGCTGGAAAGGGACGGTCGGCCTTCCCGGCGTGGAGGGTACGAACTCCCTTGTGCTCGAAATGTCGGATGTCCAACCTGTCAACCTCTCCACGCGGTTGTCCTACCTGTTGGGCTACCCGCATGGATGTGTTGAACAGATCACTTCGAAGGCATTCCCGCAACTGTACTTGAGCGGGGTCGCCTCGTTGACCCGCGAACAGGAGCAATCGACTGAAGCGACCGTGAAAGAAGTGATCCGTCGCCTGCGTTCCTACCAGACGGTAGACGGTTCCTTCTCCTACTGGCCTGGTGGAACGGCTCCCAATGCTTGGGGGACTGTTTATGCCATCCACTTTCTGCTCGAAGCGGAGAAGAAAGGTTACCTTGTACCCGAAGGCATGAAGCGGAATGCGTTGAATGATTTGAGCCGTATTGCCCGTAACTGGAAACCGGAAGCCTCCTATTCTGCCGAATCCGAAGAAATGACGCAGGCATACCGCCTGTTTGTCCTCGCTTTAGGGCAAGTTGCCGAGGTCGGCGCCATGAATCGCCTGAAAGAGAGTAAGACGCTCATGTCTATGAGTCGCTATCTGTTGGCGGCGGGTTATGCTTTGGTCGGACGTCCGGATGTATCGAAAGAGTTGGTTGTAAAGACAACGGCTCTGACAACGGCTTGTTCCGGATACGATCAGACGTTCGGCAGCGACTTGCGTGATACTTCGATCCGCCTGATGACGTTCTGTCTACTCGGAGACGGCAAGGAAGCGGCTCTCTTGGCGAATGAAATATCCAAGACGCTCGCATCCGACGATTGGCTGAGCACGCAATCCACGGCATTCGGCCTGGTGGCTCTTTCCGACTATATGGAGAAATATAAGATGTCCGGCTTGATGGACTTCTCCTATGCCGTAGACGGCAAGACGAAGAAGGTTTCCACCACTCGGAACATCTGGACGGAGACTTTGCTTGACAAGACTGCCTCTTCTGCCTCCTTAGAGTTGAAGAACACCGGCAAATCCACTCTGTTCGCCCGCCTCGTGGCTGAAGGTATCCCAGCCGAGGGTAAAGAGGAAGCCTATGCGAACGGTCTTACGCTCGCCGTCAGCTATATGGATCATGACGGCCATCCGGTGAATACCTCCGCTTTGCAGCAGGGTACGAACTTCACGGCTGTGGTGACCGTCGCAAATTCGTCTCCTCGTGGCTATAACCACCTGGTGCTGACTGAGGTTTTTCCGGCTGGTTGGGAGATATTGAACACGCGCTTCCTTACAGGCGGCACGGTTGACAATCGGGTGACAGGTGTCAATTACCAAGATATTCGTGATGATCGTGCTTACAGCTATATTGACTATCTGCCTGCCGGAAAACAAGTGACGGTCCGTATCAATCTTTGTGCTGTCTACCCCGGCCGTTTCTATTTGCCTCCGGTCTATTGCGAAGCGATGTATGACCATCTTGTCCGGGCGAATACGGAGGGAAAGATGGTGACGGTCGAATAGACAATAAAGGGGCTGTCCAAAAAGTCGGATAGCCCCTTTTGCTATTGTTTATTTCGGTAAAAAGTATTATCTTACCGTTGCAAAAACCAAACATTATAGCAATGGCTAAGATAGTATTTAAAGAGTTAACATCCAACCAAAATGTACTTTTTCCGGTCAGCTTATCGGAAAAGATAGCTCCCAATCATCCCGTTCGTGTTGTAAACAGTGTTGTAGACGCCTTGGATATTAGTTGTCTGCTCTGGGCATATAAAGGAGGAGGTACCAGCAGCTACCATCCCCGTATGATGCTCAAAGTTCTGTTTTATGCCTACCTGAACAATATCTATTCTTGTCGTAAAATAGAAAAGGCCTTGCAGGAGAATATTCACTTCATGTGGTTGTCTGGTAATAGTACTCCCGATTTCCGCACGATCAATGATTTCCGTGGCAAACGTTTAAAAGAACACATAAAATCGTTGTTTTCAGCCATTGTTCTGCTGTTACAGGAATCCGGCTATGTCAGTTTGGATGTACAGTATATCGATGGTACCAAAGTGGAATCAGCCTCCAACCGCTACACTTTTGTCTGGCGTGGTAGCGTGGAAAAGAACAAGGTAAAAC
>OGEU01002352.1_pt1 | contig 13654 bp, 9 predicted proteins | sample 1570651 | NCBI WGS metagenome assembly OGEU01 (sample SAMEA2582129, study PRJEB24529) | metagenome | biome: Human gut stool | place: China | collected 2011 | reverse complement strand
ATCGCTTAAAAATGGATTGGCACCAAGATTTATTAAACGGCAAATTACCTCTCACTATCGGTGGTGGTATTGGTCAATCTCGTATGGCAATGCTTTTACTTCACAAAAAACACATTGGTGAAGTGCAATCAAGCGTATGGCCAAAAGAAATGTTAGAACAATATCAACATATTCTTTAATCGAAAGAGAAAATAAAAAAGTGCGGTGAAATTTCACCACACTTTTGTTTTTTGGAAAGATTAATTAATCTTGCAATGGCCCACTGTTAAACATTGGCAATCCCATGGTTTTTAAGCTGTCACGATAAATACCCAGCAAGTCTTTCTCCGTAATTTTTTGTAACTGATCTAACGGTTTATCTAACGCAGCGACAGTTTCAATTACAAGGCCTTGTGGACCAGATTCTTGCGTCGCAATTTCAAATAACGCTTGTCCACGACGAACATGACTACCCGAACTAATCAACACAGCATGTTTGATTTTATGTTTCGCTAAAGAGTAACGAGAGAAAAGCGCATTTTCGACTGTTGAACGTGCATAGTTATCAGAATAAATACGGCTTGCATCAACGCCTTTCTCAATCAACCATTGCTTCATCAAATCCCCTTCGGTTTTATTATTTTGTGGCACACCGCCCGTCACAATAATTAACGCATCTGGATTTTGATTCGCAATTTCTAAGGTTTTTTCTAAACGTTGTACCAAAATATCATGCATACTGCCATCTGGGTTTAAAGCGTAGCCCAACGTAATAATCGCAGATTGTGCAGGTAACTTGGTTTCAAGTTTGTCAGTAATTGGCTGATTAGCCGCTTTATCAATCACCGCAAAAACTTTCTCTAATTTGCTCGCACTTTCTGGGGAAAGTTGTTTTAAGCGTTCTAAATGTTTAGTAGTTTCTGCTTGATTTCCTTTAAAACGATTCCACGCCGCCAAGTAAGTGTGGGCTTTCACATCATCTGGCGCCACATCAAGCACTTTTTGGTAAAGCTCAATAGCTTTATCTGTATTACCGTTATAAATATTGGCATTCGCTGCACCAAACAAAAAATCCACACGATAAGGCTCAAGCTTATACGCTTCTAATAAAAGATCCGCAATACGCTCCATATTGGAAGGAAGTTTCGCGGTAAAACCTGCATTTGAAACACGAGCGGGCGAGTTTTGGATTTTCACCGCTTGTTCAAGCAACTCATCCACAACCTGTCTTTGAGTAAGAAGTTGTTGATAATTTAATTGAGGCTCAAGCACTTTCACTTCTGCCGTGCTGGCAAAGCTGTTTACCGCAAGAGAGGAAAGCACAGCAAGTAAGGAAACCTTGAAGATTTTTTGCATAATTAATTCTCCATATTGGATTGAATAACAAAAAGAGCGGTCACTTTTTTATCAGTTTCCGCTCTTTTCACTAAGCTTGATTCATCGACATACACAATAACGTCAATGGATGGATACAAGTCACGTTAGATGACATATCGATCTGCCATTTACAAGTTTGGCATTCAGAGATCACGTAATCAAATCCGCCTGCATTGATGTTATCGAATAAGTTTTTACCGATAGATTGGGAAACCTCGTAGTTTTCTTCTTTGAAACCGTATGTCCCTGCGATACCACAACATTGTGATGGGAGCATCACCACTTCTAAACCTGGAATTTGTTTTAACACTTCCAAGGTGTATGGTGCCCAACCTGCTTTATCCACGTGACATGCGGTGTGATAAGCCACTCGCAATTTCAATGGTTTAAGCGGTAAGGTTTTACCTTCTTTAAAGAGTTGATATAAGAATGGTGTCACCATGTGGATATGCGGACGAACTTTCGCATTATCGATACCTAAAATATGATGATATTCATCACGTAAATTTAAGGCACAACTTGATGCTTCACTGATCACATCCAAGCCATTTTCATCCACCATTTTGCCAATGTAATCGGTGTTAAATTGCGCAATTTTTTTCGCACGTTCAGGGAATTGGTTCACGCTCAATGGCAAGCCACAGCATTTTTCTTTTTCTAATAACACCACACCAATATCCATGGCATTAAACACTTGGATAAATTCTTTACCCAACTGTGGATTATTGTAGTTCACATAACAACCGTGATAATACGCCACTTTACGTTCGAATTTTTGTTGGCTTTCCAACATTTTCTTCATGTACCAGCTACGGAACGTACCAAAGGAATATTTTGGTAACGTACGATGACGGCTGATTTTTAATGCTTTTTCCAACACAAATTTTGTCGCTTTCAAGCCCGTAATCGTATTCACAATCGGAGCAAGCGGTGTATTAAGTGAACCCATAATATCGGTGTTACTTAAAATCGCATCACGTAATTTTTGCACTGCTGGTTTATGTTGTTGAGCAAGGTATTTGTTTCTTGCGCGAACGATAATGTCACCAATTTTTACATCAGACGGACACGCAATTTCACAACGTTTACAGTTAGTACAGTATTTCAATGCTTCATCATAAAGCTCGGCTGATTTTAAGCGTAAACGCTCACCATCTGGACCTGATTGTTTTGGACCCGGGTAGTTTGGATTTTGACGCGAAACCGGACACACTGCTGTACATGCAGTACATTTAATGCAGCTCTCAAAGCTTTCATCAAAAGCATGATGATGCTGTGGTACATTAAGGGATTGTTTTGCATTATCAATTAATTGTTGAATGTTCATAACGCCTCCTTAATGTGTGTTGTGAAGAATTTCATCCGCAACAGCAAGCGCTGTTACCACTGCCACGCCTGAACCACAACCAAGTTCTAGTGCATTGAAACCACCAATCACATTACCCACCGCATATAAATTCGTTAAAAATTGACCGCTCTTTTGCACTTGGCATTGCGCATTAATCGCCACGCCCGCAGATTGGTACGGTTGTGGATTTGAGAAACGGTGATCAGTCCAAGTAAAGCGATCCGTATCGTTAAAACCTTCCACACCGATGATGTCAGAATGGAATACGGGTTCGTAGATTTTATCGAATTCAGAAACTAAACCTTTACTGAAGAAACTGCCGGAAGCTAAGACAAAATGCTCAGCCGTGATTTCTTCCTCTTCGTGCAAACGAGTTTGAATAGCACGAACTTTGTTGCCATGAAAATGTGCTTTTAATGCGCTATCACCATTCATCATGAGTCCGCCTAATTTCTCAAAACGATGGCGTAATTGAATACGTTGACGCATACCTAATAAAGAAGGCGGTAAAGTTGGTAATTCAAATAATGGCAAGCCAGTTGCTTTACGAAGTGACTCCATAAACTCTTGATTTTCTAAACCGAAACAAGCTGGTAAGAAAATTGCTTCAGTGCCTTTCGCAGCTTCTTTCATTTCAGCCACAAGATCATCAAATTTCAGTTTATATTCTAAAACTTGCGCAATGTTCACACTACGGAATTCACGGGAATTTGCACGTAACTGATCTAATTCTGGAATATTTAAAAAGCCCGTTTTCACTTCACAATGTGCAAATTGTGGATTGAGCGTAAGGTTATCTGCCAATAATTCTGGTTGGAAATCGTGATAGCCTTCAATGCCTAAAACCGCAATTTTTTTATAAGGGAATGGGGTTTCGCCTTGCACGGTTGGCACGCTATTTGGTGAAAGCCATGCACCACGTAAGCTACCTAGACCCGTTACGCGAAGATGATTTTCTGCACTTGAGCCAATTAAATCTAAATTTAACGATTCCGCTAATTTTTCGAAATCTTGCGCTTTCGCTAATACGCGTTCAGCACCCATAATGCTATAAGGGTGTTGTGGTAATTGAGCTGCAAGTGCGGTCAAATTTTCAGGAATATTTTTAACAAACGCACCATTTGGTAAACGGCTTAATAAATCCAATGAGCCGGATGCAAAATCAATCGCTGCTTGGCCGTTATTGATAATGACACAACGTTTGCCTTGTTCTTGTAGGGCGATGCCGCAAGTTAAACCTGCAAGGCCGCCACCAATAATCACTACATCAAAATTCATTGTTATCCGTCCCTTGCTGTTTGTCAGTTTCAAGCGGTTGAACATCATTTAAGCCCAACACACTGCCATACATCCATGAAGTAAATTCTGCTTCACGAATCGCTTCACCCCATGCAATAGGCTCAATACCGCGCCAACGCTCTTCCATGAAAGCGGTTAATTGAGTGGTAGATTGGCGAGGTGTTGCCACTTCAAAACGGTTCATTAAGCCAGCTGCACGACATGCGCAAAGCTCAGCTTGGCAAGTCCCCATACCCACACGAGTACGGCGACGTAAATCCACTAAGTTATTCACATTTAATTCATCAACGGCATAACGGACTTCACCCGCTGTCACGGCTTCACATTCGCATACCATTGAACGATCGAGACGTTCTTTATCTAATAAACGAGTTGCTCGAGAACCATGACGATACACGGCTGAATAACGAATTGTACTTGGAAGTGAAATCACTTTCTGATTGGTTTCTGCGCGGCTTTCGGTTGAACCTGGCAATGGACGCTCAGCGGTTGTACAACGTGCTGTTTTGTTGAGTTTTTTACAAACCAGATCCGTTGCCCATTCAGCCATTAAGCGATAAGTCATTAATTTACCACCAGTGATAGTGATGAAACCATCTAAGCCATCACGCTCTGCGTGGTCAAGTAACACGATACCGCGACTTACGTTACGACCTGATGGATCGTCATCAGACGCGACTAACGGACGCACACCGGCATAAGCACGTAATACACGAGTATGACGCAAGCTTGGCGCGAGTTTTTCACCTTCACGGAATAAGATATCTACTTCTTCTGGGGTCACTTCCATGTTATCGATTTGATCGTAAGGTATACGGCTAGAGGTTGTACCGATAACACAAATGGTATCCCCTGGCACAAGAATGTCCGCATCCGCTGGTTTACGACAACGGTTAATTACCATTTTGTTGATGCGGTGCCCCATGACAAGTAATGCACCTTTTGCTGGGAACATCTTGATTTTGAGATCCGCATATTCTGCGATACCTTGTCCCCAAATACCACCCGCATTGACGACTAATGGTGCAAAGAATTTACGATTTACGCGATTTTTGTGATCGTAAACATCCACACCGATTACTTTGCCACCTTCGCGAATTAAGCTTTTCACTTCGCAATAAGTGAACATTTTCGCGCCATTTTCGGTGGCATCCATCACGTTAGAAGCCGTTAAACGGAAAGGGTCGATTGAACCATCTGGCACAACAACGGCACCAACTAAATCAGGGTTTACTGATGGTTCCATAATTTGGGCAAGTTTAGGATCAATGGCGACGGCTTCAATACCGGATTTGGTACAACTTTCGATGAAGGTTTTTTGATAATCAAGGGAATCTTCAGGTAAGGTAATAAATAAACCTTCTGTTTCATCCACACAGTGACGAGCGATATTGCGCAGAATTTTATTTTCTTTAATACATTCTTCTGCTGATTCTTGATCGTTTACGGCATAACGCGCACCACTATGTAACAAACCATGGTTACGGCCTGTTGCGCCTGTCGCAATATCACGACGCTCTAATAAAATACAGTTAATTCCACGCAATGCACAGTCACGAGCAATCCCCGCACCTGTCGCACCGCCACCAATGATAATCACATCCGTCGAGATAGGTGAAAAATCACCCACATCACGATACATATTAGGCGATAATCCCATTGTTACCCCCAAAGCCAAAATATTAATAAAAAGAAACGTAAAAACTGTTACAAATTCCATGGCTATTGTATGGGAGAGCGGTTAAATTCACAACATTCTGAGCGAAAAAGAAAGCTGTTTTGTGAGATAGATCACACAATTTTCGAATTCGCTCATTTGTTAAAAAATATTTTGTGAAATGCATCACATTTTTGAATTATTTCTCTTTTTAATTTCTATTTTTATTTTATCATGCACGCTATCCCCATCATGGGGGTGGACTCATAATTAAAATGATTTTGGAGAGAAATTATGTTTGGACCATTTAAACCCGCTCCGCATATTGCGGAACTTCCAGCGGAGAAAATTGATTCCACGTATAAACGCTTACGTTGGCAAGTGTTTGCAGGGATCTTCTTTGGTTATGCCGCTTACTATTTTGTACGTGCAAACTTTGACTTGGCACAACCTGGTTTAATTCAAGCCGGCTTGTACTCAAAAGCGGAATTAGGTGTTATCGGCTCAGCTGCCGGTCTTGCCTATGGTTTATCTAAGTTCGTAATGGCAGGTATGTCTGACCGTTCGAACCCTCGTGTATTCTTACCATTTGGTTTATTGCTTTCTGGTCTTTGTATGACCATGATGGGTTTATTCCCATGGGCAACTTCAGGCATTGCCATCATGTGGGTAATGATCTTCTTAAATGGTTGGTTCCAAGGTATGGGTTGGCCTCCATGTGGTCGTACAATGGTACACTGGTGGTCTAAATCAGAACGCGGTACTATCGTATCTATCTGGAATACCGCGCACAACATCGGTGGTATGATGCCGGGTGCAATGGTGCTATTAGCAAGTGCCGTCTTCTTCAGCACTCATGGTGTCGAAGCACAAGCAAAAGATATTTGGCAACAATCCCTCTACTATCCGGGTATTGCGGCAATGATCTGTGCAATTCCAGTTTACTTCGTGATGCGTGATACTCCACAATCTTGTGGTTTACCATCAATCGAAAAATGGCGTAATGACTACCCAGATGACTATAACGAAAAAACTTACGAAAACGATTTAAGCACAAAAGAAATCTTCGTAACTTATGTATTGAAAAACAAATTGTTATGGTACATCGCGATTGCTAACGTATTCGTATACTTAATCCGCTACGGCGTATTAAAATGGTCTCCGGTTTACTTAAGTGAAGTAAAACACTTCAACATCAAAGGTACCGCATGGGCTTACACAATCTATGAATTAGCAGCAGTTCCAGGTACATTATTATGTGGTTGGGTATCAGATAAAGTCTTCAAAGGTAAACGTGGTTTAACCGGTTTCATCTTCATGATCTTAACTACAGCAGCAGTTGTAGCATATTGGATGAACCCAGCTACACCAGAAGCTGAGCTTGCAAACTACTCAGCTTGGTATGAAAACCCATATCAATTAACTGACTTCATCTTAATGACCTTAATCGGTTTCTTAATCTACGGTCCTGTAATGTTAATCGGCTTACACGCTCTTGAGCTTGCACCGAAAAAAGCAGCAGGTACAGCAGCAGGTTTCACCGGTTTATTCGGTTACTTAGGTGGTACTGTTTCAGCATCAGCTGTTATCGGTTGGGCAGCACAACACTATGGCTGGGACGGCGGTTTCTACGTCATGATCGGTGGTGGTGTCTTAGCGGTGTTATTACTCTTCATCGTAATGGTTGAAGAAGGTAAACACAAAGCGAAATTAGGCGATACCTACGGTAAATAATCTATAAATTAAAGGCGACAGGCGAAGGCTTGCCGCCTTTTTTATTACAAAAAACAACTGAATTTTTAACCGCACTTTAAAAGGAGATAATGTGATGAAATTGAATAAATTAACCATTATGTTAGGCGCGGCAGTTATGGCAAATGCAGCATTCGCAAATCAAACTTGTGAAGCGCCCTATCGTTCAGCCCTCCCCGCTTATACTTATAAATTAGACAAAGTACTCGAAGTCAACGGACGTCAAGGCATTACCACTGATGGTAAATATTTATACGTATCGGGCAGTAAAACGCTCGCCAAATACGATATGGATGGAAAACTGATTAAAGAAAATAAAGATCCTTTTGTCGGCTATCAAAAAGAAGCCAATCACATTGGCGACATTGATATCTACAACAATGAACTTTATGTTTCCTCCGAATGGTTTGATGCCGGCGTAGGTAAAAATATTCAAATTGCAATTCACGATCCCGAAACCCTCGCATTAAAAAGATCAGTTGATTTTAATCCTGAGTCAGGTCAAGTCGAAGTTTCCGGCATCACCGTAGATACCGTTCACAATTCAGTTTGGATGGCATCTTGGGTCGGTGAAGAAAGTGGCCGTTATTTATATGAATATGATCTTTCAACAGGTAAATATAAACGTAAAGTGCATTTACAACCTGTTCCACAATGGATTCAAGGGGTTTATGCCTATAACGGTGATCTCTACGTCACATCTGATGATGGTACGGCAGATGAAAAAGAACCCGATCATATTTATCGTGTAGAAATTTCAGATAAAAATAATGAAGCTCGCGTTGTTTTAGAAAAAACATTGAATGACATTCGAGATGTCGGCGAAGTCGAAGGCTTGAATGTGAATCCAAAAACGAAACAACTGCTTGTCCATGCAAACCGAGGCAAACAAATTGTGTTAGGGATGCCAAAAGGATTTTATCCAGGATATGACCGTGAAATTAGTGAAATCTATTTTTACGACATGAAACCAAGATGTAATAAGTAAATCAAGGAGAACACACAATGAAACTCAAAACTTTAGCGCTTTCTTTATTAGCTGCAGGCGTACTTGCAGGATGTAGCGCACACTCTTCTGTGGACACTATGAAATCAGACAAAATTATCATTGCTCACCGTGGTGCAAGTGGTTACTTACCAGAGCATACACTTGAGTCTAAAGCGCTTGCATTTGCACAACACGCAGACTACTTAGAACAAGACTTAGCGATGACAAAAGATGGTCGTTTAGTGGTTATCCATGACCACTTCTTAGACGGCTTAACTGACGTAGCGAAAAAATTCCCAAATCGTCATCGTAAAGATGGTCGTTACTACGTAATCGACTTCACCTTAAAAGAAATTCAAAGTTTAGAAATGACTGAAAACTTTGAAACTAAAGATGGTAAACAAGTTGCAGTATATCCAGGTCGTTTCCCACTTTGGAAATCACACTTCAAAATCCATACTTTTGAAGATGAGTTAGAATTCATCCAAGGTTTAGAAAAATCTACCGGTAAAAAAGTGGGTATCTACCCTGAAATCAAAGCACCTTGGTTCCACCACCAAAATGGCAAAGACATTGCAGTTGAAACCCTTAAAGTGTTGAAAAAATACGGTTACGACAAGAAATCTGACATGGTTTACTTACAAACCTTCGACTTCAATGAGTTAAAACGTATCAAAAACGAATTGCTACCAAAAATGGGCATGGATTTAAAACTTGTTCAATTAGTGGCATACACCGACTGGCATGAAACTGAAGAAAAAGATGCGAAAGGCAAATGGGTGAACTACGATTACGATTGGATGTTCAAACCAGGTGCAATGGCTGAAGTGGTGAAATATGCTGATGGTGTTGGCCCAGGCTGGTACATGTTAGTAGATAAAGAAAAATCTAAACCAGGCAACATCGTGTACACCCCATTAGTGAAAGAACTTGCACAATACAAAGTGGAATTACACCCATACACTGTACGTAAAGATGCTTTACCTGAATTCTTCACTGACGTAAATCAAATGTACGATGCGTTATTGAATAAATCTGGTGCAACCGGTGTATTCACCGACTTCCCAGATACTGGCGTTGAATTTTTGAAAAAACAAAAATAATACGTAAGTAAAAGTAACAAAAAGAGCGGTCAAAATTCGTTGTGATTTTTGACCGCTCTTTAGTATTTATAAATATTCTAGAATAAAGTCTCCATCAACTTAATATTCTCTGGTATTAAGTTTAAACGCCTTCAAAAAATCAATTATCATAAAATATCAGTAGTCCTTCGTTTTTACTGCCTTTAAGTTTTTTACTATCATTGGACTTTTCCTATTTCCATAACTATTTTTGTTCCATCATGGCAGTGCCTTTATTGTCATTAAGAAAATCCTTTTCCATAAATTTAATATCATCAGATGTTAAGCTTAAACATTTAGAAAAACTCAATTTTTTATTTTTAGGTTTCTGTTCATCCATCTGCTCAAAATCATGAGGGCAGATTACCCTAACACTTCCAATATTAAAAATAAGATATCCTTTAATATAATAACTGTCACCATCGTCAATACTTTTATTATATTTAATAAGATAATCTTCCGTAACAAAATCTAGAAGTCCTCTATTTTTTATCAAATACCATCCACTTTGTGATTGATATTGAGCCATACCAGATGGCTTCAATATCAATCTTTGAAGCTTAAAACTATCACCACTTATAAATAAGATAAGACAAACAAATACAATCCTATACATTAATTTACAATTAAAATCATATTCCTCACCACAATAACAAAAAGAAACTAAATTATTAATAATAAGAAAAAACAAATATAAAATAACAAATGAAAACAGCTCATAATCTGTACTCAAAGCCTCAGAATATAGAATAAATGAAAAGAAGAAGAAAGCAATTGGAATTAATGATACTACAGTAATATATAGGTAATCCTTTTTATCCACATTTTTAGAAAAAAGAGAAAAAGAAATAACCAAAAGACATAAAAAGAACATCCAGAAAATAGTAATCAGGAACTTAGAGCTGTCATCATAATGAGCAAAGCTATATATAAATAATATATTTAAAAATAGTAAAAATACCATTGATTGATTTATTGAATACAGCAGCTCATTACCCTTATACTGGAGCTTATTGCTCTTACGAAGAGCATTCCCATGCAACAAAAGGTCAACACAAAAAAATGGTAAAATTACATAAGATATAAAAATTAAAAAGAATAAAAATATAAAACCAATTCCATATATAGATACATCGATCTGCAGAAGAAAATCAAACTTTGATATATTAATCAAATAAAAAAATATAAATAAAAAACCAAATATAGATGATACCAAGCTAAATTTTGGAAACACCCTGAATAAAAAACCTATAAAATCCATAATATGATTTTTCATGTTATTAATCACAATCAACATACAATCCATCATTATTAATTAAGTTATTATTTTTTAATAACAAAAAAGCTTGCTGTTCACCCCAGCAAGCCTTTCAAAATAAATAAATTAATTAAGCAAACTGCTTTTTATTCTCTAAATAGCGTTTCGCACATTCTGCTGCAGCAACTAAGCCGCCTGCCATCATAATAATATCTTTAATCACGAGTCGGCCAGCACCTGAGAGATATGGGAAGCCATAATTAGGTGTTGGGAAGTCCCCACCTAAATTCGGCACCCAGGTTTCTGGCGTAAATATCAGGAACGACAGCGTGACTATCGACATACCAAAGGTGAGTAAGCCTCCGAATAAACCTAATGTTGGAGACCAAATGCCTGCTAATACTAAAATACCAATTGTCACAATGATTGCGCCAATAATATAAGAAGCGGTATAGGTGCCGTTGGCTTTATGCCATTCGATATTTTTTGCGACCATTTTGCCTTCAGGGTTTTTATATAAGGTATATTCTTTCACTAAAACACCCTTATCATTTGTCACTTCGTTTGCACCGTTTTTGTAAAGGAAGCTTAAGAAAGGACTATTTGACACAAAGTGTGCAATACCATCTGCCTCATATTGGCAAACTTTTAAACCTCCAATCCAAACCATCACCACACAAATCGCAATGCGGATAAAGTTAATAAATTGACGTTGCAATGGCGCAACAATATTAGCTAGCAATGTAACTAATGCACTCATGTAGAACTCCTCATATAGTTCAATTGATATTACGGGCATAATGCCCAAGAATTTTTATATAAACATTAACAATATTACTCTCTAATATTGTTGGCATTTTTTTATTGATTAGATTTATGCAATAAAAAAGAGATACCAATTTCTTAGTATCTCTTATTTTTAATTAATTTTCCGTGATCAATTTCACATTATTTGAAATTCACTCTCGCATTTCTAAAAATTCGCATCCAAGCACCATCTTCAGACCAATCTTCTGGATACCATGAATTGCTCACGGCACGGAAAACACGCTCTGGATGAGGCATCATCGCGGCAATACGACCATCGACGTTAGAAATGGCAGTAATCCCTAATGCCGAACCATTCGGGTTAGCTGGATAAGTTTCAGTTACATTCAAATGGCTGTCGATATATTGCGCCACAATCAAGTTTTGCGCTTGAAGTGCGGTCAAATTCTCAGGTGTTTTGAATTCTACGCGACCTTCACCGTGAGAAACGGCAATCGGCATATGTGAACCTGCCATGCCTTTAAACCACAATGAGTTGGTGTCGTTGATTTTCACCATCGCAGCACGCGCTTCAAAGCGTTCTGATTTATTACGCACGAAACGTGGCCAGTTTTCTGCACCTGGGATAATTTCCGCAAGGGTGGAGATAAATTGACAGCCGTTACATACGCCTAATGAAAGGGTGTTTTCATTGGCGAAGAATTGGCTGAATTGATCGCGTAATTGTGGGTTGAACAAAATAGATTTCGCCCAGCCGCCACCTGCGCCTAATACGTCACCGTAAGAGAAGCCACCACAGGCCACCATCGCGTTGAAGTCGTTTAAGTTGTAACGGCCTGCCATTAAATCACTCATGTGAACATCAATCGCTGCAAAGCCTGCTCGGTCAAAAGCCGCTGCCATTTCAACGTGGCTGTTTACGCCTTGTTCACGCAATACGGCTACTTTTGGTTTCACGCCTTTGCTGATGTAAGGTGCGGCAATATCTTCATTCACATCATAGGTTAAGTGAGCGGATAAACCTTTGTTGTCTGTTGCTTTTTTCGCTTCAAATTCTTGGTCAGCACATTCTGGGTTATCACGTAAGCGTTGCATTTGGTGAGTGAGTTCTGCCCAAATACCGCGTAATTCAGAGCGTTTTTCGCTTAATAGTTTTTTGCTACCACGCGTGATTTCAAAACGATCTTCTAAGCTGACAGAACCGAGTTCATAAGTTAAGCCAAGCAAGTCATGGGCTTTTAATACCTCACGCACAGTGCTTAATTCACTTTCTGATACTTGGATCACTGCGCCTAATTCTTCATTGAATAACACGGCTAAATCATTGTCGCCTAATGCAGAAATATCCACATCCACGCCACAGTTACCCGCAAATGCCATTTCTGCAAGGGTGGTAATTAAACCACCGTCTGAACGGTCGTGGTAAGCCAATAATTTACGCTCTGCCACCAATGCTTGCATTGCATCGAAGAAGTTTTTCAGTTTGGCTACGTTCACCACATCGGCTGGTTTGTCACCTAATTGTTTATACACTTGCGCAAGTGCGGTCGCGCCTAAGCGATTTTTTCTTTCGCCTAAATCAATTAACAATAGACGGCTTGCGCCTTTGTCTGTGCGTAATTGAGGTGTCACGGTTTTGCGGACATCTTCCACGCGCGCAAAAGATGAAATCACTAAAGAAAGCGGAGCTGTTACTGATTTTTTCTCACCATTTTCTTCCCAAGTGGTTTTCATCGACATAGAGTCTTTACCCACTGGAATGGTGATGCCTAATGCTGGGCAAAGTTCTTCACCGACTGCTTTCACCGCTTCATATAACCCAGCATCTTCACCACCATGACCCGCTGCAGACATCCAGTTTGCAGACAGTTTGATGCGTTTAATATCGCCAATGTTGGTGCCCGCAATGTTAGTGATAGATTCAGCCACCGCTAAACGTGCAGAAGCCCCGAAGTCTAATAATGCTACTGGTGCACGTTCGCCCATTGCCATCGCCTCGCCGTGATAGCTGTCTAATGATGCAGTTGTAACGGCCACATCAGACACCGGAATTTGCCATGGGCCGACCATTTGATCACGTGCCACCATACCCGTTACCGAACGGTCG
>OGEU01002345.1_pt1 | contig 13680 bp, 11 predicted proteins | sample 1570651 | NCBI WGS metagenome assembly OGEU01 (sample SAMEA2582129, study PRJEB24529) | metagenome | biome: Human gut stool | place: China | collected 2011 | reverse complement strand
GAACGTTCGGATTCTCAGCGCCAAGCTCCTTCAGCGCGTTGCCATAGCTTTCTCTTGTTGCGACCTTCTTTACTTCTGACATAATGCTTCACCTACCTTCTCCAAATCTGCCATTGCGATTGCATACTGCTCATCGTTCGGAGCAGAACCATGCCATCCTGCGTTGTTCTCCATGAAAGAAACGCCCTTGCCCTTTACCGTCTTCATGATGATAGCTGTGGGCTGACCCTTGATGGTCTTTGCTTCGTTCAGAGCCATACGGATCTCATCGAAGTTGTGACCGTCAATGTTGATTACATGGAAGTTGAACGCTTTGAATTTATCATCGATGGGATACGGGGAGTTTACCTCGCCGATAGGTCCGTCGATCTGAAGATTGTTGTTATCTACAATGACGCACAGGTTGTCCAGATGCTTCGCGCCTGCGAACATGGAAGCCTCCCATACCTGACCCTCCTGGATCTCGCCGTCGCCCAGCAGTGTGTATACACGATAGCTGTCGCCGGATACCTTTGCGGAAAGTGCCATACCAACTGCTGCGGAGATTCCCTGTCCCAGAGATCCGCTGGACATATCAAGACCCGGTGTGTGCTGCATACAGGGATGTCCCTGAAGATGTGAGCCTACGTGTCTTAAGGTAACCAGATCCTCCTTCGGGAAGAATCCTCTCTCAGCCAGAACGGAGTACAGACCCGGAGCTGTATGTCCCTTGGAAAGTACAAAACGGTCTCTGTCTGCCTTCTTCGGATCCTTCGGATCAATGTTCATCTCTTCAAAATACAGATATGTAAACATGTCTGCTGCTGACAGAGATCAGCCCGGATGTCCGGACTTTGCGCTGTGAACGGCAGTAACGATGTCCTTGCGGACTTCATTCGCCGTCTTCTGGAGTTCTAAATTCGTCATGTTTGTCCCACCTTTATTTTATTTTTGAAAATTAAATTTTGCTTCTTTTAGTATACAGACACTTTCAGATCTGGTCAAGCCGTTCTTTGTGAATTTCCGTCAGTTCTTGTCTGAAATTCAGCATTTTTACAGCTCCACCCGTCCCTCCAGTGCCCGGAGCAGCGTCACCTCGTCGATATATTCCAGATCGCCGCCCACCGGTACGCCGCTGGCGATCCGGCTGACCCTGATTCCGGTCGGCTTGATGAGCTTGCTGATGTACATGGCTGTGGTCTCGCCCTCCAGGCTGGAGTTGGTGGCGATGATAACCTCGTCCACGTCGCCCTGGAGTCTCGTCATCAGCTCCTTCAGCTTGATATCCGCCGGGCCGATTCCCAGCATCGGGGAAATGGCCCCATGGAGCACATGATAGACGCCGTCGTATTTGCCAGTCTTCTCGTAGGCCGCCAGATCCCGGGTATTCTCCACCACCATAATCACCTTATGGTTCCGCTTAGGATTGGCGCAAATGGGGCAGAGCTCCTGATCCGTCATGGTAAAGCATTCTTTACAGTAACGGACATTTTTCTTTGCGCTTATAATGGAATCCGACAGTGCCTGTACCTTCTCCAGAGGCATATTGACGATGTGGAAAGCCAGCCGCTGAGCCGTCTTGCCGCCGATTCCCGGAAGACTCGACAGCTGCTCAATTAATTTACTGATTTGACTGCTGTAATAGTCCATTAGAACGGAAAGCCTCCGCCAAGACCGCCGGTCAGGCCGGACATCATGGACGCGGAATCCTCTTCCTGCTGGCGCAGCACCTGATTTACTGCGATCTGGATCATTTCTTCCAGAGTCTCCACATCCTCGGGATCAATCGCATCCGGATCGATGGTCACTTTTGTGATCTCTTTCTTGCCGGACATGGTCACCTCAACGGCTCCGCCTCCCGCTGCCGCTGTGTACTCCTTCTCTTCCAGCGCCTTCTGATTTTCCTCCATCTGGCGCTGCATCTTCTGTGCCTGCTTCATCAGGTTGTTCATATTGCCGGGCATGCCCATGCCTCCCGGAAATCCACCTCTTTTTGCCATTTTTTTACTCCTCCTTATTCGTCTTCAAATTCAATTTCTGTATGAATGACCTGTTCGATGTCAATCGCTCCCACCTCACTGTGGGGGTCATTTTCCATACAGGCTACCAGAATCTCCATATCCTTTCCGGTATCCTGTAAGATCACGTTTTTAATCTCCTGAATGTGACGGGTCTCCTTCAGGAAAGCCTCGCCGGTGGGCGTGGCCGCGATGATGCCAAGCTTCCCGTCGCCGACTGCTTTCAGCTGCGCGTCCTTTAAGTAGGTGCGCAGGAGCGGGTGCAGGCGGTTCAGCACGTTGTGCCAGTTCTTTACCACATTCTGTACGTCTTCGGGCAGGGACTTAGGCGCGGGAGGCGCAGGCACAGGTTTCTTCGGCTCTGCCGGGGCACTTGCGGGCGCTCCATTTTGCCAGCCGCCTCCGTAGGAAATGGCTCCGCTTTCCAGCTCTTCCATCTTCGCCTCAAACTCCTGTTCCAGCACGCGGATGCGATCCAGGAGCACGTCTGTGTTCGTCTCCATGGCGGGACGGCACAGCTTGATAAAAGCCACCTCCACCAATACCCGCTTCTGGGACGCATAGCGGATCTGTCCGCCCAGCTCCGAGAAAATACGGATATACCGCATCAGGGTGTCGTCCTCGATCTGCAGGGCCTCCTCTTTCAGACGCTTCAGGTTTTCCGTAGACACATCCAGGATATCTTCCATATTATCATTGCTTTTCAGAAGCAGCAGGTTCCTGAGATACCAGGTAAAGTCGGTCACGAACTGTCCCAGCTCCCGCCCCTGGATCACTAGCTCCTCAATTTCCGCCATGACGCCGGGCAAATTCCGTTCAAGCGTCATTCGCAGAAGCTTGCTGTAAACTTCAGTATCCACCGCTCCCAATACATCCAGCACGTGATCATAGGTCAGCTTCTGATTCAGATAAAAAGCAATGCACTGATCCAGAAGGCTTAAGGCGTCTCGCATGGAGCCGTCTGCGGCCTTGGCGATGTAGCGCAGGGCCTTCTCCTCGGTCTCCACGCCCTCTTTTTCCGTCAGCTCCTGCAGTCTGGCGGTGATGGTATCCGCCGTGATGCGCCGGAAATCGTACCGCTGGCACCGGGACAGAATCGTCACCGGAATCTTGTGGGCCTCTGTGGTCGCCAGAATAAAGATGACATAGGAGGGCGGCTCCTCCAGAGTCTTTAACAATGCGTTAAAGGCTCCGATGGAGAGCATATGCACCTCGTCGATGATGTAGACCTTGTATTTACCCTCGGTGGGCGAATAAGCCACCTCGTCCCGGATCTCACGAATGTTGTCCACGCCGTTGTTGGAGGCTGCGTCGATTTCTATTACATTCATGGAAGTGCCTGCCGCTATAGAGCGGCAGGCCGCGCACGTTCCGCAGGGATTGCCATCCACCGGGTGTTCACAGTTCACCGCCCGGGCGAAGATCTTCGCAACCGTTGTTTTTCCGGTACCCCGGGTACCGCAAAACAGGTAGGCATGTCCGATTCTGTCTGCATTGATTTGATTTTTCAGTGTGATTACAATGTGATCCTGTCCCCGGACGTCGCCAAACTCTGTAGGCCGAAACTTCCGGTAGAGGGCCATATACGACATGTGTTTCTTCCCCTTTGATTCCTTAATCTCCGAAGCTGATGCCAATCATCTTTGCTTCTGATATGATAGAAGAATTCGGGTCTACGAACTTCAGTTTACCCGCAGACTCCTCCAGCGGAATCCGCTGGCACTCTCCATTTACGATACCGATCATATATCCATAAGCGTCGTCTACGATGGCCTGTGCAGCCGCCGCGCCCAGTCTGGTGGACAGGACCCGGTCGTAGGGGCAGGGACTGCCTCCCCGCTGGGTATGTCCCGGAACGGTGACACGCACCTCGGTACCGAGACGCTGTGTCAGCTGATCTGCGATCTCATAGGATACAGTGGGATATTTGTAGGTTTCCATGAATTTCTTCAATTCCTTCTTGCTCATCTCGGCACGCTCCTTGGGAATCGCGCCCTCGGCTACAGCCAGGATGGTGAAGCCCTTCTTCTGCTTGTTGCGGGCCTCTATGGCCTGGCAGATACTGTCGATGCTGTAGGGGATCTCCGGAATCAGAATAATATCCGCTCCTCCGGCGATACCTGCGTGCAGGGTCAGCTGTCCTACCTTGTGTCCCATCACCTCCACGATGAATACACGGCCGTGGGAGGCTGCTGTGGTATGAATACAGTCGATACATTCAGTTGCAATGTTGACGGCACTCTGGAACCCAAAGGTCATATCGGTTCCCCAAAGGTCATTGTCAATCGTCTTTGGAAGAGTAACGATATTCAATCCTTCCTGACGAAGCAGATTGGCTGTCTTATGCGTACCGTTACCGCCAAGGATCACGAGACAGTCAAGGCGAAGCTTATAATAGTTCTGCTTCATGGCTTCTACTTTATTTAATCCATTTTCATCGGGGTCTGTAATGGTTTTAAACGGTGTTCTGGAGCTTCCAAGGATCGTTCCGCCCTTGGTCAGGATTCCGGAAAAGTCAGAGCCGGAAAGCATTCGGAAATTTCCGTAAATCAATCCGCGGTACCCTTCCAGGAAACCATAAATCTCGACATCCTCCTCACCATTGGTAAGGCACTTTACCACACCTCTCATTGCGGCATTCAATGCCTGACAGTCACCACCGCTTGTCAACAAACCAATTCTCATCATTGCAGACCCCTCCTGTGTTTTCTTCTGTTTTATTTACAGTATACACCATTTTTATGACATACTACAACCTTGACTTGCCGCACAAGAAACATTATAATAGGATTTGTTATGGATAAATATGGAGTTGTATCGAAGCGGTCATAACGGGGCGCACTCGAAATGCGTTTGCCCTCCGGGGCACGAGGGTTCGAATCCCTCCAACTCCGCGCAGAACCCGGTTCACGAAACGGTGAACCGGGTTCTTTTATCATCTCCCGTACGGTTTATTCAGTTCCTGCCTTTGTGTCATCTTCCATATTCTGTGGCCGGCTCAAAACCACTTTTCCATCTTTTACCGCCACACTCACCTTATTATCCTTAAGTCCGATCTCTTTGAGGAGCTCTGCCGGAATCTGTACGCGGCCTGCCTTATCCACAATTGCAAATTCCTCCTGTGTTTCCTCGGTATGCCAGTCGATATTGCTTTCCTTCAGACGGTCTGCATATTTTTCTTTCAGGACACGTTCACTGCTGATCTTGCCATCCCGGATCGCCACGACACGCCTTACCTTCCTGGAAAGCGCCACATCATGCGTGACAATAAGAATCGTCTGTCCTTCTTTGTTCAGCTCCGTAAACACGTCAAAAATATAATCCGCTGTCTTTGCATCCACACTTCCTGTCGGTTCATCTGCAAGCAATAGCTGTGGGGAATTGGCAAGGGCAATCGCAATGGCAATCCGCTGTTGTTCCCCTCCGGAAAGCATCTGCAGACGGCTGTTCTTCTTATGTGCCATACCTCCCCGCTCTAAAAGCTCCATTGCCTTTTCCCTTTTATTCCGGGTCGAGGACAGATACATCGGCAGCATCACATTTTCGATCGAAGACAGATAAGGCAGGAGATTCCGTGCGTTATTCTGCCATACAAATCCTACAGTATTGCGCTTATACAGCACAAGCTCCTTCTCGGTCATGGTAAACAGATTCCTTCCACACACCTGCAGGGAACCGACAGTCGGACGGTCCAGTCCTCCAATCATGTTAAGAAACGTTGACTTGCCACTTCCGCTGTTTCCGATTATGGCAGTCAGCTCACCGCATTCAATGGTCAGATCCAATCCCTGCAATGCCATGACCTCTGTTTCCTTTGTTTTATAAATTTTCACCAGGCTCTCTGCCTGCACCATAGCTTCAGCCATTCTGTTTTCTCCGCCTTTTTGCTCCTCATAATCTGTGCCATATTCTCTAACTATAAATACGCCCACCGTTCTCAAGCTCGATAATCTGGTCTCCGGCTCCCATCAGTCCGACATCGTGTGTCGTCATCACCACCGTAATACCTTCCTTACGCGTCATTTCCCGAAAAATGCGGGTGATCTCTGCCGCCATGGCACTGTCAAGCTCTGCAGTCGGTTCATCCGCAAGGATCAGCCTGGGGCGGTGTGCAAAAGCCCGCGCAATAGCCACACGCTGCTGTTCCCCACCGGACATTTCTGCAGGCATATGCGTCATACGGTTTCCAAGCCCGACCATTTTCAGGCATTCCTCTACTCTTTCCTGTCGTTCCCCCGGAGATTTCACGCCACTAAGCCGCATGGAAAACTCCACATTCTGAAAGGCATTCATGGCAGGAATCAGGGAAACCGCCTGAAATACATAGCCCATCTGCTTACGCCGCAGCTCTTCTCTCTCATATTCCGACATTGTGGTAAGGTCCTTTCCCTCCATACAGATTCTGCCGCTCGTTGGAAGGTCTAATGCCCCGATAATATTTAGCAGCGTGGTCTTTCCGGAACCGGATCTGCCTTTCAGAATGGTAAAGGTTCCCGCATCAATCTGCGCATCAATATCCTTCAATGCCTGAAACGTTCCTCCCGGAACAGGAAAAATCCGGTTAATATGCTCCATCTCAATCATTACACTCATTTCAAACCTTTCCTGACCGTCCTGGACGGTATAACAATTATTCCTCACCCAGTTTTAATGTATTGGTTATATTCAGCTTAAATAACAGTCCGATTAATACCGCAAGGCAGACAAATACCACCATTAAAATCACCGCATAAAGCCGCAGCATATCCGCAGGATCCGTAATCAGCTTCATCGGAAGCACCTGATTGGATGCTGCATAGGCGATTTGCACCATAGGGACATACATTTTTGAAGTGAGCTTTCCGATTCCAATTCCTGCAAGAATAGAAAATACCCCTGAAAAAATCTGTTCATTCAGCAGCATATGAATCAGTTCGCCCTTGTGCATACCACAGGCACGCAGGACTCCGAAGATCATTTCCCGTGACCGCACCGACATAATCCAGTAAATCAGATAACCGACCGCGCACAACAGAATCGTAACAAGGAAGCCCATGGTAAGTACCCCGTTCGTTCCCTGCAGCAGGGGATCCCGGATTGCCGTATCCACATCCTTACTTCTATCCCTGTACCCGGAAAGCTTCACATCATATTTCTCAATCCAGTCTGCTATTTCAGAGCTGTCATGTCCCTCCTTTAAAGTGATCCACACCTCGTACGGTGTCACGCCCCACTCCTGGTAAAGCGCCGCATAATGGGCAACAATCATATAATGATCCTGCGAATAGGCAGTTCCATCGGGATTCAGCCCCATACGAACCGGTTCATAGCCCGGGAAATATTCAAAAAATCCTACGATTGTTCCGGTTGCTGAATCCTTGCGACTGTTATTAAAGGACAGGGAATCCCCCACATCATAGCCCAGTTTATCATGGAAATTCTGCGAAACCAGAATTCCGTTTTCTTCTACGGCCAGCTCATTCAGCAATTCATAATACGCGTTCCCAAGGAGATCTTCATAAAAAACCGTATTTTCACCGAACTCCTTCGTATGAATCCCCATGAGCGTAATCGTATCGCGCTTTCGTGAACCGGTAGAAATATACGCCTTGTCATCATAAATAACCCTGGTATAGCTCTGTGCGCAGTCCAGGGCAGCATATTTTCCATAATCAGGCTCATAATACATGAACTCGACATCCGGATTTTCAGAAGCGATCGAACCGTTATCGTTCCAGACTTCCTTAATCATCATGTCCGCACCATCCAGATATTCCTGATTATCAATCGCATTCTGTAAAATTGTTCTTGCTATGGTCGCATGATACATTCCGAGCGAAATCGTCAGAATCAGAAACAGCATGATAAACTGCTGCTTACGTCCGTTCCTGCGGTTTTCTATAAAGGAGGCATAGCTTGCACTCTTCCAGTGGTTCTTCCCGATCAGATAAATCAGCTGCACCAGATACGGCTGAATCCTTAAAAAGAACAGTCCAAGTCCCAGAATAAACAGGGAGGAGCTGATATAAAGCAGCGGATCCAGCGATTCTCCCATCAGTACACTTTCTTCAATTCTGGCTTCACTTTTATGAAACGAATAATAGCCATACAGAGAAACGGCAATCAGAATCACATCGAGAAACAGCTTCTCCCAGAGATGTTTCTTCTTCACCGCATTCTGCTGTTTCAGATGAACAATCGTTACCCGGCTGTGCCGGATGGCAGGAATCGTCATAATACAAAGTACTGCTGCCATTGCAGCAAGCGTATACAAAAGAGCCTCTTCACCAAATTGTACCGACAGCTGCGAATTCCCGGTAAATTCCAAAAAACTTCTCGCTGAACCCAGTGCCCGGCTGAACGCAATGCCAAGCGGAACACCCAGTGCTCCTCCAAGAATCGTCAGAAGCAGGCCCTGATAGAGATACAGACGGAAAATCTGGCCGCCGGAGCTTCCCCTGCTCTTTATCACTGAGATCTCGTTTTTTTCCATTTCATACATCTGTGCGGAAATCATAAACAGAAACGCTGCCAGCATAATCAGTACAGGAATCTGTAAGATCAGCAGAGTGGCCTTAATCTTCGTTTCCTTTCTGGTATAGTCCTCCAGAATGTTCTGATAGGAAGGACGGTCCGTAAATCCGCGGTATGCACTGCCGTTACTCAGTTCATCCGTATAGCTCATGGCCTGCGGCACATCCGTATAATCCATCTGCTCATAATCTGACATGGCAAAGATTTTGCAGTTCACGGTATAATTCTTTAACTGTTCTCCCATGAACATTTTACGGAACAACGCCTCATTCATCATACAGTAGCCGACTTTATTACCAATATGCTCCTGCCAGTAATAATCACTGTTATCATCCTCGTTATAAATACCCTTGATATAAAAACGGATCGGATCCCCATTTTCATCATACACACGATCAAAAACATAGGTTTCCCCAAGCAGGATCTTCTGGCTGACCGCACAGGACTGACTGACGATGACTTCAATGGCTCCGTCTTCTGTCAGTCCGTCTTCCGAATAAAGCTCACCGCTTACCAGCTTTATATGCTCACCGAGATCACTCATAAATCCAAGCCGTGTTGAAATTCCGGTGGCGTCATCCCGGTTCATGGTCGAAAGTGCATCGGTCTGCATCAGATAATAAAAGTAAATGGTCTGCCGCTCCGGTACACCCAGGGAATCATAATAGGTTTTCATTAAGTTTTCGAGCTTTGTAACGGCTGTACCCTCATCCTTTACCTGACTGACCACGGAAAACTGCATCACCGTAGGCCATTCTGACTCCTGAAACCGTTCCTCTTCAAATTCATCCTGAAGCATTCTGGTATACGCGGCTTCCTTATACAGCGGAAAGCAGATCACGGTCGCAATCATCAGCACGCTTCCTAACAGAAGACAAAGATTCATCCATTTTTTATGCCAAAGCTTTTGCAGCATTATTCGAAACATATTTCCATTCCTTCCGTTAAGCCTTCTGCAACTCCATAATTGATCTGATCCGAACCACAGGGCACGAAGCCTACGTAGGCTGCGCCTCCATTTTCCGTGCGCACCTTCACATAGGTCTGTCCCTTCATTCTGGTAACTGCCTTTTTCGGAATCAGTAATACATTTTCGATCTGTCTTGCTGTACAGGATACCGTAAGCCGGCTCTTATTCCATAAACCGCCGGACGTCCGGGCACTTAGCTCCATATTCCCGATGTCTTCTGCCGGAAGCTCAATCAGGACATCATCTGACTGTAACTCCGTGCTTAGGGAGGTACCATGATAGGTAACAACGGTTCCTGTCGTCTTCTGTTCCTTCCCTTCAAGATCGGTATAGGTAACTGCGACCTCCATACCGTAATTCAAAAGATTTCCTTCATCCTTCACCGTCACATAGCAGTAATCAGCCCTGGCAATCTGGAATAAGGCTTCTTCCTCCACAAGCTGCTTTTCCTCAGTATAATCCGGCATTGCAATCACCACACCGTCCACCGGTGCCAAAAGCTTTGTAATTGCATAATCGGACCGCATCTGTGCAATCTCTTCCCGAAGCTTGTCCTCTTCCTTCTGTAAGTGTGCAAGCTCCCGTCTTAACTGCTTCTTCACAAGCCGGTCCTTTTCTTTACTGCTTTTTTCCTGCAGATCGGCCTTTCGCTGCTCAATCCGTTCTGTTCTCGTCACCTTCGTCTGCAGGGCCACCTCATCCGGTACAACGTAAACATTGGCAAGAACCTCGCCCTTTTTCACCTGCTGGTTGTTGTGCACCAGACTTTCCACGAAATAGCAGGTGCCATATTCCACCGGATTCTTAACCACTTCATAAGAAGGAAAATAAAGATACCCGGGAGCTTCAAAGTCGGTCGTAAGGCTTCCCTTCTCAAGCGTCATGGTTTCCTTATCGGCCTTCACGGTTCCTGGAGCAAATACCCGATCGCCCTCGGACAATCCGGAAACAATCTCTGTATAGATTCCATCTGACATTCCAATGGTAACCGGTGTATAAATGCTGGTTTCCCCATCCATACGGTAGACAAAGTTTCCACCGGCATCCTTATGTATTGCATCGGTCGTTACGGACAGCACATGCTCTGCCTTGTCACTGACACGGATGACCACACCATAATCCCCAATAGCAATCTCCTGTGCAGCATCCTGAAAGGAAAAGGTTGCATAAAGACTGTCCTGGTTCCGGATCCGTTTATTATATTCCTCTGCCTTCATCGGCTCATAGGTAATCTCATAACGCTTCCCATCAAAGAACGCATAGATGTCCCTCGCACTATTGACGTCGGCTTTGCTGATGAAATCACAGTGAAGCTTCCGGCTGTTCAGATCTCCAACCGCTGCTGCGCTTCTTGAACTGACAAAATCCCCATAGCTTAAAAAGGCTATCGCTACCACAGTACCTGCTGCCGTTGCTTTCAGAATGGTCTTTTCTTTCTTATCCTGTAAACGTTCAAGCTCAGAAAGTGCATAATCGTGATCCAGTTCATAAAGTTCATTCTGCTGCTTTAACTGTTCCTGAAGCCGATTGACTTCCACGGTAACATCCTGATATTTAACTCCATAATCGGCAAATTCTGCCTGCCGGTCATCCCGGTTTTGATATTCCTCACAGAGCCTTTTATAAAATGCCTGATCCTCTAACGGTTTTTCGAGTTTTTCTTTCATAATCTCTACCGCTTCCCCGTGATCCTGCTCCTGATCCTCTATGGATTCCTGTTTTTCCTCGATCTGCTTTTCCAGATCCCCGGTATCTCCATAAATCAGAGGACTCCCGGACTGTACCGTCTCTCCCGGCAGTGTTCCATAGGATGCAAAGGTCTGGTTCGTGGAATAAGCATATTCTTTCGTATCAAAGTCTACTGTAGCAGGATAGATCTCTGCTTTATACAGATTCCGGTAAGTGACTGCTTCATAATTACCTGCTGCCCCTTCCGGCTCTAACAGGGTTACTTCTCTCTCCCCGGCTTTCTGCGTCTTCACATCCCCCGATATCTGTGTACTTCCGGCGCATCCTGTAACGACAAGCAGCAGGCAGCACCATACGGTCATTGTTTTCAAGATTTTGCTGTTTCTGCTCATCATTGTAGAATTACCTTCTCTCCTTCCTGAAGTCCTGACAGGATCTCGGTATACCCGTCTCCTTTTAATCCGGCCTCCACATATACCATCTGCCGCATACCGTCTTTATCCGTCATATAGACATAATCTTTTCCGTCGGCATTATGTACTGCACTCTTCGGCACGCGAAGCACATGTTCCTTCTCTTCCATCACCAGCAGAAGGTTTCCGGTTGCTCCCACTTCAAGAACCGCCCCCTCCGGCTGTTCCTCAATGGAGAATAACTGTTTGTCTCCCCAGTGTTCCATATCATAGGGCAAAAGCACATAATCGCCCTTCCCATTCCCGGTCGTGATCGTCATGGTTACCTGTTCCCCTGCTTTAAAATAACCGGTGTATTCCGGTTTTTCCAATTCAAACAGACATTCCGACGGATCAATAATGGTCATAATTGGATCATCCTTCACACAGACACTTCCTTCCAGATTCCGTTCTACCGAAGAAATTGTCCCATCGATCTTCGCATAAATACAGCTTTCCTCCTGCTCCTTATGAAGAACAGCAAGCTCTGCCTCATCCAATGAAATGGCATCGGAATAATCTTCACGCAGATAACGGTGCTCCTGTTCGATTTCTGCAAGCTGCTTCTCTTTCTCTGCCCAGTCACTGCTCGTCTGTTCCGAGTGATAGGTATACTGCACATTAAGCGCATCAATATCGTTCTGCAGGTTCCGTTCATTCTGATCCAGTAAAAGCTTCTGACGTGCAAGGTGATATTCTGTTTTTGCAATGCGTTCATCCAGTCCGTCTGTCACAAGGGATGCCAGCAGATCTCCTTTCTGAACGGTATCTCCAATATTCACATAGATCTGGTCAATGGTCTTTCCGCTGACCGGAAAGCTGACCTCCTGATCCTCTACCTGCCGATAGGTGCAAAGAAGCTTTTCACTCAAAACCACTTCTCCATAATCTGCCGTAGCGGTTTCAAAAAGGATCTGCTCCGTTTCAGGCTCCAGCGTCACCTGTGTTTCCTGCACGGCTCCCTGTCCGCATGCGGTAAGTAATACCCCCAGTAAAATTATCAGACTCCCCAGCATTAATTTTTTACTCATAACTACCTTCCCATATTCTCTCTGCATTTGGCAGTTCCATTCCCTATGGATTATATTCCATCGGAATTTCTTATAAAGTGAAAAAAAGACAGGGTGTGTGTATCTTCACACCCTGCCGCAGATTTATCGTTTTTCTTCGCGAAGCCGTTTGATAAATGCCTCAATCTTTTCCATCGCAATCTGCAGATTTTCCAGGGAATATGCATAGGAAATCCGTAAGAAGCCTTCTCCACAGTCTCCGAATGCCGTACCCGGTACAACGGCAACCTTTTCTTCCCTTAAAAGCCGTTCTGCAAATTCATCACTCGTCATGCCGAACTCCTTAATGCAGGGAAATACATAAAAGGCTCCATAAGGTTCGAAGCACTGCAGCCCCATTTCCTTAAAGGCATGCATTAAATATCTTCTTCTCTGGTTATATGCCTCACGCATCATGGCAATATCTTCATCCCCGTTTTTCAATGCCTCCACTGCTGCATACTGACTTGTAGTCGGCGCACACATAATCGCAAACTGATGAATCTTCAACATCTGCTGTAAAATCGGCTCCGGAGCAAGCGCATAACCAAGTCTCCATCCGGTCATCGCATAAGCCTTGGAAAATCCATTGATTAATACGGTTCTCTCCTGCATTCCCGGAAGGCTGACAATGGAAACATGCTTCTCTTTATAGGTAAGCTCTGCATAAATTTCATCAGAAATAATAAAGATATCCTTTTCGCGGATGACCTCTGCGATTTCTTCGAGATCCTTCTTCTCCATAATGGCTCCGGTCGGATTATTCGGAAAAGGAAGAATTAACACCTTTGTCTTATCGGTAATCGCATCACGCAGCTCCTGTGCGGTCAGCCGGAACTCATTTTCTGCCTTCAGCTCTATGATCGAAGGGATTCCATTTGCAAGAACGGCACAAGGTACATAGGAAACATAACTCGGCTGTGGGATCAGCACTTCATCTCCCGGATCGATCATGGCGCGCATAGCCGCATCAATGGCTTCGCTGCCGCCCACTGTCACCATGATCTCAT
>OGEU01002342.1_pt1 | contig 13692 bp, 11 predicted proteins | sample 1570651 | NCBI WGS metagenome assembly OGEU01 (sample SAMEA2582129, study PRJEB24529) | metagenome | biome: Human gut stool | place: China | collected 2011 | reverse complement strand
GTGACTTTTGATCAGCAATAACACATAGTTCTACATAAAAACATATACAGATATATGCAAATTACACTCCGTAAGAGCTCGTGGCGCATAGCAGCATCATGCTGAGTATGACTGGCCATGGCTTGGTGTTGCGGTTGTTCCAATTGATGGCTATGAGCAGCATTGCGGCGATCATAAGCGCATATGGTCTGGAAGTTACGCCATACTGGTAGCAAAGAAAATAGGAAAATGGCAGTATTACCTTTAGTAATTCGGGTAGTTTCGTTTTGAATTCCAAAAGCCAGATCATCAGCGCGGCGCACATAAGATTGAGGGATTTCAATCCTATTTCGTAAGGCATGCCAAGTTTGGCGGGAATGGCAAGCAGCATCCACCAAAGAGGTGGGTGTCCTTCGTAATGGGTGCGTACGGTAAGCAGTTCCTTCCATGAGCAATCACGTGCGATCAGCCAGGCTTGCGCCTCATCAAACCATGGTTCGTGAAAACACGACACGGTGACGGTCACTGTCACGTAGGCGATGAAGACAATGCAGTGCAGCCGTTGTTCGGCGAACCAGGTGAAGAGTCTTTTTCGAAGGTTCGTCGCGCGGTTCGCCGAAACGTCGGGCTGGATGATGGTTGGTGTTTCTGCTGTGTTGCTCATGATAGGTGTAAAGATGGTGTATGGGTACGGCGAGGTCAGAAGGAGGAGCGGGCGCCGCAGAGTTTTTCGAATTCCTCGAGGACCTGCACCTTGGCAAGAGCGTCTTCGAAGGTGATGACGCCCTTGTTGACGAGTCTCGCCAGATCTTGGTCAAGCGTATGCATGCCTTCCTTTTCGCCGGATTGCAGCACGGTACGAATCTGATGCGCCTTGCCTCCGCGAATCAACGCGGCCACGGCCGGAGTGTTGATCATCACTTCGGTGGCAGGAGCGCGGCCATGCCCGCTGGCACGTGAAATCAGGGTTTGCACGACCACCGCGCGCAGAGTGGAGGCCACCTGCACGCGAATCTGCTGCTGCTGATTTTCCGGGTACACGTCGATCAGACGGTCCACGGTCGAACCGGCGTCCTGCGTGTGCAGGGTGGCGAACACCAAGTGGCCGGTTTCCACGGCGGTCAACGCGGTGGAAATGGTTTCGAGGTCTCGAAGCTCGCCCACTTCGATAATGTCGGGATCTTCACGAAGCGCGCGTTTAAGCGCTTCCGCGAAACTTTTGGTGTCGGTGCCCACTTCACGCTGGCTCATCACGCAACGCTTGTGTTGATGCACGAATTCGATTGGGTCTTCAATGGTGATGATATGGTCGGCGCGTTCGGCATTCGCTCTGTCGACAATCGCGGCGAGCGTGGTGGATTTGCCGGAGCCGGTCGGACCGCATACGAGCACGAGTCCACGCGGCAGTAACGCCAGATCGGCGATATGCGGGTCGAGACCAAGCTCCTGCGCGGTTTTGATTTCCGTGGGAATGGTTCGTAATGCCGCGCACACGCCCAAACGGTCGCGGTATACGTTGACGCGGAATCGCAGCAGATCGCCGATGGAGAATGAAATATCAAGTTCCAAATCGTCTTTGAACCGTTCCATCTCCAGCTCGTTGGTCATCACTTTGATGGCTTCATACGTGCGGTCCTTGTTCCACACGCTCAGCCCTTTGGCGGGGCGCAGCTTGCCATCCACGCGCAGCATTGGCGGATCGTTGACCACCAGATGAAGATCGGACGCGTTCAATTCCACCAGCTGGCATATGGCAGCCACGAATTCCGGATCCGCATCGGGATGTTCGGCATGCAATGTTTCTTTGACCTGGTGCGCTTTGATTCTGCGTTGTCCGGGAACAGCGTCCTCGTCGGAATCATTGGTTTCGGGCACTATGAAATCCACGATTAGCCTGTTGTTCATATTGGGTTGCGGTCTGGCAGCGGGCGCAGGCTGCGCAATATGGTTGATGGCGGAAGGCTGCATGGTCTGCGTGTTCTCCTCGTACGCCGCATAGTCGTCCGGCTGTTGCGCGAACGGCGTGCCGCCTGGAATGAATGATGGCGGATCGCCGTCGATTTGCTGGATCGGTCCATGATACTCGAATGCAGGGGTGACTTCCGTCACGTCATCGTCGAATTGCAGATTCTGCTGATCCACGGCTTCGTTTTCCGGGGTTTCCGGAAAAGCGGTGTCGTAGGAGAGTTCCTGTTGTTCTGCAATGAGCGGTGTTTCCGCAGGCCGTGTCGGAGCGGGCTGCGGTTCCGCTACAGATTGTGATGCAACGGCTTGCGCTCTGTTGAGGCTCGGCCGCCGGCTGTTGCTCGACCGCGGCCTTAGGCATGGGGTCGGGAACGGTACCGGAACCATGCCGCAACGCGGGTATGGCGTCAAGCGACGCGAAAATATTGCGCAAACTGTCATCGTCAGCCTGAATCGCATTGTCGGGCGACCAATGGCGTCCCCTACGCGGATCCTCGTTGAATGAAGGAGCGGTACTGGGAATGGTCACACCTTTCAAACCAGACAAATCGGTGTTCGCATCCCAAGTCGGCTGCGCATCGGGATCCGTCGCGGTGTTCATTTCGGTTTTCAGCTCGGGTTGCTGTTCAATATTGGTCATCATTGTCCTTTATGTATGTTGAAAACGCAGTCACACGATTACACAACTACACGGTCACGCGAAGCACTTCATCCACGGAAGTAATGCCTTGCAGAACCTTCTGCCAGCCATCCTCACGAAGCGATGTCATGCCTTTCGACTTGGCCGCTTGCTCGATTTCCAGCGACGTGGCGCCACGCGCGATCAAATCCTCCATCTGCGTGTCCACGCCCATTACCTGCTGAATGGCCACACGCCCGTGATATCCGGTGTTGGAACATTCACGGCAACCCATCGCACGGTACACGGTCGGCAACGGAGAGCCGGGCGTATATGGCACACCCATCATCTTCAACTCCACGGGAGTGGCCGTATCGGCCTTCCGGCATTTCTTGCACAGGCGCCTCGCCAGACGCTGCGCCATCACCGCAGCCAGCGACGAGCTCACCAAAAACGGTTCCACGCCCATTTCCGTCAAACGCGTCACCGCACTCGGAGCATCATTGGTGTGCAACGTGGACAGCACCAAATGGCCCGTCAGCGAAGCCTCGATCGCAATGGTCGCCGTCTCCTCGTCTCGAATCTCACCGATCAGCACCACATCAGGGTCGGCACGAAGAATCGAACGCAACGCGGCGGCAAAGGTCATACCCGCCTTATTGTTCACCTGCACCTGATTGATGCCCTCCATGCGGAATTCCACAGGGTCTTCAACCGTGATGATGTTGATTTCCGGGCGGGCCACATCGCCCAACGTCGCATACAACGTGGTCGACTTACCCGAACCGGTCGGACCAGTCACCAACACCATGCCGTACGGGCGGTTGTACGCTTTGGAAAACACATCGAAATTGCGTTCGCTGAAATTCAGATCCTCCACTTTGAGATTGCCCGAAGGCGTGCTCAAAATACGCATGACGATTTTCTCGCCCCACACCGTAGGCAATGCCGCCACGCGAAGATCAACCTTCTGACCGTTGTGACGTACGGTAATACGGCCATCCTGCGGCTTGCGGCGCTCGCCGATATCCATTTCGGCCATGACCTTAATGCGGCTGATCACACCTTGGGTCATGGCGCGTGGCGCTTTTTGGAAGATATGCAACACGCCGTCGATGCGGTAGCGTACGAGCAGACCGTCTTCCTGCGGTTCGATATGGATATCGGAGCAGTGGTCGTCGATGGCCTGGTTGATGAGCAGACTTACGAAGCGTGCCACGGGGGAGGCGTCTTCGCTGTCGTCTTGTTCAAGGTCGACTTCTTTTTTCGCGGTCGCGGCGATCTCGTGCGATAGTTCGGTCAACTCCGCATTGGCGCGCAGGAACCGGTTGATGCAGTCGCGTACCTGCGATGGCATGGCGACCATGGCGATGACGGGCATGCCGGTTGTTGCAGAAACATCGTCTACCGCGGCGAAATTTTTCGGATTCGCCATGGCTACGGCGATGCGCCCGTTGACGATGGAAAGCGGCAGAAGCTGGTTGCGTCGGCACAGATCGTCGGGAACCATGCTGATGACTTCTTTGTCGATCTGGTATTCGTTGAGGTCCACGAACGGCAGGCTCATGCCTTGCGCCAACGCCATGGCATATTGGCGTTCGGTCTGTTCGTCCATGCCTTCGGTGGACGTTGGCATGGCGGGAAAATCTCCGGTGACGTCGCTTGTCGTTGCCGCATGGCGTGGTGTGCTCGGCGCGAACACCTGATGGATCTCGCCGGTCGTCGGCGAGATCGGATCCATACTTTGCGGGAAAGCGTTCGGCGTGTCGATGTTTTTGTTTCGCCTGAGGAAGGGGAAACGGCCTCCCGAACCGGCGTCGCTCATAATGACCTCCTGCACCGCATGCGCGCTTATGCGCCTGTCATACGGCATAACATGAAACCCCAAGCAAACGGCAGCATTTGTGGGGTGGCTGATGTTCAGTTGTTCGAAGTCATGTGAGCTACAACGATTGCAGTATTGTGTACTGCTAAATCAGCATTGTAGCCGCAAAAACAGGTAAAAGCTAATCGGGGCAAAGTTTTTTGAGAAATATGTTGCTGTGAAAACGTTGGCAGAATATCGTGATACAGTAACTCATGTTTATGGCACCGCGTTTGGTTGCGTGCCGAATTCCTGCCGCTTCCAATGATGGGGTGGCATCTTGTGAAGGAGCTGCTCATGGAGTACAGCTTGCGCACAGCGGGAGACGCCCCCGATTCAGGGGTTGCGGCGAGTCGCGTCAATCGATTGCCAAAACGTGGCGAGTCCGGCTTCACGTTGGTGGAAGTGCTGGTGGCGATCGTGGTGTTGAGCATTACGGGACTTGCCGCCGCACAGTTCGCCATTACGGCCATTCGCACGTCATATGCGCAGCAGCAGCGGTCCACCGCCGTGTCGCTGGGCGACGACGGCATGGAAAGAATGCGTGCGCAGATCGCCAATGTAGACGCCAACCAATATCTCGATGAACTCATCAAAGGCATGGGGGAAACGTCCGTCACCGCCGCGCAGAAGAATCTTTCCGACGTTGGCGCCATCGCGTCGCAATTGGCGGATCTGAGCTATACCAGTTCGCCTGATCCAGACAAGAGCAAGTATATTCAGCCGGTTCGTGCCACTGCGGGCAAGGACGCCAAGCATACCGAATATACGGTGAACACGGTGGTGGAGCGCTGTTTCCGTGCCAGCGGCGAGATCTCGTGCAAGACCGCATCTCAGCTGGGCATTTCCCGTAGTTCCGCAACGAGCTATACGGCCAATACCTCAACAAGCGCCACGGCCGACATTCTGGATCCGGGCAAAACGGTATCGGGCGCGTTCACGTCCGGTGCGCACACGTATATGCCCATGATCCGCGTGGTGGTGGGCGTCACCTGGGACGACAACATGCATCAGGGCAAAACCTGCCTGTACACCACGTCGGAACTGCTGGATATTGGTGTCGACAACAAGCTCATCATCTAGTGAGGGGTTGCAATGAGCGGAACAACAAGCGGAAAACTGCGTATTCGCGCCGTCGCGCAACGTATGGCGCGCGGTGAAAGCGGCGTCACCTTGGTGGAGATGATGGTGTCGCTGTTCATCTTCGCCATCGTCTCCACCATGTTCACCACGGCGATCGTGCAATACCTGCATTCCACCAGCGCGGATGCGATACGAAGCAGGTCTTCCACGGAAATAGCCACGTCGGTGCAAAGCCTCGACCGGTATGTGCGCTACGCGGAGGGTGTTGAGTATGACGCCACGAACCATACGCTCACCATGGTCACTCCGGGGGATTCTGGTGCGAAGCAGTGCGTGGTGATCACGTACCAGGACGCCACGTGGAAGAACGGTACGGTAAGCGATTACGGCAGCGTGAAGGTAAAAACGAAGTCGTATGATGCGTCCGTCACGTCATGGAGCACGCGCGCGGTGTTGGGGTCGGTAATGAACAACGAGTCGGGAGGCACGTCTGATGATTCGCTGTTCGCCTCGCGATTATTCACGGTGGATGGCACCAATCGGGTGGTGCGTTATTCGCCGGTGACGGGGTCGTATGTGAGCGGCAAGCCGGTCACGTCGAATACGTCCACGTCGTTCACCGCACGCAATGTGAAATCGGGTGGAACTGCAATCGATTTCACTCCGTGTGGCTGAGTGTTCCGCTAGGTCTTGCGGCAGACGGCTGGTTCCTTATGGAGCCAGCCGTTTTTTGTCGCCCCGTCAGCACCCTGCGACACGCCCGAAAAAGGTGGTTATTCCAGTTTTTTCAAAAAAACGTGACTGCAAAGATTTGCTGAGCGATTGTACTGAAAAACAAGCTATTTGTGGTGTTGTATTTTTTGTTGCACGATTTTGGTTTTGTGTTGTACCTTTTGTGTCCGCTTGAAAAAGTGTGATTTGCTTGATGGTTGTGAAGGGGGTTGTGGGGTAAACTAAAGCGCTTTTGTGCGGATGAAGGATGAAGGGAAAATGAATCGAAAATGAAACGCTCGTAAAACGATTGACGCCGGAATAATGGTTCTGCAAACGATGTCAATGCGGATAAAGTTAGGACTGTTGGTTATGTGAGCCAGCAGCCCCCACAAGGGGACGATCGATAGAAGAACGCCGCGAAGCTCCATCGTGGGATGCGAGCGGCGACCTTTCCCGAAGGAAAGAAGGATTCAATTATGAAGAGCGTGCGCAACGCACTCAACCGCCGCGCCAAGGGCGAAAAGGGCTTCACCCTCGTCGAGCTGCTCGTGGTGGTCATCATCATCGGCATCCTCGCCGCCATCTCCGTGCCGATCTACCTGAACCAGCGCAAGTCGGCCTGGAACTCCCAGACCGAGTCCGACGTCAAGAACGCCAGTCTTGTGATGGAAACCATCATGACTAACAATAATGGGAAAGTTCCGACTCTGAAGGCTTCTTCTTGCACCGGTTCGTCAACTAACAGCAAGTGCGACATCTATGATGGCAATGAAGTTACGGTGAGCGATGGCGTCACTATCGTGATTACTGCGACGGCGGGTGCCGGAACTTATACGGTCGAGGGCACCAACTCGAACAACACGGGCTGCAAGAACTATGTCTATAATTCGGCAAATGGTTCCGTCAGCAGTACAGATCATAAGGATTTGGTTGCGAAGCAAGACTGATTGCCCCGCTGACTATGGGATCTAAAGGTATCGGAGCGTATGAGGTATCGCTCCGATACCTTGTTCCATATCCATATTCGTTCTATTGTTCGTCAATCATTCCATGGGGGAGTAATGGCCAGGGAACAGGCGCAAGTGGCATTTCAAAACGGCACCAAGAAGTGGCGTTACAAGGGTGTTTCCGCTGACGGCCGCACCAAGCAGAAGGGCGTTATCGAAGCGCAGACGCGAGATCAGGCTATCGATCGCGTGAATAAGCTCGGTCTGATTCCAACGGAACTTGTTGACGTGAACGCAGGCACCGGTCTCAATACCAATATTGAAATCAAAGCGTTCGAAAAATATCCAAGCAAAAAAGACTTCGCGGTTATGTCACGTCAGCTTGCCACCATGGTGGCGGCAGGCGTCTCCCTGATTCGCGCACTGAATATCGTTACTGAACAAATCGGAAATGTGAAACTGCGCAATGCGGTACGTGACTGCATGCAGCAGGTTGAGGCGGGATCATCGTTTTCCGAAGCAATGGACAATAATCCCGACCATCTGTTCCCGCCCATTATGACCAACATGGTGCGGGCCGGCGAAACCGGCGGCTTCCTTGACAAATCCCTGATTACCGTGGCCGACAGCTTTGAAGCGGACGTGCGTTTGCAAGGTCAGATCAAAGGCGCACTGGCTTACCCGGTGGTGGTGCTCGGCATTGCTGTGCTGCTGGTGGGCGTGATGCTGCTGACCATCGTGCCCATGTTCGACAGCATGTATGCGTCGATGGGCGCGGAACTGCCATGGGTCACGCAGATCATGGTTGATATGGGCAAGGCCGCACCGGTTGGCATTCCCGTGATCATTGTGTGCGCGGTGGCGTTCGTCATGTTTTGGAAGCGCAATCGCAACAAAGACATCATTCGTACCTGGTGGGATCCGTTCACGTTGAAGGCGCCCGTGTTCGGCAAACTGACCACCAATGTGGCATTGGCGCGATTCTGCAACAATTTCGCATCCATGCTCGCTTCGGGCGTGCCCATTCTGCAGGCGCTTGACATTGTCGGATCCACATCCGGCAATTATGTAATCGACGAAGCATCCAAACGAGTGTCTCGACTCGTGGAACGCGGCTATAGGCTGGCGGACAGTATGGGTACCGAAAAAGTGTTCCCGAACATGATGGTGCAGATGGCGGCGATCGGTGAGGATTCCGGCGCCATCGACCAGATGCTCGCCAGCGCGGGCAAAGCGTATGACGAAGAAGCGCAATCCATCGCCAAACAGCTCACTTCGTTGCTGGAACCGTTGATGATTCTGGTGCTCGGTAGCGTGGTCGGCTTCATGGTGGTGGCATTGTACATGCCGATGTTCTCCATGTTCGACGCCATCAACGGGCAAGCGTAAGCGAAAGCGGGAAGGTTGAACATGAAGAACGGATTGTGGGCCGGACTCAACCGCAGGTATCGTGCCAGATTATGCCAACGCATGGGGGAGCGGGGCGCGGCCATGATGCTCGCGGTACTGTTCGTAATGGTGGTGCTCACCACGTCGGCACTGGTAATGACCATACTGCTTTCGCAAGCATTACCGTACAGGAATAATAAGGAGAACGCGCAAGTCGGGTATGCCGCCGAATCTGGACTCGAAGTGGCATTGAGTTTCCTGCGCGAAGCGGAAGCAAGCAAGGACTATAAGAAACTGCTACCGTCGACCGCATCAAACACTGGCAATGCCAGCTTGGATGAGACCTTCACTACAGCATCGGACGGGTCGGTGCTGCTCAACAATGCGGAAGTCAGCAACGACGTGTCGGCAACGGGCGTGAGCTCGTTCACTCCAGACGATATCTCGTACCGAGTGCAAATCGGATATTATGACGACGATCCAAGCTCATCGCCGGCCAAACGACTCACATCCGAAAGCGAGCTGAAGAACGCGAAATATGCGTGGGTGCGTTCCTACGGGTATATCAACAGGTATCCGAATGGGCGAAGCGCGGGTACGGAAACCAGCGCGCGCCGAGCCATGAGCGCCATCTACCAATTCGAGACAGCGAGCGGTGATGACAGCTACGTGATTTCCACCAAGGGTGGACGTCTCGGTATGGGCTTCTACGCGGCAGCGCCAAACAACGAGCGCCGTACCAACCAGCCGACCTGGAAGGAAATCGCCTCATATGATGTCGATGAGAACGGTGATCCGACCGGCATGGTGAACTATGTCAACAAGCCTGGCTCCAAGAATGCGGCCGACGCTATGAGCAATACCATCACTATGAATCCGGCAAACCAAACTTGCATGCTTGCCACCACCAAGCCTGTAGACAAGGTCGAAACGCTTGACGCCATGCTTGACCCGAACGGCAAGCCGGTGGAAGGATCGGCGTTGGTGATTCTTATGCAGGCACATAAGAAAGACTCCAGCAGCGACGACCTGTATTACACGGAACAGTGCAAAGCCAACGGCGCCTACAAAGACCTGAACACATGGGTGTATTGGAAGGATGATTCCATTCGCCCTGCATCCAATCTGACATTGTGCGTTACCGGAGCTGACATTACGCATGTTGGCGGAGGCACTGCAGGAGCCGCCACATTGCAGAAATGTGGCGAGTCGTACGGCCCCAACTACCAAAGCGACTATTACACCGATCCTGACAAGAAAGCGCAGCAAGACGAAAAGAACGATCCGTCAAGCCTGCTCAACAAATACCAGAAGTGGGCGTTCTATAACGGTTTCATCAATGCGGGCTACTACAACGAGCTAGATAGCGTGCGCGATGAGGCGAACAAGTATGATGCGTCTCTGCCGGAATCGCAAGGCTATGCCGTTGGCGGTGTGCAAATGCAGAAGAAGACCCGCTTCCAAGTGCTGGAAGTTTCCAACAAGGCGAATGTGGGCGCCACTATTCAATATCTGAGCGGCGGTCACTGGGCGTCCAACGTCGATGATGCTGCCGATTTGACTCCGCATTTCCTGATGGTGTCGAAGTGGGATTATTCGCTCACCGACGTGAAATCCTGGTTCGACGTGAACGGTGATTTCGAAGACGCCACCGCATCGTTCGGACAGGCGGGAGAAGCCGGCTATGCCACGAAGCAGATCGTCAATGAAACGTCCGGATTCTGCATTTCGTCATCGCAAGACGGATTCGACGCATACACGTCAACCTGCCGAGTGGGTGGCGGTGATTTCAACCCATACTGCTACCACAACACCATCAATGGCAATCCGGCGCAATCATCTTCCGATCTGCATCAGATCGACTACTGCGGGGTGTCCGATTCCACCAAGCGTAAAACCGATCAGGCCGAATATGTTGAAGACACGTCGAGTGACGGCAGTGGCGTGAACACGCAGATTTGGACGATGGTGAACGGGTCGAAGCGTTGCTATGGGTTCGGCGGTTCGGGCAAATTCCAACTTATGGAATGCTCGGCTGCGCCAACATTCACCCGATACAACGAAAAAGCGTCTGACGAGCACAGTAAAGGTACGTTCCAACTCAACGGTCAATGCCTGACGGAAGTGTATCCGGGAGACAAAATCGACGGCAATCCCTCATACTCCGGACGTATCGACGGGCATGCCGACGTGATTATGGCCAAATGCGGATCGTCACGAGACTTTTTGAACCGAGAAATCAAATCGCAGGTGTGGAATGCCTCGGTTAACCTCGGAACAGGCGGCTCAGGCGGCGGCGTGATTTATGGCGGTGGTAGTTCTACCACATTGGAGCCATCCTCCACCAAAGGCTACGTGACATCCAAAGAACTGAACCCGTCCACTATCGCATGGTGAGCGCTGCGCGAGATGGATGTGAACATGAGCATTGTGAACGATACGCCAACTGTGGTGCTGCTACTCGTGGCATCGCTGGTAATCGGCTGCATTTTCGGATCGTTTCTGAACGTGGTGATTTGGCGCGTGCCCAACCACATCAGCTTGGTAAATCCGAAACGCAGTTTCTGCCCGAACTGCGAAGCCCCGATCGCATGGTATGACAATATTCCCATCATTTCTTGGCTGGTGCTCGGCGCGAAATGCCGGCATTGCAAAGAGCCGATCGCCGTACGCTACCCGATTGTGGAAGCGTTGGGGGCGCTATTCGGCGCGTATTCGCCATGGATATTGCCGGAACTCTACGTATTCGCAGCGGTTTCGATCGTGATCGCATACATTGATCTCGACCATCATCTGATCCTCAATGTTGTGCTATTGCCAACGCTGATTGCAACACTGGCACTGCTGGCTTTGGCATCACTCGGTACGAATGAGTGGAACAGGCTCGGTCGCGCTGTGATATGTGCGATAGTGCTCGGCGCGTTCTACCTATTGCTTTCCATCATATGGAAAGGTGGCATGGGCGATGGCGATATCAAACTTGCGTTCATACTTGGCTTGATTACGGGCTGGCTCGGATGGTCGCAATTCATCATCGGGGCGTTCGCAGCCTTCTTTATTGGAGGATTCTTAAGTCTTGTGCTGATTATCGGCAAAAAAGTCGATATGCATGGAGGCATACCGTTCGGACCGTCCATGCTGCTCGGCATATGGCTTGGCATATTCGTCGGGGCTCCGATCGCCACACTGTACTTGCAAGTGACGGGACTCGCCTGAACCAATCCCCAGCCAACCTGCAACACGTTATATATAAGGAGAGAGCATGAGATCAATAACGGCGCTGTCGATCGCGAACGACGCCATCCGTGCGGCGGTCATAGCAGACCCGTATTCGGATCTGCCCACCATCAAGCATTTCCAGGCGATCCCGTTGCCGAACGGAGCCGTAGTGGATGGCGAAGTGGTCGACCATGATGTGGTGGCCGGACTGCTGAACACACTGGTGAAGCGATTCAAATTCCCCCGCGAGGACACGGCTCTCGTCTACTCCAGCCGACGCATGGTGTTTCGCGAGGCGGACTTTCCCTACATGTCGCTGAACGATCTGAAATCCACCTTGCCTTTCCAAGCCAAAGGCATGATTCCGCTGCCTATTGAGGAATCCGAGCTCGACTTCGTACCATTGAACGTCATCGACAGCGAACAAGGCAAACAGTTGCACGGCATACTCGTGGCGACATTGCGTAACGGATTGGAAAAAACCGCGCGCACAGCCGAAGACGCGGGATTTGTGATCACATCGATCGATGCGGGCCCGTTCGCGCTTGCCAGACTGTTCGCCGACACCAACCAGCAGCAGACCGAAGCGGTGGTCAACATCAGCGGCAACGGCACCGACGTGATCGTGCTCGAAAACGGGCAGCCCGCCTACATGCGCGTCGTGCCATCCGGCGCAGATGACGTGACTGACGCCATCGCCAACGCGCTCAGTATCTCATTCGAAGACGCCGAACGCATCAAAAACCAGATCGGCCTGCAAAACGTGACCGGCGACGAACGACTCGAAAAAGCCGAGGAAGTCATCCGCGAAACCACGGCGCAGCTGATCGTCGGCATCCGCAATACGCTCAACCTGTACGACGTGGACCATGCGGGCGGCACCATCAGCGGCGTGGTGCTTACCGGAACCGGCGCACGGCTGATCGGACTGCCGCCGGTATTGGCCAGTTCCATCAACAAAGTGGTGCGGATCGGCGACCCCTTCATCCGTTTCCGGCTTTCCAAAGAAGTGGAACGGCAGAACATCATGGCGCACGCGATCGATTTGGGCGCAGTGCTTGGACTGGTAATCGGAAAGAAGCCGAGGTGAACGGACGATGAGCAGAAAAAACAACGGAAGCATGAAGCAGATCGGCAGCTCCCACCGCGGTCGACGCGGCAAAATCAAGGATAATCCGAATCCTGAAACCAGTGATGGCGAGAAAACCTCGATTTTGTCGATGAATATTTCCGACATCGGCAAAGCGCTGCGTGCGAGCAGTTCGAAAACCTCCAAAAAGGCTGATCTGCCCGCCGAATGGAATGTGCGCGCCAATCTGCTGCCACGTTCCATCGTGACGCTCAACCGTGATCGTGCCATCAAATACTTGCTGTCATACGTGCTTATCGTGGTGGTGGTTGCGGCCATTGCCATCAGCGCGGGCATGGCGGTGCGCGTGAGCTGGGCCGACCATCGCGTGGAGGAGGCACAGGCGAAAACCCTGTCGTTGCAGAAGGAAAAGGCGGAATTCAAAGACGTGGAAGACACGTTGAACTCGCTGTCCGATTCGCAAAGGTCACGTATCGCCGCGCTCTACGACGAAATGGATTGGATGAAGGTGGTGGATTCGCTCAATGGCGCGCTGCCAGCCGGAGGCCAGTACACGAACCTGTCGTTGAGCAGCTTCCAGATTGGCGGGTCTGACGCTTCTTCGCATAGCGCTACATCTTCAGTATGGTCTGGGAATGGTGTGATTTCCGTTGATTTTACCGTTCTTTCTCCAGATTTCATATCTGCAAAAGATTTTATCGGTAATTTTGCTGCAATTCCTACCTATAAAACAGGCTATGTGAGTTCCATTACCGAAAACAGCGATGAAAACGGCACCACCTATACATACACGGGAACGGTGTCGTTGAAGATGGATACCAAT
>OGEU01002341.1_pt1 | contig 13697 bp, 18 predicted proteins | sample 1570651 | NCBI WGS metagenome assembly OGEU01 (sample SAMEA2582129, study PRJEB24529) | metagenome | biome: Human gut stool | place: China | collected 2011 | reverse complement strand
CTGGCAGCATGGGGGTATCTGCGAAAGACCAAGGTGGCTTAAAAGGAAACGCTACCGAAAAAAGCGCATCGGATGCATAGAAAACTGCATCGGATGGTGTATTTGCAAAAACATATATAAATTCCAGTTTGTAGCACCCCTGAGTGTGAGTTTTCTTGAAGAGTGAGAAATGCGGGCGGGGCGGGGATTTTGAGTGCAAAAAGGTGGAAAAAGGCGGGAAAGGACGCGAGAGTGCGGTTTTTAATGAGGGTTAAACGAAATTGAACGCGAAATTTTGCAAGTTGGCGGGATGCTGGCTTGCAAAATTTTTTTGCCCTTTTTGGGGGTTAAAACGGCGGATCGGCGGCGGGATGGCGCAGCGGGCGCGGGGCGTTTGAAAAGTGTTTAAACGGTGTTTAAAAAGCGCTTCAAATAAGCGCTTAAATATCGGAGTATCGTGTTTTAACAGGCGTTAAAACAATTTTAAAGGCGGCAACCAGACCTATGCACACTGCATAAGTTTGGCTGCCGCCTTTTATAATTTCAGTCGGACATTTTGCGTCTGACTGAAATTCGCCGTCCTATTACGATACAACGTCAAAAAAAGAAAATCATCTAAAAACGGAAATTGCTACGATGTCCGACCAAAAAATAATGTTTGAACACCATGTATAACGCATGGCGTTGTTTCCCAACAAAACACATACCGAGTCTATTCCGATGGGTAATATATTTCTTGAAACGATTTGAGTTCATCAGAGATTGAACTTATGCAAAGCCCCCGCTTTGAATTCAAATCAACGTTTCCTTCTTCCATAATGAGGTCAGAGTGCATAGAAGAGGTATACTCGACTCCAATTCTACCTAAATGTTCATATAGCTGGAGAGAGTCTATGATGAAGGCCTCGTCTTTATAATCTAAGACATACTCTATTTGTGCAAGAATTCTTTGAACGTGAATTTGAACTTCTGGTAATGAGTGGGAGGCAAGTGCTACCACATTGTGCAACAAACGTACATTAAAATTGTTTTCGTCGTTCTGTGTAATATAGTCGAAATCATTATCCCTACTGCGATCATGCCGTTTGTTGCTTTCCCCTCGCAGATAGGCTCCTGACACATTAAAAAACTGTTCCAGTATAGCCATTGCTTTTGAGTTTGGCTGCCTGTAACCGTTTTCGTAATTGATGATTGACTTCTTGCTAAGTCCAGTTTCCTTCGCTAAATCATTCTGGGAAAGTCCGTTTTCCTCACGCAATGCCTTAAGACGCGAAGCAATACTCATGTGGAACACCTCTACTTTATTAAAAGAAAGTATAGCACACATTCCCCATTTGGGCAATATAAATAGAATAAATTCTTGACAATTCCCCGAAAGAGGAACAAAAGGAGCCGTGCAAGATGTACTTAATTCCCAAAAGATTAGAGATAGAAAAAAGACGCAACAAGAAGGGACTTAGCGCTTATGGTTTAGCAATGAAGGCGGGTCTCGATAAAAAAGCGATTTACCGCATTGAGGCTGGCGATAGCGAAAGAACTCACAACTTGAGAGCCCAAGCCATTGCAAATGCACTCGACTGCGCGGTTGAGGAGATCTTTATAGTGCCCACAAAGAAAAATTCATAACAGCCGAAACAGTCCTTCGGGACTGTCTGCCGGGTGTGGCCGCCCGGTACTGATGATGGCAGGCCAGAAAGGAAATGCAGAATGACACGCAAAAGAGCAATTAAATACCTTATGGGAGTTGCCCACTTTGACAGGAACACGATCCAGAAAGCGTTTGCCGATACCCACAAAAAGTCCCGGGCTCCAGCAATGTGCAGATAGCTGCCATTTTACTGGAAAACTGGGAAGATGCTGCAATCGCAGCCCACAACATCAATTTCCGGGCGGCGGTGATTGTAAAAAGATTCAATCTTGAGATTTACCATGAAAAGGAACTGCACGAAAATCCGGCAGTGAGAAAAAGACCGTTGGATGATGATGGAAGGAATCCCTTCCTCACATACTCTATAGACGGGCGCGGACATAGGCCCAAACGTCATCAAAGGCATATAGAAGAAACTGAGAATCCTCGGCGGGATTTTTAAGTGCCATGTGCGGACGGCCATTATTAAGCGCATTGTATATGCTTTCGAGATACAAGAGTGTACATACCAAATCAATCGAAGGCGTTTTATTGTTTAGAGCATCAATCTTGTCGGGGTTGGCAAGCACTTTTGAAAGTGCCCGAATGTATGCTTTTGCACCATGAAGCCTGTCTGTGCCATAGGGATTATAGCTCGACACATTCCCGTGAAAAAAGGCAATCTTTGCCTTGAAAGATGGACGACTGATAAGAGGTTCCATAATTTTTTCTAAGCGGCCAGCAAATTCATCATGCGTTATGTGATCCATTTTTAATCCCCCTTTACAGATATTTTAGCATAAGTTCCCCTAATTTGAACAGCCGAAACAGCCCTTCGGGGCTGTCTGCCGGGAGTGGCCGCCCGGTACTGACGATGGCAGGCCAAGGAGAGCGGTATGAAAATTATAGAAGCCATACAGGAAGCCTACGGCCCGGAGTACACCACACTGGAAGATGCCATCCGCTGGTGGAGTGGGCCGAGGGCGTGGCGCGAGGATTTTACCGCTGTCCTAATTTTAAGGAGCGGTAAAAGACCGTATAAACAGCATTTAAGCGAGGTGCAATTTGACGATGACGAACATTGATGCAGGCAACCAGCGCATCCGCAGGCTGCCGGACAAGCCGATTGTTGGGGAGACTTACCCCAACGCCGGAGGTATTTACAAGGTGGATCGGTATGATGCCGAGCGCGATCTGGCATAGGTCGTTGTGTCCCAAATAAGTTGAAAGAACGGGAAGCCCTGCCGTCAAATCTTCGCCTGCAAGAACCCAGCTATTTAGGCAATGAACAGCAAATGTATGGCGCATATCATGTGGCCGAGGCCCTCTATCTGGCCCTCCGTAAGGAATCTCGGACATTCTTAAAAGTGTCCGGAATTGTGTGTGTATCCAAGAGGCTCCATACTGTTCTCCTTTACTGCGAGAACAGCAACTGGCAAAAAGGATTGCTTCATTTGAGGCAGGCGGAAACAATTCTAAATAGTTAGCCAGCGGAATTGCAACGGCATCCGTAAAAGGCACCAGACGGCTTTTGTGAAATTTTGTGTCACGAATTGCAAGAACTTTTTCGGTAAAGTCTACATCACAGACGCGCAGATTCAACAGTTCAGAGGTACGCAGTCCGCAATTAAACAGCATGCGGAACATTACTGGAATCTGGTACTTTTTTACCGGGTTTTGCATGCATACAGGAAAATGGTCTGCAGAATCCAACATCTTTTCAATTTCAGCGTCAGTAAATATATAGGCCCTGAAATTGCGCACTTCTTTGGGCATAGACTTGGGCGGAATTTTGTATGCGGTAAAACCTTTTCGAATTACAAAATTCAAGAATCCATTTATTGCGCTGACATCTCGGAGTACAGTGTTTGCCTTTTGGTTTAAGCCCGTTCCAATATGCTCAAGGACGTACTCCTTAGAGAAAACAATTTTTCCATCTTCTGGTTCCTTGTAATCACGCAGGAAACGCCGAATGCATCCTTCGTCGGTTTTTGACACAAACCCAAGCGCATGGCGCTCTGCCATATACTGTTCCAGTAGCATCTTAGCAGTCATGCAGAAGCCTCCCACTTTCCATAAGATAATGCGCATTTGCGCAGGGCGGGAAGATTTACTTTTGTGTAGCCTGTGGTTGTTTTGGGACTGGAATGGCCGAGAATATTAGAAATCGTCAACAGTGGTGTGCCGTCCATCAAGAGTGTACTTGCAAGGGTACGTCGCAGCGAATGGATCGCTTTTCGATTTTTTCTTGTCAGACCTGCGTATGTAATGTATTTCTTAAGCGCAGAAGATACGGCAGCGCTGGACTGGAATCCACCATAGGGATGAAGGTGCCGAATAAAGACATTGTCACAATTGGAATCAAGCCGACCGTTTCTTAAATAGTCAATAATTGCTTCTCCAATCACAGGCAGCAACGGCAAAGCACTGACTTTTCCGGATTTTTGCTGCGTGTAAGTAATCAGCTTTTGGTTCCAATCCAAGTTTTTGAATCTCAGGTTACAAATATCGCCCGCCCGCATCCCCAGCAGGATCGCAAGAAGAAACATAGCATAGTCTCTTTTTCCAATTGGATTACTCCTGTCAACAGCAGATAGCAGTTGCTTTACTTCTGCGGGAGTCCATGTTTCAGGAATGTCCTCATCTGTGTAAATCTTAGGTTTGGGAACATCTGCAGATAAATCCTTTGTGAACTGCTCTGACTCATAAAGATAGCGCAAAAAGTCTTTCAGCACACTGGCAGTCGTGTAAAGTGTTGGCCGACGCCAACGGCAAAGAGTAGTCATAAAATTCGAGAGATCTGCAGATGTCAAACATGCAAGCTGAATGTTGCGGCCCTCTATATACTCAAAAAATTGGCATAGCTTCATCTGCTTTGTGCGTAGTGTTCCCTGTGAATTATGCTTCTTTCTGCACTTCATAAGATAGCTCTCCAGCAAAATGTCATACTCTGGATTGACTGTATAACTGCGGTGGCAATATCTAAGTGCGTATCCGAACTGGAAGATGTCGTCTAAAAGGCGGATCGCTCTGCGCGTGGCAGATTGCGACTTTGTTAGCTGGAGTCGTGGACTTGCAATATTTACGCCATAGATGGATTGAAAATATTCCCGTCCAGTCGTTGCAGTATAGTCCTGAATTTTCTCATTGCTGTAGTAATCTGAAAACTTTCTGAATTCAGCACAGTAAATTTGTAATGCACTACGCTTGAAATCTAGTCGCAATAATTCTGAATTTGCTGTAGTGATTAATTCTGAGATAGGGATACTCTTTTGACTTGGCATAGTTGGCCTCCTTTATATCTGTGATAAACAAAGTATAAAGGAAAATTATGCACAGCGAAACACAAATTTGAAACGTATCTACATCATTTACGAAAGGAGACTTTACATAATTGCTTACAACTCATAATGTACCTTATGTGCAGAAGTGCATAAGGTACGTTTTCAAACAACAAATACGGAGGCTTCCGGGCTTCAGCCAGGCGGGCCAGTTCAAAGAAGAGAGTGCCGCGTGGATCTCCGAATCCTTTTCGGGATCCTGCAATGCTGAAAGCCTGATTATCCTGAATTTCGGAATAACCAGACTTATCCCGAATAAAATAAGAATCCCGAAGCCCAGCCGGGAATCCTTGCAGCGCAAGGATTTCTGCATAAAAACTTCGGGATAATATTTTCACTTGTATTGTTGTTTGCCTCTTAATTTAAGCATCATCTCCTCGTCATCTGTATTCCAGAGTACGTCCGGAATCGTATCGTTTAGCTTGTTTGCTGCTTGCTGAATGGCTTTCCGTTTCATTTCTGTATCAGCATGGGCATAAATTTTTGTTGTTTCAATCTGCGCATGGCCGAGGAATTCGGATACCATAGCCAATGGAACACCGCCTTGGTATAGGTGCATTGCCCGTGTGTGCCGCAGCATGTGGGGATGTACCCGTTCCGGAATGGATGTGCAGACGTTCCGTGCAGATTCTCCATATTTCTTTACAAATGCCGCAACCGTATCAGGAGACATCGGCCTTTGAGGGCCACCATAAGCATAGAACACATAGTCGTCTCGTTTTCTGTTTTCTGCCGGATGGAATTTTTTCAGGTAACTGCGAAGGTGCTCCGCTGTTTTCGGCAAAATAGGAACAACCCGTGTCTTGTTTCCCTTACCTGTGAAATAGACACACGGTGAGGTTCTGTGCAGCACTAAATCCTGTATCCTTAAATCCAACATTTCCTGACACCGAGCAGCTGTATCGTACATTAAAACCAGAAACACCATATTCCGGAATCCTGTACGCTTTTTGCAGTTCGGCTGCGCGAGGAAAATAGAAAGTTCTTCTTTTGTGAGATAGCCAACCAAAGCAGGCGGTGGTTTTCGGTATCCGAATTCTCTCCACGTCGGCCTGTATTGCAATTACGCGCAGATCTACAATGCCGCCATACCGCACAAAAGAGCGTATTGCGGCAAGCCTTTGCAGCTGTGTTTGTCTACTGCAGTTCCTGACTTTCTCCAACCAGTCCACGAATTCCTGTATGTTTTGGCGGGTGAAATGGCTCCAGCTTACTCGTTGTCTGGGAATATCTTTTGTGCCTTCCAAAAACGTAAAAAGCAGATTCAGAGCATCCTCATAGGATTTTACCGTATTAGAACTGCAGCTTCGGTTTTTCACAAGATAAACATTCAGAAACGAACTTACAACCGTAAAAAACTGAGCATCCTTAACCTTCATCATGCACCTCCGGAAGCAATTTTTCCCATGCAGTACGGTCTACTGTTCCAACACGCTCATAAAAATCAGGAACCATGTGGACATAGTAAAGCGTATCTTCATAACGGGCGTGTCCCATGTATGCGGAGAGAAACGGCAGCATTGCATCAATATCACGGCCTTCTCGCATCCAACGACAGATACATTCCGTTGCAAAAGTATGTCTGAAATCGTAAACCCTAGGTTTAGGTCCCTCAAACGCAGTAATTCCGGCCATACTGAAGCATCTCCAAAACATTTCTTCTGTCCAACGCTTCGTATACGGCCCATCCCCATCGTATCTCGGAAAAAAGTAATCGCTGTCCGGGTAAATTTCTGAAATCAGGGTGGAATAGCTTCTCATAATCTGAAGCAAATCATCTGCAACCGCAACGACACGGTCCTTGTGCCCTTTGGATTCCACAACGTAGACAGAACCGCGAACCAAGTCCACATTTTCCTTCTTGAGCAGTCTCGCTTCTGCGGGCCGCAATCCGCAGCAATACAGCAATCTGTAAAATATCGGGATAACAAGATGTCTGGCCGGAGCTTTCCCGTGAGGCCGAAAGCTGTCAGCACCGTGGAAGAACGCTTTTATCTCCGCTTCATTGAAGATATGTGGAACATACCCGGGGCCTTTGCTGGTCATGGATATGGGAATCATATATGCTTCTGTTCCAACAGCCCGAAGGTACTTTGCAAACTCCCGTATGACCATAATACGATTTCGGTGGCCTACTGTGTTTTCCGTATCTCGTTTCTCCAGCCATGCAAGTGCGAGTTCACAATCCAGACAATCTTTTTCGGGGAACCTTTCTACACAGAAATCGTCAAACCTTCCTAGAATACGGATACTCTCATCGTAAGGAAAAGTATGTCCATATCGTAGCCGCTTCGGACGGCCTTTTTCTGTTCCTCCACCTTCATCTTGTCAATGTCGCTGACTTTGCCCTTGATGGTCTTGATGGCCTTGGCTTGGTCTACCGTCTGAATGTGCATGGTAATCGTCATTTCAGCGTCCACCTCCAACAGCTCGGCAAGGAGCTTGTCAGAGAGCTCGGAGGCCATGATCTGCATATAAGAGGCCGCTCCCCATGTGGTGCCCATGCGGAACAGGCGGCTCTGGCGGAAGTCAAAGCTGGTGGGGGCGATAAAATCCTTTGTCCCCATTCCGGTCTTTGGTATCATATCCCATGTAAAGCGGAAAGGCTCCACGCCGCCGGGGTGGAGCTGTCCGTGAAGGATCTCCAGCCGTTCCAGCCCAGAGAGGGGCCGGGACTGTACCCCCCCCCCAGCTTTTTGAAGTTGCCGGTTATATCGGCCTCCACACGCTCCAAGCGGGGCTTGGCGGCGGCAAGGCTGTCCGCCGATACGCCGAAGGTCAGCAGCTTTGTCCGCACAATGCCGTTGTTGCTCTTGGCGATCTGGCCCTCCAGCATTTCCACATACTCACTCCGCATTTCGCTGTACTCGTCATCCTGCGTGGGAATATTGAGCTTGTACTTGCTCTCGGGGCGGCTCCTGTGGTTGATAAAGGAGAGCTGGAACGGAAGTGAGCTGTCAAAGGAATTGAGAAAGGCGCAGTAGCCGTCAAAGATAGCACTCTGGTCATCGGCCTGCGCCAACTGATAGTTGATGTCCTCATATTCCATGCTCTTGGTATAGAGCTTATCATTTACCCGACAGATACCATCCTTGAAAATCTCCCGGTACGGGATGGTCTGCTGTGCGGTCTGCGGCCCGGCCTTTTTCGGCTGGGCCTGTTTCTTGGGCCTGCGGTCAGGACGCTTTCTTTCTGCGCCCGGCCTTGCCGCTCTTGTGGTGGTCTGCAATCGGCGGTTCCTCCTTTCGGTTCAGAAAAGCATAGAAATTTTCGGTCTTGTAGGGCCTGACCCGTGGCAGTAAAAACCTTGTTCGGATGATGTTGCGGAGCACCTTCTCAAAGGGAAGGCCGTCCTTCTCGAACATGGCGAACAGGAAACACGGCATCATCAGGCCGATCATCAGGAACAGGGCCGTACTGTTCCCAATGTGGGAGCGGGTGAACAGGTAAAACGGGACGCCGATACCGCCCGCTATGGAAAAACAAATAAGCTGGCGCTTCGTCAGGTTGAAGGCCAGCTTGGTCTTAATGCGGCTCAAATCATTTGGTACTGGCACATAGGCCAATGAAGTCACCTCCTTGGAGCCTCGGGCCAAGTTGGCCCGAGGTCATCGTTCTGTCAGGCGGGCCGGGGCCTCCCTCCGGGCGGCCTGCGCCGCCTCAAGGCCCGATTGCCGGGCCCGCCAATACTCGGGGTTATACCGCTTGATGGAGCGGTTGATATTTTCCTCAAAGGCGGCCTCGTCCTTGATACGCTCGGGGATTTTCCAGAGCTTCTTATCCAAGAGCTCCCGCAGCACAACTTCCTCCTGCGTATCTTCCTCAAAGCAGAGATAGCCGCCACGCTGAAAGCCGCACCGCTTGTCAGGTGCGGGCGTTATAAAAAGGAGAAAACGCGATTTTGCATTACACAAAACGCAGAAAAAAGAGCATCAAATATCTATCAGCAATATTTCTCAATGATTTTCTGCATAGCATCCCAGCTTTTCTCCATGTCGGCGGTCAGTTTGAACTGGGTTCGGGCGCGGTTGAGGTTTTGAGTCTCGTAGTTGATGTGGAAGTAGTGGTCGCCCTCCAGATAATCGGCGAGGAAGCGCATACCACATTCCATCGTCATCAGTTTAGCCCCCCACGGCAGGGTCTGCTTTTCCAGCGGGGTGAACGCTTCACCTGCTGCCTGCAAGAAGCCCTTGGTATAAATTTCAAACAGTTCCATGCTGAAATTCACTTTCGATAGGTCAGGCTCATCCTCGGCGCAGTGGTTAGCGCCAAAACGGATGGAATCGCCAAAATCGTTCGCGGCCAGCCCCGGCATGACAGTGTCGAGGTCGATAACACATAGCCCCTCCCCGGTCGTTTTGTCGAACAGGATATTGTTCAGCTTGGTGTCGTTGTGGGTGACGCGCAACGGCAGTTTGCCCGCTGTCAGCAGGTCCACCATAACATGATAATCCGCTTCACGGGCGCGGACAAACTCAATTTCGCGTTGCACCTGTGCGGCGCGTCCCATGCGGTCCTCAGCCACAGCACGCTGGAAGTCCGCGAAGCGTTTTGGTGTATCATGGAAGTGAGGAATCGTCTCGTGCAGGGTACTTGCCGGGTAGTCGGCAAGCTGGTGTTGGAAATTACCAAAAGCAACCGCGCTTTGGTAAAAATCTTCGGCGGACTGCACCTGCTGCAAGCAGACGGTGTTCTCCACGAAGTCATAGACACGCCAACAACCGCCGTCGGCGGCCTTATAATAGGGCTTTCCAGCTTTGGTCAGCGCAACATGGAGCGTGGCACGTTCTGGGTCAGCCCCGCGCTGTTTGGCCTTTTCGCGCAGAAAATCCGTTACGCCGCAAATGTTTTCCATCAGACCGTCTGGGTCTTTGAATGTATCAGTATTGATTTTTTGCAGGATATAACGCTTTTGCGTTGTTTGTTCTGTAACAGCGTACGTCTGGTTGATATGCCCCTCGCCATAGGCGGTCGGCTCGGACACCGGGCCGTTCCACTCCCACGCGGCTAAAATCTTGTTCATTTCATATACATCCTCTCGGTTTTGTATCAGGTTGTGATACTGTACATCACAACACCTGCCACGGCGGCGCCCGCCATGACCTTGATGGGGCTGGGCTTCCACTTGCGTAGGACGAAAAAACCTGCAAGGAAAATTACCAGCGCTATCAAGTCAAAGCTGCTCAAATCTGCGGGAAGAGTACGTTGGCCGTATAGTGCCAGAATCAGCAACGAGATACCGGCAGATGCAATCATAGCGATCACAGCGGGGCGCAGCCCTGCCAAAACGCCTTGCACAATGCTCAAACCACGGAAGCGGTAGTACACATAAGCCAAAGTCATCACAATGACGCAGGATGGGAAGATACAGCCGATAGTGGCAATCAGCGCTCCCGGCAGGCCTGCCACCTGAATTCCCACAAAGGTTGCCGCGTTAAGAGCGATAGGGCCGGGAGTCATTTCAGCAATGGCCATAATGTCGGCAAACCCCGTCATTGTCAACCAAGGGTGAATATCCACGACTTGGTCTTGAATTAAAGGCATGGCTGCATACCCGCCGCCGATGCTGAACAGGCCAATTTGAAAGAAACTCCAGAACAGTTCCAGATAGATCATTCCTCGGCCTCCTTCTTTTGCAGATACAGCGTATCCAATGCACCAATCACACCGCAGACCAGAATAATCAGGATGATGTTCACGGAGAAAAAGCGAGTCGCCACGAAAGCCGCCAGCATCACAGCGATGGGCAGCAGGCGTTTCTTTTTCAGAATGGGCCATGCCATATTGATGACCACATCAAAGATGACCGCCGCCACACCAGCCAGCATACCGGCCATAGCCATGCTCACATACTTGTTGGAGCGAAATGCTTGGTAGAAAGAAGAAATGATGGAAATGATAATCAGCGGCGGCAGTGCTGCACCAACTACGGTAATCAATGCACCGGGGATTCCTGCCACATTGTAACCCACCAGAATAGAGGCATTGATGGCGATAGAGCCGGGGCTGGACTGGGCTATAGCCGTCAGATCCAGCATTTCTTCCTCCTCAATCCAGTGCAGCTCTTTCACAAAGCGCTCCCGCATGAGAGGTATAATAACAAACCCGCCTCCGAATGTACACGCGCTGAGCTTAAAGGTAGAAAGGAACAACTGCCAATATTTATTTTTCTTGTCCAATAGAATCTGTCTCCTTTTCAGCGGTACATCTGCACCGCACGGGCCATTTCACGCATTCTGGGTTCAGCGTAGGCAAAAAACTTTTGTAGCGCCTTGCAATAATAACTGCGTTGGGCTTCGTCTGCTGTATTGCGGTCACGCTTGCAACCGCCGTGACATAGGTTTACCCATCTGCATTGCTGACATTCTGCGGGGACATTCCAGCCATCCTTTATAAAGGTGCGCATTTTCTCCCCCAAAAGCAACGATTGTAAAGAGTCATTTTGAATCGTTCCGAGTTTGTACTCGTCCAAACAGTAAAAATCGCACGGGTAAACAGCGCCACTGCCCTCCACAACCATGTAAGAACCGCACGCGCCGGTAGTGGAGCAAGTTCCCGTTGGTGCGCCCATGAGCAGTTGTATATAATCTTCAAACAGGCGAACACTGACATAGACACCTGTTTTCCAGTCACGATACCATGCGTCAAACAGGGCGCACAAAAATTGCGCATACAATTCCGGCGAAAGAGAGTAATTTTCGATTCCCCGCTGCTCGCCCAAGGGGTCTAAGCAAGGGATGAATTGAAGATAGCGCACACCCGTTGCTTTCATAGACTTATACACACGTTCCGCCTTTTTAGCCAGACGCTTGGTGACAACACATAAAAGGTTGCACTCGATATGATACTGCTCCAGCAGTTTGATCGTCTGCATGACCCTCGTCCATGTTCCGTCGCCGGAAGCATCCGGGCGCAAAGCATCATGTACATCTGGCGTACCGTCTAAGCTGATACCAACAAGGAAGTTTTCTTCGCGGAAAAATCTCGCCCATTCTTCGGCAACGGCAAGGCCGTTTGTCTGGATGGCGTACTGCACCGTCACACGCTTTTGGTTGTACTTTCGCACTGTCTGCGTAAAGAACCGAAAGAAATCCAGCCCTGCTAAGGTTGGTTCTCCGCCCTGAAAGGCAAACGAAACAAAGCCGCCCGGCTCAAGTTCCGCAAAGCAGCGCCGTATCAATGTTTCGGCTGTCTGCAAGGTCATCATGCAATCTTCGGAAGTGCTGCGGTTTTGCTGCTCGTCCCGGTAGAAGCAATAGTGGCAGCGCATATTGCAAAATCCGGCTGCGGGTTTTATCAGAAATTGAAGCTGCTTCATAACACCTCAGTGTGCTGCAATACGGTCAGGGGCGTTTTGCCCACAAACAAGGTATGACCATCTGTGTATTGTTCTTCACGGTTCTTTAGGGCGTCAATCAGCAGGGCTCGCAGTTCGGCCACACGCTCCGGGTTTTCGTCCAGTACATTTTTTGTTTCGTGCGGGTCGTCGCGCAGGTTGAAGTACAGTTCCCGCCCGGTCTGCGAGTACCAGATATATTTATCCTCTTTTGTCAGGATAAAGTGCATGGAATCTTCACCCAGCGTGTGTTCCCCATGCAGGTATTCGCGGTCTACCGGGTGCAACAGGCTGATGCCGTCCACCGTTTCGGGAATCGGTGCTCCTGCCAGTTCCAACAGCGTGGGCATAACATCCCGCAGTTCAGCCAAGTCCGTGCGAACCGTGCCGCGCTTTCCGATGTAACGTTCCGGCCCGGAGATAAACAGTGGTACATGGATGCTGCCTTGGAACGGCTTTGCTTTCTGGAACATCAAATGGTCGCCCAGCATTTCACCGTGGTCGGAGACAAACAAAATCACAGTGTTATCCATAATCTGTTCTTCCACCAGCGCGGAAATCAAGCGTCCGATTTGATGGTCCATATGGGTGATGGCAGCATAATAGCCTGCCCGCAGCTGCTGAATATAGCTTTCATCCGAGGGTGCAGTCTGGGCATGGTAACTGTGACCGTCGCGCTCCCAGCGGACGCAGTCGTTCCAGTCGCCGCGCCAAGGTTCGGCCAGCGACTTATCTTTGTACAAATTCAAATAACATTCCGGGGCGTCCAGCGGCGGATGCGGCCGCACGAAGCTGGCCATCAAGAAGAACGGCTTAGAACGGTCACGGCGGCGCAGAAAATCCCGGCACTCGCTGGCGACCCAGTTGGTGGGATGGTACTTTTCTTCGTAAATCCACGGACGAACCACCCAACTGTTGCAGTCCAAGCCAGTATCTACGGGGTCTGCATCCACACCAAGCTGCTGCTTGAGCCACCAATAATAGTCATCGGCCACACGCTGGTCTTCATAACTGGGCGTAGTGGGGCGGCGGTAGGCATGGAGATAGCCATCATGCAGCCGTATATCGTTGAATCCCAAATTATTGCGCAGCGGGTGGACGTGCATTTTACCGACGCACTGCGTATAATAGCCCGCCTTGCTCAGTTCCCCAGCCAGCGTGTGGGTATAGTTCCACGGCACTAAATCCTCATACCCGACGCGGCCCGTGTGTTCCTGTGACATACCTGTGTAAAGAGAGGCACGTGCGGGAACACAGGTTGGACAGGCAGAATAGGCATTTTCATAGCGCACTCCCTCTGCGGCCAGTGCATCGAGAAACGGTGTTTTTACATCCGGGTGTCCGGCAATACCAAGGCAATCGCCGCGCATCTGGTCTGCCATAAGCAGGATAATATTAGGACGTTTATCCATAA
>OGEU01002307.1_pt1 | contig 13860 bp, 7 predicted proteins | sample 1570651 | NCBI WGS metagenome assembly OGEU01 (sample SAMEA2582129, study PRJEB24529) | metagenome | biome: Human gut stool | place: China | collected 2011 | reverse complement strand
AGCGACAGGATGGCGGTCATCTGAATGAGGGTACCCGGCACGTAGAAAAGCACCAGAGCCACGAACACCATGATGATGTTGTCGGAGAAGATGCCGAGCATCACATAGCCGGCGATCATGGAGATCATGCCACCGATGTACAGGTAACGGCGCGGAATGCGCTTGTTCAGGATCGGGTACAGCGGAGCCATAACCAAGCCTGCGACCAGTGCGATCACGCCGGTGAGGGAGTATGCGGCCTGGTTGTCGAGGATGAACTTGAACAGGAAGATCAGCACGCCGGTGGTGGCCACGTTGGCGATGGCGTACAGCAGGTAGCTCAGGGCAACCCACAGCAGCTGGTCGTTCTGGAAGATGGCCTTGAAGGCTTCGATCGGGTTGCCGTTCTTCTGGGCCTTGGAACGCAGGGCGCTCTCGTTCTCCTTGGTGCCGAAGGCAACGGTCCATGCGGTCAAGAGGCCGAGCAGGCCGACGATAATACCGAAGCAGGTCCAGCCGGACTGGCTTTCGGCGAGCTCACCGGTGAACACCCAGCTGAAGTAGGTGACGATCGGGATGACCACGACGGTGATGCCGTTGTAGCCGATGGAGCCGGTGAAGGAGCCGAGTGCGGTGTAGGTGGAGCGCTCGTGGGAGTCGGAGCTCAATGCAGGGATCATACCCCAGTAGGAGATGTCACGCAGGGAGTAGAACACGTCGAGCACGATGAAGGTGATGACGAACAGTACGATGAACCACGTGGTGTTCACGTTCACCAAGCCGAACAGGCCGGTGTACACTAGCACGATCAGCACGGACGAAATCGCGCCGGCGAGGAACTGCCATGGGCGGAAACGGCCCCACTTGGTGGTGGTGTTGTCGATGATGTTGCCCAGCAGCGGGTCGATGAAGATCTCCGCGATACGGATCACCACGACCAGGCCGGTGATGATGCCGATCAGCTTGGTGGCGACGCCTTTATCGACACCAGCGAACAAGGAGCTCGTCACATAGACGACGAAGTAGGTGCTCAGTGCGTTATAGAACGCGGACTGGCCAAGGTTGCCGCACGCGTACGCTACGCGCTGGCCGAGCTTTCCGCGACGAGCCGTGCCGTTCGCAGTAGTGGTCGTATTGCTCATTATCTCTTCTCCTTAGAAGATTTTGATGAGATCACCCGTTGACCTCGAAAATTGAGTATACGTTGTTTACTATCAAAAGTAAAATTCCTTAGTAAACAAAGCCCCCAAACGGCGTGTCGCAATCGCAGTTCTTACGATTATCAAATGCCGACATCTGCAATCATGATTACTACCGCCATTTGCCGTCACCTATCGCCATATAAGTAAATTCAGTTGCAAATAACGCAACACGCAGATTTGCAATTTAAGTAAACAACGTTTACCATGCTAGTAAAAGAGTTTATTACTCTGAGTACACAAAAGTACACACCAACTAAACCTACATCAACAACGAAGTTATGTTTCGGAAACGAGGAAATCATGGCAGATAAGATCACCACCGCATCCGCCGCGTGGCTCACCGACCCCACGGTGTTCGCAGTGAATCGCACGCCGGCACATTCCAATCACGTGACCTTTTCTCACATTCCCGCGATCGGCGAGCCGAGCGATTTGAAGCAAAGCCTCGACGGCGAATGGCGCGTGGAAATGGTGCAGGCCTCCGACATCGATCTTGAGGAAGAGCCGTTCGCAGCCGAGGATTTCGACGATTCCGCTTTCGGCCGCATCGACGTGCCCTCCCACCTGCAGAACGCGGGATACATGAACCACAAGTACGTGAATATTCAGTACCCGTGGGACGGCCATGAGAATCCGCAGGAGCCGAACGTTCCCGAAACCAACCATGTGGCACTGTATCGCCGCACGTTCACCGTCGCCGAGCGTCTTGATGCGGCCCGTCAAAATGGCGGCACCGTCAGCATCACGTTCCACGGCATGGCCACCGCGATCTACGTGTGGGTCAACGGCGTGTTCGTCGGCTACGGCGAAGACGGCTACACCCCGAACGAATTCGACATCACCGAAGCGCTGCACGACGGCGAAAACGTCGTGGCCGTCGCCTGCTACGAATACGCAAGCGCATCCTGGCTGGAAGATCAGGATTACTGGCGTTTGCACGGCCTGTTCCGTTCCGTGGAACTCGCCGCACAGCCGCATGTGCACATTGAAGATATGAAGGTCGAAGCGGATTGGAATCCGGAAACCGCCACCGGTTCGCTCGACGCGCTACTCGCGGTGCGCAATGCGAAGAATGCCGCCACCGTGTCGGCGACGCTGAAGGATTTGAGTGGCAATGTGATGTGGGAAACCGCATTGGCCGCATCCGACGAAACCGGCATCGTTTCCGGCTCGTTGGACGTCAAGCCGTGGAGCGCCGAGAGCCCGGCACTGTACGAACTGCAAGTTGTGGTGATCGGCCATGATGGCGCGATCGTTGAAACCGCAACGCAGCGCGTCGGCTTCCGTCGCTTCCGCATCGAAGACGGCATCATGAAGCTCAACGGCAAGCGCGTGGTCTTCAAGGGCGCCGACCGCCACGAATTCGACGCGAAGCGCGGCCGCGCCATCACCAGGCAAGACATGATCGACGACATCACGTTCTGCAAGAGGCACAACATCAACGCCATCCGCACCTCGCACTACCCCAACCAGGAATACTGGTACGACCTGTGCGACGAATACGGCATCTACCTGATCGACGAAACCAATCTTGAAACGCACGGCAGCTGGTGCCTGCCGGGAGACGTGGTCACCGAGGATTCCGCCGTTCCGGGCAGCAAGCCCGAATGGGAGGGCGCGTGCGTGGACCGTGTGAACAGCATGATGAAGCGCGACTACAACCATGCTTCCGTAGTCATCTGGTCGCTCGGCAACGAGTCGTTCGCCGGCGAAGTGTTCCGCGCGATGCACGCCCACGCGCACGCGATCGACCCGAACCGCCCCGTGCATTACGAAGGTTCCGTGCATGATCGCGCGTTCGACGACGTGACCGATATCGAAAGCCGCATGTACGCGCACGCCGACGAAATCGAGGAATATCTCAAGTCCGATCCGAAGAAGCCGTATATTTCCTGCGAATACATGCACGCCATGGGCAATTCCGTCGGAAATATGGACGAATACACGGCTTTGGAACGCTACCCGCAGTATCAGGGCGGATTTATTTGGGATTTCATCGATCAGGCGATTCTTGTGCGCTTGCCCGATGGCGATGAACGTCTCTGCTACGGCGGCGATTTCGGCGATCGTCCGAGCGATTACGAGTTTGCCGGAGACGGTATTGTGTTCGCCGATCGCACGCCGTCGCCAAAGGCGCAAGACGTCAAGCAGCTGTATGCCAACGTGCGCATTGTGCCGGGTGAAACCGGCGTTGAGATCGCGAATGACAATCTGTTCGTTTCCACCGCCGACTATGTGTTCGTTACGCGCGTGCTTGCGGATGGCGAGCCGGTATGGCAGGCCGAACAGCGTTTTGATGTGCCGGCTGGCGAAACCAAGCACTTCGATATTGAATGGCCGTTGGAGGCCTACCGAGGCCAAGCCAACGAGCTCACGCTCGAAGTGAGCCAACGCCTTGCCGCCGCGGAAGAGTGGGCGCCGAAGGGCTACGAGCTGTCGTTCGGCCAGACCGTGGTTGCAGGCTCCAAGCCGGTTGCTGCCAGCGAGGCGAAGCCTGTTGACGGCATCGTGACCGTTGGCCGTTGGAATGCTGGCGTGCAGGGATCCGGTCGTGAGATTCTGCTGTCGCGTACGCAGGGCGGCATTGTTTCGTACACGCTTGACGGCCGTGAATTCGTGCTGCGCAGGCCCACGCTCACCACGTTCCGCGCGCTGACCGACAACGATCGCGGTGCAGGCCACGGTTACGACCGCGCGCAGTGGGTCGGCGCAGGCCGTTACGCCAAGTGCGTCAACAACACCATCGAACAGGTCAATGACGATACGCTGAAAGCCGTATACGAGTACGAGCTCGCCACTCCGCAGCGCACGCACGTCACCATCACGTATGTGGCAGACACCACCGGCAAGCTGCACTTGAGCGTCGACTATCCGGGTGAAACTCAGGAAGCCCCGACCATTCCGGCTTTCGGTTTGGAATGGACGCTGCCGGTCGAATACTCCAACCTGCGCTTCTACGGCCCCGGACCCGACGAAACCTACGCCGACCGCAAGCATGCCAAGCTGGGCATTTGGAACACCAACGCTTACGACGATCATGCGCCGTACCTCATGCCGCAGGAAACCGGCAACCATGAGGATGTGCGTTGGGCTGAGATCACGGATGATGCCGGTCATGGCATGCGTGTGAGCCGTCACGGCGAATCAGCGTTCGCGCTCAGCCTGCAGCCGTACAGCGCATTCATGTTGGAAGAAGCCCAGCATCAGGACGAACTGCCCGCTCCGAAGCACATGTTCCTGCGCGTGCTCGCCGCGCAAATGGGCGTCGGCGGCGACGATTCCTGGATGAGCCCGGTGCACCCGCAGTACCACATTCCAGCCGATAAGCCGCTCCACTTGGATGTGGATATCGAGCTGATCTGACACGTTGGGGCATGCCGGTTGCCCCAACAATTACAGGGGGGATCCGCGTATTCTGCGGATCCCCCCTGCTTGCGTTATTGTGTTACCGCGTTACCGCCAATTTGCATTGGCGCTCATTGCCTCATATCATGCTCACCGCTGCGGATAGGAATCCTCAAAGAAGCGACGCTCGAGATGCACGATGGTGCGGAACACGTCGGCCTCCGAGCCATCCACCGACGCATACTCGTTGACGAGCGCGATCAGGCGGCCCGTCCAGGCGCGGAAATAATCGCCCTCATGCAAATCAACCCAACCCTTGTGCGCCGGAATCTGCTGAACGACGCCAGCGTCGATGGTGCGCTTGGCCCAGGCAAGATAAATCCATTCCATGCAGCACAGCGCAGTAATGAGTTCTTCCCAAGTTCCCTGAACCAGCTTGGTCAGATATTCGCAATATTCACGATTTGCCGGAGTCTGCTCGGAATTATTGTATTCTTCGTCAGTAATTCCGTATTCCTTAAGGAATCCGGTAAAATATGTTGCTTCATTGTCAGCAAACCATTGCGATTGTTTCGCCAGCATATCTTTGGTTTCCTGACGCGGCGCAAGTTCAATCGCATGTGCCATGATGCCCTGATTAAAGAACTTGAAATCCTGAATTAAATAAGACTTCAAAATCGATTCTGGAAGTGTATCATCCAGCAATTCATTCACAAAACGCGAATTGATTGCCTGATTCCATTCGTCGGCCGCCGACATATACAGCTGATCGGCTACGGAACCCGGCTCGGCTCCCAACCACGCATAATCGCCGCTTGCGGACTGCGGCGCTTCCGGAACATGATTCATGGTCACAAGACCCCCTTCGGTTAATGCGGCCAATGCAAACGCAACGCACATCTCCTCGCTCCGTTCCACCGTGGCTCGCTGTGATGGTGCCATAATAGCCGCCGTTCCCAACGTACCGAACGCGCCACCGAAACGCAAGAAGCAGAACACTTCCATGACCGCCATGACCGCACTCAATCTCGGCGAATCATTGCGCGAATTTGTTGAGGCGGCGATCGTAGGTCATGAGGCCGTTGAGCTCTTCTTCGACGTCGGAAACCTGCGTATACACGTAGCCCGCCAATCCGCGTGATTCCAACGATTCCGCCGAATCAAGCACGGAACGGACGGCAGTGCGCCAATCCTCAATCGAATCGTATTCACCGTAACCGTACGCGCGCGAAACCGCAGCATGACCGGCAACCAACTGCGCCAATCCTCCGAATTCCGAAATCACGAACGCGCGAACGCCATGCTGCGCAACCGGTAACACCGCGTAATGCGCGGCACGACGACGCCGCTTATGCCGCTTTTCATATTCGGCCACATACCCACGCAACGGCCCCTTATCCGGGTAGATTTCCAGCGGACGGAAGTAGTTGTGCACGCTGTGAACATCGCCGCAACGCTGGTCGTACCAGCCACTCGTGGCGTCGATCGGGCGCGTCGGGTCAAGCGCATGAATGCGTTCCGCCGCATCGCACGCGTCGAACTGCCCCCACCCTTCGTTGAACAGCACCCACGTGACGATCGACGGGTGGCCGGCAAGCATGTGCACCATGGCATCGCAAGTGCGCGACCAGTCGCGGCGGTACGTCGAATCGTCGGCACCGAGCGCCGCGAAATGCTTCGCCGTGTCATCGCGGTACTTGTTCCATGTGGCACGCATGAGCGTCGGCTTGCGGTTGGTGGCCCACGCGTTGTATTCGCCGCCACCCGACACCGCGTCCTGCCATACCAGCATGCCGAGGCGGTCGCAATGGTAGTACCAGCGCGCCGACTCGATTTTGATATGCTTGCGCAGCATAGTAAAGCCGGATTCCTTCATGGCGGTTATGTCATGCACCAGCGCTTCATCACTCGGCGCGGTCAGCAGGCCGTCCGGCCAATAGCCCTGGTCGAGCACACCCTTGAGGAACACCGGCTTGCCATTGAGATGGAAGCGCGCGATACCCTTCAAATCAGGCTTAATCTCAACCGTGCGGAACGCGCAATACGAGCGCACAATATCTTGCTTTTCCTGCGATTTCGCGGGTTTCTCTTGAATTTCCTGCGATTCTTGCTGCAGCTTTTCCTGCTTTCTCTGCGATTTCGCCGCACCAAATTCCAGCGTCGCCGTCACGTCATACAAATACGGATCGTTCGGCGACCACAAGTGTTCGGCCCGCGTTGCGATTTCCGTGCGCACCTTGCGCATGCCAGCCGGCAGCAATTCGTCCGCGACGATCGTGCCGTCCGCGGGATCGGCTACGACGATATGCAGTTTGGCATTCGGCTTGTCTCCGCCGATTTCCGCGCGAATAAACAATCTGCCGTCGGCGGCGCCCTTCAGCGTAAGCGTCTGCACGTACGCTTCCGGCACGATCTCCATCCACACGCTCTGCCAAATGCCGCTTTGCGCGGTGTACCAAATCCCCTCGCGCTCGATTTTCTGCTTGCCGCGCATTTGCGTGCCCGAATCGTTCGGATCGTACACGCACAACGCAATCTCGAAAGCATCATCGGGATCGACGAATGCCGAAATATCGACGTCAAACGGCAAATATCCCCCGACATGCATCCCTGCAAACTGCCCGTTGATAAAGCAGGCGCACACGTAATCGACCGCTTCGAAATGCAGCATCAAGCGGTTCGCATCGCCGATCTGCCGAACCGCTTCCCCTCCCCCAAGCGTCACGGGATGCACCACCGTGCGATACCAGATCATATTGTCTGGGTAAATCGTCTGATGCACGCCGGAAAGCGCGGATTCCGGGGAGAACGGCACCAAAATCTTGCCGTCGAACGTTTCGGGGATGGCCGCTTCCTTCACTGCCTGCACCGCTTCGTCACGGGTGAGCACAGCCGCGGATTTGCGCCATTTCGAGCCGTTGCCGCTTTCGGGAATGGACACGATCGCGTAATCCCAGAATCCGTTGAGCATGGTGTGATTGCCGCGCACCATGGTTGGGCGCGGATGCTCGTTCAGGATTGGCGTGCGGCCGTTTTCCAGTTTGCGTTCGCCGTCTTTTGCAGGGCAGAACGCCTTGTGGGCGTCGTTGGAAGACAACCATTCGCCGGCGATCTGTTCGCCCCAGGGCGTCCACAACTGCTGCAGCGGCTCTTGGGAACGCATTTTCGTAGGCGCGGCTTTCAGCACTCGCTTGACGTCCAACATAAGAGCCTCCCTGCAGCATCGCATTTCCCTCAACTTCCCCATTGTAACGAGAGGAATGGCAAAGAGAAATAGCGATTGTTACGGATTTTGAAATCGATTCAATCCGGATTGCACTATAGATTTGTAAAATCGTATATAGAAAGTCGAATATTGCACATTAGATTTACAAGTCGGATTTGCAAAATCAGATATAAAAAGCCGGTGCAAGAACTTCGTAATTCCTTGCACCGGCAATCAGAACAACTCACCTTAGCGGCAAATCAGGCCAAATCAAGCCGAATCCCCAGGTGAATCAGCGAATCAGCCTTCCAGCTTGGCCTTTTCGGCGGCAAGACGGGCCGCCTCGGCCTCACGACGAGCCTGCAGCTCCGAATCGAAGCGAGCGAGCTCCTCTTCAACGGCCTCCGGCGGAATCTTCGCGAAAATCGGATGCGGCTTCGGCACTGCAGTGCCGGCCACGATCGGCTCGGAAGCCCACGGATGCACGGTTTCGCCCAGCTTGTAGTCGCCGGTGATGATCGGATACATGAAGCCCGGCTTGTCGAGATCCTCGACCTCTTCCAAGCGCGGCAACGGCGAGAACGTGCCTGTGCCGCCGAGAGCCTCCCACACCTTCTGCGCGGAATGCGGCAGGAACGGGGCCAGCAGGTGGTTCGCGTCGGACACGGCCTGGGCAGCAACGTGCAGCACGGTGCCGAGGCGAGCCGGATTGTCCTTGATCTTCCACGGTTCGGTGGCGGAAATGTACTTATTGATGTCGCCGACCACGCGCATGGCTTCGCTCAGCGCGTTCTTCTGGCGATGGTTCTCGATCAGCGAACCGACCGTGTCGAACGCGGCCTTGGTTTCGCTCAGCAGAGCGCGATCCTCATCGGTCATTTCGCTCTCATCGAGCGCCGGAATCTCACCGAAGTTCTTGTTCATCAGATTGGCCACACGGTTGACGAGGTTGCCCCAGGAAGCGGCAAGCTCCTCGTTGTTGTGGCGCACGAACTCAGCCCATGTGAAGTCGGAATCGGAGCTTTCCGGACCGGCCACGGAAATGTAGTAGCGCACGGCATCCACAGGGTAGCGGGCGAGAATGTCCTTCACATAAATGACGATGCCACGCGAAGACGAGAACTTCTTGCCTTCCATGGTCATGAATTCGGAAGCCACGACCTGCTCCGGCATGTTCAGCGGACCGAGCTTGCCGGTTTCGCCGCCCTTGGAGCCCTGACCGTTGTAGCCGAGCATTTCGGACGGCCAGATCTGGGAGTGGAACGTGATGTTGTCTTTGCCCATGAAGTAGTAGCCCGGGGTTTCCGGATCATTCCACCATGCGCGCCATGCTTCCGGATCGCCCTTGCGGCGAGCCCATTCGATGGATGCCGACAAGTAGCCGATCACCGCGTCGAACCACACGTACAGCTTCTTGTTCGGATTGTCGATCCAGCCGGCAACCGGAACGGGAATGCCCCAGTCGATGTCACGCGTGATGGCACGCGGCTTGACTTCCTTGAACAGGCCGATGGAGAAGTTGATGACGTTGGTACGCCAGCCTTCGCGGGTCTTCAGCCATGCGAGATTGGCTTCGGCGAGCGCCGGCAGGTCGAGGAAGAAGTGTTCGGTTTCCTCAAAGCGCGGGGTTTCGCCGTTGATTTTGGAAACGGGATTGATGAGCTCGTCCGGGTCGAGTTCGTTGCCGCAGGCGTCGCACTGGTCGCCGCGGGCACCGTCGGCACCGCAGATCGGGCAGGTGCCTTCGATGTAACGGTCAGGCAGGGTGCGGCCGGTGGACGGCGAGATGGCGACCTTCTGGGTGCCCTTATAAATGTAGCCGTTGGCGAGGCACTGCTTGAACAGTTCCTGCACCACCTGCTCGTGATTGCCGGTGGTGGTGCGGGTGAACAGGTCGTAGCTCAGGCCGAGATCGCACAGATCCTTGGCGATCACACGGTTGTAACGGTTGGCGAGCTCCTGTGCGCTGACGCCTTCCTTGTCGGCTTCCACCAGGATCGGGGTGCCGTGCTCGTCGGTGCCAGACACCATCAGCACGTCATTGCCCTTCATGCGCTCGTAGCGCGCGTATACGTCGGAGGGCACGCCGAATCCGGCGACGTGACCGATATGACGGGGGCCGTTAGCATACGGCCAAGCAACATTCACCAAAATATGACTCATGGTGCCCGATTATACAAAGCGCCATATCCCGCATTTTCCATGTATTTCGGTAGTTGGATTTTTATTGGAGGATGGACGTGCGATCATCGATTTCAATCGTTTGAAATAGTTTGCATCATAATTTGCATATCTGCCGATCTATCCACATTGTTGCATTACGTAACAATCATTTTCCACATATCCACAGATTTTCGGGGGCTGGTGGCGCAACGGAATTCGAATCCGCTACGGTACCGTCATGGACACTCCACCACCCCTTCTGGGCAACGATGACCTTCCGGGCCCGATGTGCCTGAACCTGCTGGCCTCATCCGGCGCGCTGTGCAAGCTCGACAGCGCGAACGCCTATTCATGCCACGATTCGGACACGTTGTACGGGCGGTCCTGCATCATCGCGACATTGCTGCCGAGCCGGTCCGTGGCATGTTCACGCACCGCCGCATGGGTTTGGCTAGGCGGCACCTTCCCCGAATCCATCGACATTATCGCGAAAGCCCACTATCGAGCGCTACGTTACGGCCGTAAAATCAACGTTTTCAACCGTCTCGCACCAAACGAACACACCATCAAAGTCGGTCCGATCATCGTGACCACGCCTGTTCGCACCGCATGCGATCTCGCATTGAACTGCACCCCCGAAAGCGAATCGTTGGTTTCCGAAATCATCTGCATGCTCATGCAGGAATTTCATTTCCGCTCCAACGATTGCATGCAAATCATGCAGGAGACGAAGCATATTCGCAACGCGCCACAGGCGCGCAACTACATTCTTGCGATCGACGGAAGAAGCGACGAATATGAGCGCAGCGCATAGCAGGCATAAGGCGCGGCGCGCGACGCACGCCGACAGGATAGGTGCCGACAGAGCAAACGGATTCCGCAGACTGCTCGGGATCCAAGAAAAACGCAGGCCACGGACGCATCGCGCGACGCATCGGGATGCGCGGAATCTCGCACACCGTGCACAGCGGACGCGCCGCGAACCGCCGCCATACCAGCCCAAACCGCGGCCGAAACCGCTGGTGGATCCGCCGTCTCCCCCAATTCCATTGACGCCGCTGGTGGCGTGCAGTCCGGACACACCGCAGGACGTGCTATGGCATATCGCGGAATACGCGCCGCAACTGCGCAAATGGCTGGTCGCCAATCCTTCCGCAACACCGGCGATGTTGGACTATCTTGCGCAAGTCGGCGGGCCGGACGTGGCCCGCGCCCTGCAAATACTGCTGGAATCGTTGGAATCGTGCGGATCGCAAGCTTGCAGCTAACACTTGCGCGACGGGCAATCGCACGATAGGCAATCGCCGGACGGTAAATAATGTGGACTTACTGCTTCATCGCAAGAACCGCATTGTAGACCTGCTTGCGATTGGCCAGCGAGCCGTCCGCAAGGGGATGCTCGGCAACGACCTGCGAAATCGCGTCTTTGATGCGCAGATTGTCTTCCTGCGCACGGTCGATCGACAGCACCGCCAAGTCTTCGACGCTCAACGATGCGGGGGCAGCAGCGTCGGCCTCCTCTTCGGAAGCGCCGGCAACGACCAACACCATTTCGCCGCGCGGCGGCTCGTCGATCACGCTCTGGCGAATCTGCGCGATGGTTCCGCGACGGATCTGCTCAAAATCCTTGGTAAGTTCACGGCAAAGCGCCATCTTGCGGTTCGGACCGAACACGTCAAGCAGGTCGGCCATGGAATCGTCGATGCGATGCAGGGTTTCGTAAAACACGATGGTGCGGCGTTCAGAACGCAGGGTACGCAGGTATTGCACGCGTTCGGAATGCTTGCGCGGCAGGAATCCTTCATAGCAGAAGCGGTCGGTGGGCAGTCCTGAAAGGCACAGCGCGTCCAGCACTGCGGACGGGCCGGGAGCGCAGGTGACGGGCAGACCACGTTCGATGGCGCGACGCACGATCGCGAGGCCCGGATCGTTGATGGTCGGCATGCCCGCGTCGGACACGACCAGCACGGTAGCGCCGGTTTCCACCTGATCGAGCAGACCGTCGGACTTGTCTCGCTCGTTGTGATCGTGGTAGGCCACCACGCGGCCGTTCACGTGCACGCCGAGACGGTTGGCGAGCGCGTAGAGACGGCGGGTGTCTTCGGCGGCCACGATGTCGGCGCGTTCCAGGAGCGCAATGAGGCGTGCGGAGGCGTCGGCCGTGTTGCCGATCGGCGTGGCAGCCATCACCACCGTGCCTTGCGGAACGTCGGTTCCGCACACGAGGGCGTCAAGTCCCGTACCAGACTGTTCTGTTCCAGACTGTTCCGCCGCTGTCGGCGATTCTGCCATCTCCGCCGTATTCACCATTCCCGCAGTTCCCGTTACTTCTGCCGTATTCGCACTCAACTCATTCAGTTTCAAGTCCAACGTCTCATTCATGCGTTCCATGCCTTCAGCCTATCCAACGCAAAGGAAAACAGCCCTCCCCGCGTCCTAAACCCCCAATCGCTGGAACAATCCGGACACAAAACAGACCCTCAGCGGGGTGATTCCCCCACCCACTGGAACAATCACCCCGCTTACAGCCCCAGTAACGTCCCAAAACATCCAGACATTGGAACAATTCGGACGCCAACAGGCTTAAAAACGTCCTGATTCTTCCAGTGACTGGAAGAATCCGCCCTCCTACAAGACTAAAAGCGGGCAGATTCCTCCACCGACTGGAAGAATCCGCCCGCAAACGCATGCTTACACCGCGCACACGTACTTACCTCGTGTACATACGTGGCAGCGAATCGGCCATGCGTATGAAGCTGTTGCGCGCGAAAGCGTTGAAATCGCGCGCATACGGCGATTCCGGCAGCAGAGTGCCATATGCGCCCGTGCCGGCAGCGCCCGAATCATTGCCCCAGACCGCCGGATATGCGCCGGTCACGGCATGCACGTCGGAATCCGCATCGGGGGTAATCACATTGCTGGTTTCGTTTTGATGACCGAACATGGAGAATTTTCCGGTCGCCGCACGCAACGCTTCGAACAGCGCCCGCGATTGCCGATTCAGATTCCCATCAACCGATTGCGCAAGATTTTCCGCCACGATTCACACTCCCTTGTATTTGCCGTATTCGCCTAGTCCTACATTGCCCCAACCGCTCTCGCATTGCCTTACTGCGGTTTCCACTCTATCTTCCGCGCCATCGAAACACACTTTCGTACCGTCAACATGCGCGATTCGTGTTCAGCGGCCCCACTATTTGATTTGTTGACCTCACGATTCCGTTTTTCGCCGCCTTTTTTCAAATCGTGAGGCCACCAAATCAAAATCATGAGGCCCCCAAAAAAACCAAAATCGTGAGGTCACAACGCCAAATCACAATGAGCGATACGCGATATACCGGATATATCGCACACTCTAAAGCCAAACAGCCAAACGCCAAACACCCCCAAACCAAAATCACCCACCGCAGTTGGCACTTTGCGTCCGTTTGTGCAGATTTGCCAACCGTCGGGCATTACTAGGCGCCGCATTAGAGGGCCACTGGTAGGCTGACATTGGTTCCGCGAGGCCAACCCACACAAGGCAGCCTGAACCACTTAATTTTGGACGTTTAGATGTAAGGTACTCACAGAGAGCATTTCATGGGAATTATCAACTTCTTCATTAATCTGCTCAAGGATCCGCGCACGGCGATCGCCAGCTGGATCTCCATGGGCGTCGCCCCCACGCTTGGTTTCATCTTCCTGATTGTGTTCGTCGAAACCGGCGTCGTGTTCTTCCCGTTCCTGCCGGGCGACTCCCTGCTGTTCGCCGCCGGCTTCTTCGCCGCACCCGACGCCCAGACCGGCGTTTCCGCACTACCGCTGTTCGCGCTGCTGCCCGTGGTCTGGTGCGCTCCGATCATCGGCGACCAGTGCAACTACTGGATCGGCCACTTCTTCGGCCGTCGCATCATCGAATCCGGCAGAGTCAAGGCTATGACCCCCGAACGCCTCGCCAAAACCGAAGGCATGATCGAAAAGTGG
>OGEU01002301.1_pt1 | contig 13880 bp, 8 predicted proteins | sample 1570651 | NCBI WGS metagenome assembly OGEU01 (sample SAMEA2582129, study PRJEB24529) | metagenome | biome: Human gut stool | place: China | collected 2011 | reverse complement strand
ATGCGCGGCGGCCGCGAGATGGACAACCACTTCGAGGTCATGTGGGATCTGCTGCGCTCCATCCCGTCTCTGGAGACGGAGGGGGCCAGCGTTCTGGATGAGTATTACTGGCTGAACAAGGAAGACCCCAACAAGTCCCTCTGCCGTGCCACCGAAAAGCGCGGCCAGGATGCCCACACCGACGGCAAGTTCGGCATCTCCGACCGGGGCGCGATGGAGATCATGAAGCTCTTCTTCACCCCGGACGAGCAGCTGCAGGATAAGAAGATCACCGACATCTTCGACGACGAGGTCTTCCGCTCCAACTTCTGGATGTACTGGCGCACCATGTTCGCGTTCGAGAACTGGCACAGCGCACTGGAGATGAAGCTCTACCTCAAGCGCTATATCCACCACATCGGCGGTCTGCCCGACTTCACTGCCCTGCGCTTTACCCGCTACAACCAGTATGAGTCCATCATCCTGCCCATGGTCACCTACCTGAAGGACCACGGCGTGGAGTTCCGGTATGAGACCAAGGTCACCGACGTCCGCTTCCGGATCGAGGGCGGCAAAAAGCAGGCCAGCTCCATCACTGTGGAGCACAAGGGCGAGGAAAAGGTGCTGCCGCTGACCGAGAACGACCTGCTCTTCATCACCAACGGCGGCTGCGTCGAGAGCTGCACCATCGGCGCACAGGACAAGGCAGCCGGTTTCGACCCCACCATCAAGCCGGGCAACGGCTGGGATCTGTGGAAGAAGATCGCCGCACAGGACCCCTCCTTCGGCCATCCGGAGAAGTTCTGCTCGCAGCCGGAACTGTCCAACTGGGAGAGTGCCACCATCACCACTCTGGACGACAAGATCCCGCAGTATATCAAGAAGATCTGCAAGCGCGACCCCTTCACCGGCCACACCGTCACCGGCGGCATCGTCACGGTCAAGGATTCCAGCTGGCTGCTCAGCTGGACGCTGAACCGCCAGCAGCAGTTCCGTGACCAGCCCAAGAACCAGCTCTGCGTCTGGGTCTACGGCCTGTTCAGTGACAAGCCCGGCGACTATGTGAAGAAGCCCATGCGCGACTGCACCGGCCGTGAGATCTGCATGGAGTGGCTGTACCATCTGGGCGTTCCCACCGAGGACATCGCCGAGCTGGCCGACCACAGCGCCAACACCGTGCCGGTCATGATGCCGTATATCGACGCCTTCTTCATGCCGCGCGCCTTCGGCGACCGCCCCGACATCGTGCCGAAGGGTGCCGTCAACTTCGCCTTCCTGGGCCAGTTTGCCGAGACCGGCCGCGACACCATCTTCACCACCGAGTATTCGATGCGCACCGGCATGGAGGCTGTTTACACCCTGCTGGACATCGACCGCGGTGTGCCGGAGGTCTGGGGCAGCACCTATGATGTCCGCTGCCTGATCGACGCCACCGTCAAGCTCCGCGACGGCAAGAAGCTGACCGATATGGATCTGCCCTTCATCCAGAGGGTGGCCCTCAAGGAAGCGCTCAAGAAGATCGAGGGCACCGACCTTGAAAAGTTCCTCAAGGAGTACAACGCCATTTAAGGCGTTTTCTCAAACGTCTCCTCCGATCCAGTTTGGACCTCCCCCTGAATGCGGCCGGGCTCTGCACCCTGAGACAGGATGCAGGGCCCGGCCCTTTTTCGTATGATTTTACGGAGAACTTCTAAAATAGTACGACTTTTGTGAAAAGGATTTGCGCGGATTTTACAGTTTTCTCTTGCCCGGAGCGGCATTCTGTGATATGCTTAATCCAGAAATGCAGACCTCGCTGCGGCTGCGCTGCACACCACGGCTCCCCGTTGGGGAGCTTTTGTGCGGGCGGCGGCAGAGAGGCCGCAAAAAAGAGAGTACCGTAAATTGAAGGAGGTCATTTCCTGTGAAACAGTTCATTTCCCGCCGCAGCTTCCTCAAGGCTGCCGGAGCTGCCACTGCACTGACCGCAGTCTCCCTCGGCGCACCTGCCGCATCGGCCGAAGAGACCAATTGCTTCCTGGGTGACAAGTCAGCTGTTACCATCCTCTACACCAACGATGTGCACACCTACATCGACAAGAAATCCCCCGAACTGACCTATGCCGGTATCGCTGCACTGAAGCAGAGCTATGTGGACGCTGGCCAGAACGTCCTGCTGGTGGACGCCGGCGACCACATCCAGGGCACGGCCTATGGCTCCATGGATGACGGCGAGACCATCATCAAGCTGATGAGCGAGGCCGGTTACGACCTGGCCACCCCCGGCAACCATGAGTTCGACTACGGCATGGCCCGCGCAAAGGCAGCCATGAAGGAAGCCGCTTTCCCCTATGTTTCCTGCAACTGGGTGGACCTGCGCACCGGCCTGAAGGTGCTGCCCAGCATCAAGATCTTCACCATCGGCGGCGCGCGCATCGCATTTGTGGGCGTTACCACCCCGGAGACCTTTACCAAGTCCACGCCGGCTTACTTCATGAACGCCAGCCAGACCAAGTACATCTATGACATCCTCGGCGGCGACGATGGCCAGAAGCTGTACAAGGCCGTCCAAAAGGCCATCGACAAGGCAAAGCTGCTGGGTGCAACCTATATCATTGGTCTGGGCCATCTGGGCGTAGACCCCTCGTCCGCCCCCTGGACCAGCGAAGAGGTCATCGCACACACCACCGGTTTCGATGCCTTCATCGACGGCCACTCGCACACCGTGATGGAGAATAAGCAGGTGGCCGATGCTTCCGGCAAGGCCGTCACCCTGACCCAGACCGGCTCCTACTTCAAGAATGTCGGCAAGATGACCATCGGTGCCGATGGCTCCATCACCACTGAGCTGCTGCCCAGCTACGACGGCGCAGACGCCGCTGTGGCCGCTGCCACCAGCGAGTGGGTGAGCGCAGTGGACGACATGCTGGGCGAGGAGATCGCCGTGGGCGATTCCAAGTTCTACATCACCGACCCCGCCACCGGCAAGCGCCGCATCCGCTCCGGCGAGACCAACCTGGGCGACTTCGTGGCCGACGGCATCTATGCCTACTTCAATGAGATCGAAGACCTCCACTGCGACATCGCCATCATGAACGGCGGCGGCATCCGTGCAAATGTGGACGCAGGCCCCTGGAGCTTCAAGACCTGCAAGACCGTCAGCCCCTTCGGCAATGTGGCCTGCCTGATGTCCGTCACCGGCCAGCAGATCCTGGACGCCCTCGAATTTGGTGCCCGCTTCGCCGGTGCCGAGGGCAAGGAGAACGGCGGTTTCCTGCAGGTCGCCGGTGCCAAGTATGAGATCCACGCCATGATCCCCAACACCGTCCAGACCGACGACAAGAATGTCTGGGTCGGCAGTGCTACGACCCCGCGTGTTTCGAATGTGGAGATCTACGACAAGACCACCGGCACATACAAGCCTCTGGACCCGAACGCCACCTATGCGCTGGCCGGTATGAACTACACCCTGCGCAACCTGGGCGACGGCTTCGCCATGTTCGACGGCGCAGAGCTCATCAAGGACTATGTCTCGGAGGATTACCTCGTCATGTCCAGCTACGCAGCCATGTTCGGCGGCGTGGATGCGAACGGTCTGCCGCACCTTTCCAGTGCCAACAGCCCGCTGGCCGATTACCCCGGCTATCTGCTCAACTACGAAGATCCCTACGGCGCAGGCCGCATCCAGATGATCTGGTAATGCCCTGAACCGAGAGAGACCGCTGTGCTCCTTCCGTGATCGACGGGGCCAGCGGTCTCTTTTTGTGCCCGGTGGAGCGGACCGAGCGCGGGAACGCGCTGCGCTGGTTCGGGGAATTGCATAGATTCCGGGAGCGTTCCTTGTGAGCAATGCTGAACTTCAGAACAGCACGGGTTGTTCGCTTGCGAACGATCGGGCCGTGGGGTATAATAAAAAATAGCAAGTGATATATCAGCTGCGCATTCCCGCGCACGAAAAAGGAGAAACAAGATGGAGATTCGATACACCAGCGCTGCCCAGTGGGTCGATGCCCGCGACGGTGTCATTCCGGCACCCTATGCTCTGGAAGCGGGGGAGAGCATCACCGACCGTTACCTGGAGCCGGTGGTCTTCCACAACGAAAACGGCCCCGACATCGGCGTGACCACCTGCGGCGTCATCGTCAGGGACGGCCTGTACTTCAAGGATATGGACAACAGCGGCGAGCTGGCCCCTTATAAGGACTGGCGGCTCAGCCCCGAAGAGCGCGCAAAGGATATGGTGGCCCATCTGCGCCTGGACCAGCAGGCTGGCCTTGTGCTGAACACCCTGTTCAACACCCCGGTGGCCCCCACCCGCGCCGAGGCTGCCGGTGCCGACGGCAAGCCGGAGTTTGGCAAGATCTACAAGCACCACGACCCAGACGAAAAGCCCATCCCCGGCCCGCTGCCCGGCATGACCATGAGCATTGATGACGCCGATGTGCTGGACAAGCACATCACGGCGGGCGTTTACCGCGGCGATATGCACTGCGAGGCCGGTATGGTGGCGCTGTACCACAATGCGGGCACCCAGATGCTGGAATACGAAGCCTGCAAGGGCGGTGTGGCGATTCCGTACTCTCTGCACACCAACCCCATCAACATCGGCTACCCGGACTCTCTGGGCATCGGTGCAGCGGTGCTGGGAGACGGCAACGCAGATTTCGTCTATGAAATGGCCGACACGGACCGGAAGATGATGAAGGCCGAGGGCCTGCACATCATGTACGGCCCGCAGGTGGACGTGGCCACCGACCCCCGCTGGCCCCGCACCAACGGCACCTATGGCGAGCGCACCGATGTGACCAGCGACATCACCGAAGCCCTCATCAAGGGCTACCAGAACGGCGACGACGGCCTGAACGAGGGTTCGGTCGTTCTGACGGTCAAGCACTTCCCCGGCGATGCCCCCTCCGAGAACGGCTTCGAGCCGCATGTGCCCATCGGTCAGTGGCGCATCTACCGCACCCCCGGCTCGATGGAAAAGTACCATCTGCCCCCGTTCCAGCGTGCATTCGACCACAAGGCATCTTCCATCATGCCGGACTACTCCCGCATCGCCGCCGATGGCCGCGCCGTGCCCCAGACCTACCGGGGCGAGGTGACCAGCACCGAGGCGGTGCCCAGCGCATACAGCAAGGAGCTGCTCACCGACCTGGCCCGCAACAAGATGGGCTTTGACGGCTACATCAACTCCGACTCCGGCATCACCAGCGTGCAGATCTACGGCGTGGAGGACCTGACGGTGCCCCAGCGCTACGCCAAGGCCATTTCCGCCGGTACCGATGTCATCGGCGGCAACACCGACCCGGAGAACATCATCAAGGCGGTGGAGGACGGTCTGCTGCCCAAGGCCGACCTCGACCGCGCCAGCTACAATCGTCTGCTGAGCCTGTTCCGCACCAAGCGTGTGGACAACCCCTATCTGGACCCTGACCAGGCCGACCAGGCCCGGCAGGACAACTTCGATGGTGCCAGGAAGAAGGCCTACGAAGCCAACCAGAAGGCCGTCGTTCTGGTCAAGAACCACGGCGGTGTTCTGCCGCTGGCCAAAGAGAAGAAGGTCTGCATCGTCACCTTCAAGGGCGTGGACTCCGGCTTTGCCAAAATGGCGCAGGCCATGGGTGCCGGTCTGGGCTCTGCCGATGCCGACGAGGCGCTGCGCAAGACACTGGCGGAGGCCTTCGAGAAGAAGGGCTACACCGTCGTCGCCACCCCGGAGGAGGCCGATGTGCTGTACCTCCACGTGTGGCCCATCAGCAACGGCGTGGTGTTCTACCAGTTCGCCATGCCCGTCATCGAGATGGGTGAGATCGTCACCGACGAGCGCGAGACCAACAAGAGCCAGAAGAAGACCGGCAAACAGGTCACGGTGACCACCCTGAAGGACGTCGAGAAGATCCGGGAGCTGGCCGATGCCATCCACGCGCGCGGCGGCAAGGTCGTGGGCACCTGCGTGGTGAACAACCCCTGGCTGCTGGACAAGCTGGAACCCTACTGCGACGCGCTGACCATCCAGTACACCGTCAGCACGGTGGCGCTGAACAACGCCCTGAACGCACAGGTGGACGTCATCAGCGGCGACTTTGCCCCCACCGGCAAGCTGAGCCTGACCATGGTGTCTGACCCCGCCGTCATCGCCATCACCGAGCAGGAGATCGACGGTGTGGTGTGTGAGATCTGCGCTTCGCCCAACGATGTGCCCGGCTACGATAAGGACCCGTACATCGACCCGGCCATCCTCGCCGGGGTGCGCGGCGGCAGCTACGCTTACTGCGACGCCGACGGCAACTATTACCGCAGCGGGTTCGGTCTGAACTACTGACCCTCTCCGTCCTTGCTTCGCAATGCCACCTCTCCCAAAGGGTGAGGCAATGGCATGTCGGGTAGCTCCTGCTGGACGCTCAAAGTTTTTTCGCTCACAAGTAGAATGGAGTTCCGTGCCGCTTGTCAAAGCCCGCCGGGGGTGCTACAATGGAGCCAGCGACCATGCTGAAAGGGGATAGAATTATGGAATTTCGGGACAAGCCCATGCAGAACCTCGTTCGCATCAAGGAGAAGGAGATCTGCAAGAATGTGCAGGCGCTTTTGCTGGACGGCGAGACCATCGTGGGCGCGTACAAGACCGTGCGCGACCAGGCGGTCTTTACCTCGCACCGCATCTTTCTGGTGGATATGCAGGGGGTCACCGGCACCCGGCAGGAAATCTTCGTCCTGCCGTACCGCAAGGTGCTGCACTTTGGCATCCAGACCGCAGGCTTCGGCGACCCGCTCCAGACCTCTGAGCTGACGGTCTGCTTCGCGGATGAGCACGAGGCAAAGTTCGGGTTCATCGGGCAGGACGAGCTGCTGAATATGGCCCGCGCCATCAGCCGCTGCATCCTGTAACACCGCACAAAAACGCAGAGCGCCCGCTCCGGTTTCTGACCCCGGAGCGGGCGCTCTGCGTTTGCTGTAATATGCGAATAACGGAGAATGGCGAACGATCAGCCGGCCACACGGTCCATCCGGCCTGCCTCCAGCATGTAGCGCAGGAAGCCGGTCACGTCGGCGGGGTCGGTCACGGTGATGTCAAAGCCCTTTTTGGGGGCGTCCATCATCCGGAGGATGGAGGATGCGGCGGCATCCTCTTTCAGGTCACAGGTCTTGCCGTTGTCCAGATGCAGCAGCACACTGCCGTGGCTGGCGGAAACCTGACGCATGAAACGGTCTTTATCAAAATATTCGATACGAAGCATAAAAATACCTCCTGTCAGAAAATTGTTTATTTGCACGCCGTCTTCCGGGTGAGCTGCTCGTGCATGACGATCATCAGGATCAGCAGCGCCAGCAGATACACGGGGAAGAGGGCAGGGGCAACGTTGTTTGCCAGCAGGCCGAACAGCGGCGGCATGACCAGATTGCCGATATAGGCACTTGCCATCTGGACGCCGATCACAGCCTGCGACCGGTCCGCGCCGAAGTGGTCCGGCGTGGAGTGGATGATGCTGGGGTAGATGGGCGCACAGCCCAGCCCCACGAGGACGAGGCCGGCCAGCGAGAGTGCCTGCGGCCCCGGCAGAAGCAGGGCGGCCACACCCACGGCCAGAACGGTCTGCCCCAGACGGATCATCTGGGTGTCGTTGAACCGGAGGGTGACGAAGCCGCAGAAGCCGCGCCCCACCGTGATGCCCAGATAGAACAGGCCCGCAAAGGCAGCGGCCGTGTCGGCCGGGACGCCCTTGCTCAGCGTGAGGTAGCTGCTGGCCCAGAGGCCCGCCGTCGTTTCGAGGCCGCAGTAGCAGAAGAAGCAGAGCATCACTTCCCGCGCACCGGGGATGGCCAGGATCTGGGGCAGCGTCAGCGGCCTGGCCGGGGTGCCGTCCGCGCTTGCGGCGGCCGGGCGGCCTTTCCAGAGCGGCAGGCTCAGCACCAGAACGGCTGTGATGCCGACCTGGATGAGGGCTACGATACGGTAGCCGCCGTTCCAGCCCTGCCCGCCGGTCAGGGCCAGGCTCATCAGCACCGGGCTGATGATGGTGCCCACGCCCCACATGCAGTGCAGCCAGCTCATGTGGCGGCTCTCGTAGTGGAGGGCGACGTAGTTGTTCAGGGCAGCGTCCACGCTTCCGGCACCCAACCCGTAGGGGATGGCCCAGAGGCAGAGCATCCAGAACGCGCTCGCCGCCGAGAAGCCGAACAGCGCCGCCGCCGTCATCGCCACACTGAGGGCCGTGACCTTGCCGGTGCCCAGCGCACGGGTCAGCCGGTCGCTGCACAGGCTGGAAACGATGGTCCCACAGGAGATGATCATCGAGACGATGCCTGCATAGGACACCGGCACCCCGAAAGCGGGGTAGAGGTTCGGCCAGGCGGAGCCGAGAAGCGAATCCGGCAGGCCGAGGCTGATGAACGCCAGGTAGATGACCGGCAGAAGAAGCTGTGTCATGGGTTGCGTTCCTCCCGTTTCGGTGTTATACTGGACTTGCGGCCTCTGATGAAATAATACCACGAAACCAGCGGCTGTGGTAGGAGAAAATCTGAAATTTTGTACAACAAAACCGGCATTGATAAAAAATGTTCAAAGATTTGCGGAAAGGAACTGGTCAATATGGCATATCGAACGAGTTGTGCAACAATCGTCCATGAGGGCGGCGTCCACTGCGAACCGGACATCGTGGCTGACGCCGAAGGGCGCGAGCTGGTGCAGCACGGCAGTGCGCTGTTTCCCATCGCCTGCTACGCCGAAGACCTGGCCAGCTACTCGGTGGCGTGGCACTGGCATGAGGAATTTGAATACATCCTCACCATACAGGGCCCCCTCCATGTGGATGTGAACAAGACCCGCCTGACGCTGCAGACCGGGCAGGGCGTCTTCCTCAATTCGGGGGCGCTGCACTCGGTGGAGCAGGCGGAGGGCACGGCCCTGCTCCACTCCGGCGTCTTTCAGCCCCGGCTGGTGGGCGGCATGGACACCATCTTCTGGCAAAAGCTCATCCGGCCCCTGCTGCAGCCCGGTGCCCCGGCGTTTTTTCTGCTGGACGAGGCGGTGCCCTGGCAGAAACAGGTACTCATCTTCCTGCGGGACGCCTGGAAAGAGGTGGCGGACGAGCCGTTCGACTACGAGAACCGGGTGCGGTATCATCTCTCGGTGGCGCTGCGGCTGCTGAGCACCCAGTGCGTGGGCGGCAAGACCAAGGTCTCGGAGCAGGAGCAGATCGCCTCGGAGCGGATGAAGCGGATGCTCCGCTACGTGGAGGAGCACTACGCCGAGGAGCTGACGGTGGAGAAGATCGCGGCCTGCGTGGCCCTGAGCGAGAGCGCCTGCCTGCGCAGCTTCCGGCAGCTGCTGGGCATCACGCCCATCCAGTACGTCAAGCAGTTCCGGGTGGAAAAGGCCGCCGAGCTGCTGCGCTCCACCCGGCTGAAGACCGGCGAGATCGGTCTGGAATGTGGGTTCTCGGACGGCAGCTACTTTATTAAAACATTCCGGGAGATCAAGCACTGCACCCCCCGCGAATACCGCACAAAATTCTGTTGAGATCTGGAAAAGGAAAAAAACCGGAAGACAAAGTGTGCATAACCAAACAGCCGGGAGGCGTTCCGAAACGGAAGCCTCCCGGCTGTTATGGTTCAGAGGGTCTTATTGCAAAAGGCTGCTGGAATCGGTGCCGCCGACCGTCAGGCGGGCCTGGATCCCGTTGTGCGTCCAGAGGATGTCGGCTTCATCGACCCCAAGATTCAGAAGTGCGTCGATGGAGACCGAAGTCGGACGGAACAGCAGTGTGCAGAAACGGATGGTTTCTACCCCCTGCGCTTTGAGCGTCCGGAGGGTCTCCATGGTGAGATGTGCGGTGGCCACAATGCTGTTGACGCGAATGGTAAGGACCTTGCCTTGGGCATTCAGTGTGCAGGTGTGCGTGATCTGCTTTTCCAGTGCATTGGTGACGTAAAGCCCCTCTACCGTAACGAGATACTCTGCATCCGAGGCGGTCAGCTCTTCGGCCGGAGCGGAAGTCGAGACCGCACCCGACGGCTCAGAGGGCTGCTCCGGGTTGGGATTGGGCTGCTCCGGGTTGGGGTTAGGATTCTCCGGGTTGGGGTTAGGCTGCTCCGGGTTGGGGTTAGGCTGCTCCGGGTTGGGGTTAGGCTGCTCCGGGTTAGGGTTAGGCTGCTCCGGGTTGGGGTTAGGCTTCTCCGGGTCAGGTTTCTCCGGCTTTTCCGGTTCCGTAGGCTTGTCATCCTTTAGGGTAAGATCCACACCGTCCGAATCCCACCGTGTGATGACAGCACCTACTGGCAAACCGGCAAACTTCTGTTCTCCGGTCAGTGCATCGCCAATGGCAATTGCATCCTTATCGGCAAGTTTTCCGCCTGCGGTGGCATCAATGGTCACTTTGCCTTTGATGGTGATAGCGGCTTTGGCCTTTTTTTGCCCATTCGTAACGCTGCCGCTGCCGATGGCCGCGCCGCCGGAAAGTCCATCATCCGAAGCCTTGCCGCCTTTTGCGGTGATGTTGGGGGAACCGGCCTCGGTGCCCTTGATGGAAATCTTATTTCCAGTTTTATTTCCGGTTCCGTCATCGTCCGGTTCGGATTCTGCGCCGCCGCCGATGCCGGCTGCACCAATACCGCCCTGTGCATTCTGGATGGTGACCTTTCCTTCAATGTCCACATCGCCAAGGCTGCCCGCGCCGCCGCCGATACCGGCACCTTCGTCGCCGCCCGTTGCATTCTTGATCTCTGCGTTGCCTTTGATGGTCACATCGCCAAGGCCAAGAGCACCGCCGCCGATGCCAGCACCATTGTTGCCGCCAGTCGTGCTCTCGATGGTGGGGGTCCCTTCAATCGACACCGTCGTGCTGCCATAGACACCGCCGCCGATGCCTGCGCCGCCATCGCCGCCCTGCGCATTTTTGATCGTTGCGTTATCTTTGATGGTTACAGTGCCGGTACTCATCCAACCGCCGCCGCCAATACCGGCAGACTGTTCGCCGCCAGTAGCCTTTTCAATCGTTGCATTGCCGGAAATTGTCACATCACTTTTACTGGAGTAACCGCCGCCGATGCCGGCACATCCGCCGCCGCCGCTCGCTTTTTCAATAACAGCGTCGCCAGTAATGGTCACGGTTGCATTACCGCCAGAACCACCGCCGCCGATGCCTGCTCCGCCAATAGCACCCGGCTGCCCCCACGGGTCCGTTCCGCCAATGGCATTGATCGTTCCGCCGGAAATGGTAATGTCGGCATCACCGCCAGAACCGCCACCGCCGATACCAGCGCCATCGAGGCCGCCCGTCGCGGTAATGCTGCCACCAGTAATCTCGATTTTACCGGCGTCTTTCATATTTCCGCCGCCAATGCCCGCACCGCCGAAATCGCCCGTGGCAGTTAATTTTCCATCGTTGTCGGTATCTGTGATGGTCAGTTTTCCGCTGGTTTCATTTCCCTCGGCATCAGTCTCTTTGTTGTGTTGCAGACCGGCATACCAGTTGCCGCCGGTCAATGTGTTGTCACCGTTCAATTCGATGTTGGTATTGCCGCTGCCGGTCACATCCACAGCGGCCTGGCCTGTCGAGCTGGCGTTGATCTCCACATTATCCAAGGTGACATTGGCCGTCTGGTCTTTGTCTGCGTCGATGGTGACCGTGTTCCCCGTGCTTGTGCCGGTGATGGTGATGTCGTTGTCCGGACGATTTTGGATGGGTCCGTCGCTGTCTCTGACGTATTCCTTTTTGTTCTCATCATTCCAGTTCCACTGGCTGATGAGATTGCCGCTTTCCGTAGCGTGGATATCAATGGAGCCGCTGACAATATCATACGTAGCGGCAAAAGCAGGAAGGGTCATGCCGGTCATCATGGCACAGGCGAGAGCGAGAGCTGCGATCCGTTGTGCGGCAACGCGGGGAGGGGGAGCTGCCTTTTTCTTGCCGAAAGGCACCGGAACATGCCCCAGGACGCGCATGGCGAGTCTGCGATAAGAGACCATTGAGAATACCTCCTATTACATATATTCTATAATATATTGGAACCGGACAGGGCGGTGCGCCGCCGTCCCTTCCAACTCGTACCACAACATGGATTGGGGAACCAGAAAACAGAGGTTGCTTGCTAAGCTAAATATAGCACGGGGGGGGGGTAAACGCAAGACTTTTCTGCGTGAATGGGTGCATTTCCTGCGTGAAACACGTAAAATTTCCAGAAATTCCCTTTTTGCGATCCTTCACGCAAGCAACGTCGAGCCGGATGTTTTTTTGGGCAGAAAGGGCGAGGCGGCAGAAAACGGGCCGGAACAAAACAGCAGCAGCCGGGAGGCATGAAAAAGATCTGCAAAAACGGAAAAAATCGGCCGCAGAATCTTGACGAATGAAGACAAACATGATAGAATAAAAAAGTAGTCAGGGAGCCGCGCGAACGGCGGCTGGACTGTGATGCAAGATCTACTGAATTGAATATTCTCGGCAAAGCAGTCGAAAGGCTGTGACGCAAAGCTATAGGGCCTGTAAAATGGCAGCCAGTTGCTTCTCAAATCGGGCACGATGTGTACCCGTCTTTTGAGCGACCTTCATCTGAACAGCAGGTGTCGATTTGCCGAGTTTGTCTTGACAAATCGACACCTTTTTCATTTCATGGGGTCACGCAAAAGAGGAATGCCCGATGCAGGAAACCGGCGAGGGCGAGAACCTCGGCTGGGGCAACCAGTGGGTGCAGCTCTTCGTCTGAGCGAGGGCGCTTTCAAAATGACATCTCCGTGCTTCAAATAAATCCGGGGAAGGCCCGACACGAGCAATGCTTGTGTCGGGCTTTTTCTTTGCCCGGATTTATGGTATACTGTTTTGCAAGGAACACCACAAACAGGAGGAGTCAGCGTGGAGGATTACCGCACCATCCGGGGCACAGCCATCGGCGAATATGAGGAGAAGAAGAGCCGCTTCATTGCGCAGCTCGCGTTTGCAGACAGCGAGGAAAAGGCCGTGGCCTTTCTGGAGCAGGTGCGCGCGGCCAACCGCACCGCGCGGCACAACGTTTACGCCTACCGCCTGCGGGAGGGCAACCGGGAGCGCTACTCCGACGACGGCGAGCCTGCCAAGACCGCCGGGACCCCGGCGCTGGAAGTGCTGCAGCACAGCGGCCTGACCGATTTCATCGTGGTCGTGACCCGGTACTTTGGCGGGGTGCTGCTGGGCACGGGCGGCCTCGTCCGCGCCTACACCACCGCGACCGCCCGCGCACTGGAAAACGCCGAGGTCGTCACGGTGCGCAGCGTGGTGGAACTGGAAGTGACGGTGGATTACGCACTCTACGAGCGGGCCGCTCTGCTCATCCATGCGGCCGGGGCCAAACTCGCCGACCCGCAGTTCACCGACCGCGTGACCCTGCACTGGCAGATGCCGGAGGGCACCGAACCGCCGCTGCTGGAACAGCTGCGGGAGCTGACGCGGGGCGGGGCCGAGGTGAGCGTCTCGCAGCCGTTCTACGCGCCGTTCTGATGCCCCTCTTCGTCTCGCATTCGCTCGTCCGCTCCCCCGAAGTGGAGCCATGGGCAGTCGGCTGCAAGGCTGCTGCGCTCTGGGTGCACCAGCACCGAGAGATTTTTATAGGATAATTTTGGACAGGACAGGAAGATTCCCCCTTCGACAGAGCAATTCTGCTACAATAGCTGCGGGCGCAGCTGCGCTGGGAAGGGGGCAGGAACCAGCATGAAAGTGAGGGATACCGGATGGATGTACGCCAGCGTACCGAAGAGATCGAGCGGCTGACCTTTGCCCCCTGGGCGACCTTCAGCGATGCAAGCCGGGGCCGGGCCAGGCCGGAGCCGCAGGACCCCATCCGCCCGGTGTTCCAGCGCGACCGGGACCGCGTGATCCACTGCAAGGCGTTCCGCCGCCTCAAGCAGAAAACGCAGGTCTTCCTCTCGCCGGAGGGCGACCTCTACCGCACCC
>OGEU01002284.1_pt1 | contig 13974 bp, 9 predicted proteins | sample 1570651 | NCBI WGS metagenome assembly OGEU01 (sample SAMEA2582129, study PRJEB24529) | metagenome | biome: Human gut stool | place: China | collected 2011 | reverse complement strand
TTATAGATGAACAAGTAGCTGCTTTAAAAGTCCTTGCAAAAACGCAAGAATATGGAAACGCAACCGAATTGAAAAAAGATACAGATTATACGGTTGACCGAAAAGCAGATGGAAGTGGATTTGAAGTAAAATTCCTGTCTACAACAACAGATTATAACTATATTTCTTTCGAATACAGCACAACCGCTACGATTCCAGAATCTGCTGCTTATGGACAGTATACCTTTAACAACAAGGGTTCTTCTAACAAGGGCGGCGGTGAACCGAATCCGGGCGTTACCATTGAAAAGAAAAATCCAGTGCAGACGATTTCAATTCATGTAAGAAAAGATTGGGAGGATAATAACAATTCTGCCAATGATAGACCAACCAGCATTACTTTCAAGGTACAGTATCAGGAAAACAATGGCGAATGGAAAGCCCTGAAAAAATCTGGCGATACCTATCTGTTTGAAGGGGATGCGGACTATAGCAGTGCAAGCGTAGTAGAAGTTACGCTGAACGCTGAAAATAAGGCAAACTGGACAGATTACAGATGGGAAACCACGCTTTCCGGACTGCCATCCAGTGTCACAGTGAACGGGAATACGAAAACTTATCAGTATCGTGTTCAGGAAATCAAGTATAAAGGCAATCAGGCAATTGAAAACGGAGTTTTTTCCACTGAAAACGGTGTTTATCGGAATACCGGCGGCGGTTATAGTGCGGCAGTAGGAACAAATAACGGGGAAGCACTCGTTATCAACAAGTATTATCCAAATGTTTCTCTGCAACCGGTGAAATATTGGAAAGACGGCAACAATCAAGACATCACCAATTATAATGGCGATATTACAGAAATCACCGTTCAACTGGTAAGCAAGAATAGTGATGGAAAATTCTATCCGGTAAAGGATAGCAGTGGAAACTCTCTGACTGCTACGCTGGATGCAAGCAACGACTGGGGCAAGAAGCTGACTGCCTGGGGCGGTCTGTCCAGCGAAAAGAATTATCTCCTGATCGAAACAGCGGTTAAGCTGAAAGATGAGACAACAAAAAATCTCTTCTCTGTTTCCGATAGTGGCACAGATTACAATAGTAAGGAAATGTCTTTTGCAGTAGATGGAACGTATTATAAGGCAACCCTGCTCGGCAATTCTGTTCAGCCGACTGCGGACGCAACGATTTCTGTTACCAATACCGTATATGAAACCAAAAATATTACTGTTCAGGCAAAAAAAGAATGGAATCCAACTACAGTACCAAACGGCGTTTCGGGCGTTGTGGTAGAATTACAGCGGAAAGCCAGCAACTCGAATAACTGGACAGCTTATCCGGAAAACGATACCACAAAATCACAGCAAACCTTAAATGGTTCTAACAGCTGGCACACAAGCTGGAGCAATCTGCCAAACCAAAATGTAGACAGTACTGGCAGAATCAGCTATACCTATCGGGTTGTAGAAGTTGGCTATGTAAAGACAGATGGAACGAAAGTTGCGATTCAGAATAATGCGTTCGCACTGGCAAAGGATGCACAGGGCAACGCAGACGGAATCTATCGGGTATCTTATCAGAATCAGGAATTGACAGCGGACGGAACTGTTACCATTACAAACAAGTATGAACCGCTGACATCCATTGAACTGACACCGGAAAAGAAGTGGACAGGAGATAATGAAACCGTCCGCCCAACAAGTATTACATTACAGCTGCAAAGAAAAGCTGGAGAAAACGGCGAGTGGCAAAATGTAGAGGGAAAAACTGTTACATTAACTTCTTCTGACCTTCAAAATCAGTGGGATAAAAGCACATGGTCATCGAATGACAAGAAATTTACAGACCTTCCTGCAAATGAAATTAAAGTAAATCCGAATGGTTCTTATACAGAAATAAAGTATTCTTATCGTTTGATTGAAACAGAATATACATTGAATGGAACAACAAAAAAAATTCCTGCTGGGGATGTTTCTTTCAAGGTTTCTGTAAAAGATGCAGATGGAAACAATATTGATGGAATTTATGCTTATTCTTCTGCAATAAATAACGGAAGCAACAAAACTTTAACCATTACAAATAGCTTTTCAAAATATGTTGGTATTTTAAAATATGCAATGGATCAGAGCGGTGCAATTATGCCAGACACTATTGAAAAGGAACAGTTGGATAATTATGCATATTCTGATGATAATTATTACTATTTTAACTGGTGCATTAAATATGACCTTACAAATTGGGGAGATGGTGGTTTAGTTCCAACAGTAGAAGACCAATTACCAGATGGATTTTCTTTGTGCGAAGATACAAGTTGGATAAGCAGCAATTTTTGGTATGGTAATTCTGTAACAGATGCAAAAACATTACTTGCTTATTACAACAATAGTAACTATTTTGTACATCCTGCAATAGCTTGGATTCAAAAATTTGGATGTGGAGGTAGAGTAGCTGAAACGAAAGATGATATATTTGGAAAATATTACCGTGACACATCATCAAATGATAGTACAACAAGAGATCCAAATTTATGGTATTACTATGATAGAACAAATAATACAGTATATTTTAACAAATATACAGCTACATCTGAAGCACAAATATACTATGCAATCAAGATAGAAAAAAGCGTTCTGAATAGCAAATTACAGAATGGTAGCTTTAAAATTGAAAACATTGCATATGCTTGTGAAAAAGACCAAAGTCATACAGGGGACACAACTGGTTCTTTGATCATCAAAAACCAAACCCCAACCGACCTCATCACAAAAACCTATCAGGCAGCCGCTCTTCCGGGTTATATCTCTTATACCTTGGATATTAACCCGCAGGGCAAAACCCTTTCCAGCGGCGATACCATCGACATCGAAGACCTCTTCAAAACCGTTAGCTATTATGACAGCGACTGGAACGGCGGCGAAACGACAAATGGCGAAAATCTGGTCGATGTCCTGATGCGAAACATCAATATTTACAAGATTGATGCAAACGGCGACAAACAGCGGCTCTCTGCCAGTGAGTATACCCTGCAGTTCGATTGCAGCGAAAATGGTGTGCAGAGTGATGGCGAAAAGGGTGCAGCTCTTCTGAAACTGACGGTTCCGGATGCAACCCATTTGCAGGTGACTTATTCCTATAAAATCATCGCCAACAAGAATACACCATCTGTCATTCATGGCTGCAAAGTCAGAAAAAATGGCCGCTATGTGCCAATGGAGAGCGGTCTTGTTCCGCCAGCAGGCGATAAGATTACCTTCTCCAACACGGCAAAGCTGAAAGCAGACAGTGCCTCCGGAGAATCTTCTCATAACAATCAGGAATATACCGTATTCCAGTCTGGCGGTACGATTTCTACCAACCCGATTCCAAAGATTTATAAGGTCAATACTGGTGACTATACTATCAAATCTTTGAACGCAAGCTTCTTGCTGGCAAAGTATGAATCTGGAAACTGGTATTATGCATCGAATGTGAATGCAGATGGAGCGATTACTTGGGGCAAGCAGTCTTTCAATGGTAAAAATGTCCCTGCAACAAATGCAACAGATGCATATGTTATCAAAGTGGAAGGAACACAGCCGAAAATCAGCTTGGAACAAAATGTGCTCTATAAGCTGGTAGAAATCTCTGTTCCGGCAGGTTATGAGGGTTCCAACTTGAATCTGCCGTCTGGTACAGATTTCAGAGCGTTGGTGACTGGCTATCTGAACAGCAATTTGACAAAGTACGGAGATCAGGATTATGCAACATTCCTGAAAAATTATGACCCGAATCATTACTTCTCCTTTAACAGCAATGTCAGCGGAAACAATATTCCACATGATGTGAGTCAAAGCGAGATTCAACAGATTAAGTCGGGTGATGACCTCAATATCCCGAATAATGAATTGATTGACATTGGTGTGCAGAAGCAGTGGGTAAATAGTACCAATACAATTCCAGAAAATGCTTCAATTACAGTAGAACTGTACTGGTCATATGAAAAGAGTACCAGCGGCATTCCAGCCAGTGCAAAATTGGCAAAAGCTGAAGATTTAGGCATTCTGGACAGCAGCTTTAACGCAACAAAGATTTTGACAAATCCAGAAAATGCAAAAGTTTGGACAGATTTGCCGAACGGAAAAGCTGGCAAGCCGATTTACTACTATGTAAAGGAAACTGCTTATACTTATGGCGGTAACACGTATACCTTGCAGGAAGATGGCAGCTATAAAGATGGTTCTGACCTCGGCGGATATTTGCCGATTTATCAGAACAATGCAGCCAATGGAGATGCAACGGTTCAGATTCAGAACACACAGCGTCTGATGCTGAAAAAGGTGTGGAAAGACATCAACAATCAGGATATGAAGCCACTGTTGAGTTCTGTTGATGTTACAGTTTACGGTGTTAAAGTAGATTCTGCTGGCAATGAAACCAAAGAAGCATTGTTTACAAATCCAGTTACACTGGGCGATACGAACAGCTGGCAGCTAGATATTACAAGCTTAAAGATTTGAGTGTTTACAAGCGGTTTGAGGTAACAGAAACAGGCGTGGATACCAGCAATATGGTTATCAGCTGCGTATTTAACTTAAACCAGAATACTGGTGAAATTATCGTTACCAACAAGAGCACACAGCCAACCGATGCTTCTGTAACGGTTCAGAAAGCTTGGAGCGATGGCGAAAATCTGCACGATGCAGATACAGTATCGGTAGATTTGTATCAGTCTACGACTGCTCTGCCGAGTGGTACAACATTCAGCTTGGATTGGTTGAATAAAAACGCAACAAAGCTGGCTGACAAGACTGTAACGCTGAACAAGGATAACGACTGGAGTTATATTTGGGCGGAACTGCCGCTGAAAAATGATAGCGATCAACCATATTATTATTATGTATGGGAAGATACCGCAAACAGTACGATTGCAAACAAGGATAAATATACGGTATCTTACACGAAATCCAGCAACAGCACAGCCTACAAGACCAACTACACCATCACCAACAGCAGAAGTGCGATTACAGTACAGAAGCAGTGGTATGATGAAGATGGAAATCTGATTACCAATCTGTATGATGAAGATGGAAATCTGATCGTAAATAATATGGCAAATTTGCAGGAAATCACGCTGAAGGTGTATAAAAAGACTGGAACAGTTCCAACTGATCAAATTGGTGTCGTTGCTTTTGGGGATTCTATTACAGATGGCTATGAATGGCAATATTCTAAAACTGAGAAGTGTTATCCAAGCAAACTGACAACCATGCTTAAAGCAGCTGGTTTCAAATTAAAGAACGATGCAGTTGCAAATAAGGGCAATAGTGGAGAGCAAATCGGTGAAGCTGGGAATGGATTCCGCAGCCGAGTAACAAGCGATATTCCAAATGATACTAATATCGTATGCTTATTGGGCGGTACGAACGATATTCATCAAAATCGAAATGATAATCCTGCAAAGGGCGACCCTGATAAGGTCTTTAAACGACTGCAAGCACTGATTGGCGAGATCAAGACACAAGCACCAAATGCAACGATTTTTGTAGGCAGCATTCCGCATTTTGACTTCTACAAAGATGGAACATTAACAACAGGCGGAGGTTGGTGGAATTGGCTCTCAGGTTATGCAGATAAAGACGGTGCAATTCCAAATGGTCTTATTGATCAGTATAATGCAAAAATCAAAGCATATGCAGAAAAAACAGCAGGTGTTTACTTTGTGGATGTATGCAGCGTGGTAACAGATGATGATATTCGTGCGGATGGTTGTCATCCAAATGAAGCCGGTTACACGAAAATTGCAACCGCTTATTCCAATGCAATTCAGGACTACTACACCAACAAGGAATATCTTAAAAAAGATAATAGTCAGGATGATTTGGAGATTAAGCTGAACAACAGCAACAACTGGACTGCTGCAATCGATGTTCCGGCTGGTGATAATACCTATTGTGTAGAAGAAGTGAATGTTCCAGATGGCTGGGATGTCACCTATGAAAACAACGCACAGCAGGCAAATAGCACCACACCAATTTTGGTGAAGAACCAGAAGCAGCCGACTGACATCAATCTTACAGTAGAAAAGATTTGGGCGAAAGATGAAGCAAGTACAAATAATCGACCAGCCAACATTTCGCTGACTTTGCTGCGAAGCAATGGCAAGAAACAGGATGGTTCTACTGCTGCAAACACAAGTGAATGGTTCTGGGAAGAACTGAGAATTCCAACACCAACACCGACAACGAGCGGCAACCGGTGGACGTTTGCCTATACAGGACTTCCAGCAAAGGATGTTTATGGGAATGATTACCATTACAAGGTACAGGAAGCAGCGGTCAGCGGCTATACCGTTTCTTATGGTCTTAATGGAGTTGGAGAAGAAAACGGCGTGACTGCAGCAGCTGGCGAAACTGCAACCTTGCATGTAACCAATACCCGTGCGATTACATTGCAGATTGAAAAGCAGTGGTCGGATGGTGCAACGAATCAGCACTTGAAGGATGCAGTTCGAGTTCGGATTTATCGTTCAACCGATCAAACAAAAGTTCCAAATGCAAATCTGACCTTGCAGGTTACACCGGAAACGGTTTCTGTTGGTGTCAATGGAACGGCAACGGTTACTGCAAACAAAAAGATTACTGTAAAGGAAATCGCAAATGACACAATTGCAAATGCAACTATTTCTGAAGACGGAAAAACCTTGACCATTACTGGTGAAGGAGCAGGTGAAACCACCATTACAGTTACCGATGGAACGATGGAAAAGCAGATTTTTGTTACTGTATCGGTAGAACCAACTTTGAATCTGGATATTGAGCCGACAAGCATTCAAGTTGGAGGAACTGCAACTCTGACACCAAGTATGAGTGATGGAAGCGATTGTAGCGGTGTTACTTATTCGATTACAGCAAATACTGATGTTGTTTCGATTAGCGGTAATACAGTTACTGGTTCGAAAGCCGGAACAGCAACTATTGTTGCAGAGCGAAACGGCAAAACATCAAATCCTGTTATCATTACCGTTACAGAACCACCGCTGAGTTTGGATAAAGACAATGTGACTGTTTCTGTTGGCGATACGGCTACGATTCAGGCAAACCGAACTGTGACACTTTCACAAAATCCAAATGCCAGCATTGCAACCGTTTCTGTAAGTGGAAAAAACATTACTGTAACAGGTGTTGCAGCGGGTTTGACTTCTTTCAAGGTAGAGGATTCGGACGGACAGGAAAAGACGGTTTCGGTTACTGTTAATCCGCAGCAAGTGGCGAATGGAAAAGTGCTGACAAATGGGCAATCTTATGAGTTTAATGTTCCAGCAGACTATCAGAATAACATCCAAAAAGTAGAGATTTCATTTAAGGATTATTCAGGGGATGAAAATAATACTGATGGCGGAATGAATGTTTATTTTGATAATACAAGTCGTAATAGCTGGGTGAAGCTTTCAAAAGATAAAATCAAAGAATTTCATGTATGGGATTCATCATTTGAAAGTGGTGGCTTTACTACAGACACAGCAACTTGGAATAAAAAATCTGGCGGAACATCCATAAGTCAAAAAATCATTATAACAGCAAATTCTAAGGCGAATTCTTGCACCATCACACAAATCAAAATCACCAAGACAGACGGAACAGTTTATACTGTTACGGATTTTGGTGGAGGAACTACGCCAACCACGACTACGACCACAACAATAACTACAACTACAACCACAACGGAAGATCCGTGGTCGGCAGAAGATTGGGAAACCACAACTACTGAAGAAACGACTACCACGACAGAGCCGGAAGTGACAACCATTCCGTATGAAGCGGTAGAAACAACCACTTACTGGGAAGAAACCACTACCACAACGGAAACGACCGAAGCAATCGAAACCGAACCAGTTGTGGAAGAAACAACCACCACGACCACAACGGAAGAAGTAACCACTGCTCCGGAAACAACCACAACACCAGAAACCACAACGACCATTGCAACCACTGCTGCTCCATATAATGAATCGCAGTTTGCAGGGCCAGTTCCGGGAATCTATTATATCTCCATTGGTTATGGTCCACGTTGGGACAGCACACATGGTGGGATTGATATTGCAGGTGGCGGCATTAGCGGTGCATCTGTAGTAGCATCCAGAAGTGGTACTGTAATTTATGTCAGCAATACCTGCACCCATAACTATGGGAAGGATTCCAGCTGCGGATGCGGCGGCGGCTACGGCAACTACTGCATCATTGAACATGATGGTACATATTCTACCGTATACGGTCATATGGCATCTTTGAATGTGTCCTATGGACAGCATGTCAATCAGGGTGATGTGATCGGTTATGTTGGTTCGACTGGCTGGTCAACCGGTTACCATCTGCACTTTGAAATCCGTGTCAATGGCAGCAGAGTCGATCCGACAGGGTATTTGTATTAAAAATTACAAAAGAAAAAACGGTATTTGGAATAGCATATGAATCAGACAGAGCAGGGGGACTGGGGACAGTTTCGCTGCTCTGTTTTTTAGAAAGGAATCAACAAGATGCAAAAACGTACTTTTTTCAAGCGGCTGTTTGTAGGGTTGCTGCTGGCAATCATTGTTTGTATGGGCGTTGTGATTTATCAGCTGCAAGCAAGTCTGCATGCAGTACAAACCGCACTGGGTGACAATCAGCGAATCAGTGTGTTGGAACAGGCAGTCGGGGATAATTATTATGAAGCGGTCGATGATTCCAAGTTGATGGACGGTGCGTTGAAAGGCTATATCAGTGCACTGGATGACCCCTATTCTGGCTATCTGACCAATGAAGAATATCACCAGTGGCAGAGCAATGAAGCTGGCGTTTCCGTTGGAATCGGGGTAACGGTCACTTTGACTGAGGATGAAAGCGGTTTGCAGATTGTTTCTGTTGAAAATCCATCTCCTGCAAAATTAGCAGGCTTACAGGCGGACGACATCATTACAGCTGTGGACGGGGAAACGGTTGCCGATTTGGGCTATCAGGAGGCAGTCAGTCATGTGCGTGGAGAGGCAAATACCAGCGTAGAACTGACGATTCAGCGTGGAAAAACAGAACTGAAAAAAACGGTTCAGCGGCAGGAAATGCAAGTCACATCTGCTTATGGAACGATGCTGGAAAATAAAATCGGATATATTCGCATTGCCTCTTTTAAAGAAAATACCGTGGAACAGTTCCAAAATGCATTGAATCAGCTGCTGAAACAAGGTGCAAAAGGACTGGTGTTTGACGTTCGGGAAGATGGCGGCGGATTGGTTGCTGCCCTTGAAAAGATTGTAGACCCATTGCTTCCGGCTGGAGATATTGCAACGGCAACTTATCAGGACGGAACAACAAAAGTTTTGGTGCATTCCGATGCAAACGAATTGAACTTGCCCATGATGGTATTGGTCAATGGAAATACTGCCAGTGCAGCGGAATTGTTTACTGCTTCGCTGAAAGACTTCGGAAAGGCGGAAGTCATCGGCGAGCAGACGTTCGGAAAGGGCATCATGCAGAATACATTTGAACTGCCAGACGGCGGAGCAGTTACCTTGACGGTTGCCACCTATCAGACTACAAAGGGCGAATGCTATCACGGTGTTGGAATTACGCCGGATGTCATCATGGAAGAAGATTATGAAAAAGTAGACTTCGACCACCCCAATGCGGAACAGGATGCACAGTTGAAACAGGCGATGGAACTGCTGCAAAGCAAAATCAGCAGTTAATTTGAAAGAAAATGGCATGGATTTGACTTGAAATATCAGAAAATCCCCCTGCTGGAACGAAAATCTGTTCAGCAGGGGGATTTTTTATGAATAAATTGTAAAATACAGCGGTAGCGTCTTGACACAACTGTATCTACTGTATATACTGTATATATACGGTAGGCAAGGAGGAATGCATATGCAGCTGATGATTCGCAACAATACTGCTGCTCCAATTTATCAGCAAATTTATCAGCAAATCAAAGAACAGATTATCAACGGAACATTAGAAGAAGACACGATGTTGCCATCTATTCGCAGTCTGGCGAAAGAACTGCGGATTAGTATTATTACCACGAAACGGGCTTATGAAGAACTGGAACGGGATGGATTTGTCTATACCATTGCCGGAAAAGGTGTTTTTGTCGCACGGAAAAATACAGAAGTCCTGCGGGAAGAATGGCTGCGACAGATTGAATCGCACATGGAAGCGATTGCAACACTGGCAAAGGGTTGCGGACTTTCCAAAGCGGACTTACAGGAAATGTTGAATATGATTTATGAGGAGGATGCATCATGCAATATGCCATCGAAATAAAAAATCTCTGCAAACAATATCCGAAATTTGCATTGCAATCGGTCAGCTTTACGCTGCCAATGGGCTATATCATGGGCTTTATCGGAGAGAACGGAGCAGGAAAAACAACCGTCATGAAGTCCATGCTGCACTTGGTACGTCCAGACAGCGGAACGGTTCTGCTGCTCGGACAGGATGCCACAAAGGAAAATGCAGCGTTGAAACAGCAAATCGGTGTGGTACTGGATACGGCAAACTTTCCACAGAGTTTCACTACGCAAGATGTGCATCAGATGTTGAAACGGGTCTATTCCAACTGGGACGGGGCACTATATCAACAGTATCTGGAACAGTTTCACTTGCCGGAAAAGAAAAAGTTCAAGGAATTTTCCATGGGCATGAAGAAAAAGTTAGCTGTGGCAGCGGCTCTTGCCCATCATCCGAAACTTTTGATTCTGGATGAAGTGACTGCCGGATTAGATCCGATGGTGCGAGAGGAAATTTTAGACGTTTTTCGAGATTTTGTCAGCGATGGGGAACATTCCATTTTGATTTCTTCCCATATCATCAGCGACTTGGAGAAAATCTGCGATTATATCACGTTTCTGCATGAAGGAACGGTACTGTTCAGCATGGGACGGGATACCCTGCTGGATACCTATTGCATGGTACAGTGTACGGCGGAAGATGCAGAAGCACTCATGCCGGAGGCAATCTGCGGCAGACGAGAAACGCCGTATCATGTGGAACTGCTCTGTAAACGGGATTTGCTGCCATCTGCATTTGAAGCAGAACCGGCAAACATCGAAGATATTATGGTTTTCCTGACAAAGTATGCAGTAGGGGGCGAATAAAATGCAAACACTGCTATGGTATCGGTTTCAAACAATCTGGAAACAAATGAAAGTGGTTCTTATTTGTATGGGTGTGCTTGCCGGAGCGGTGTTGCTGTTCGCTTTGATTGGCGGAGCAGCTGCATGGGAAGCAGGTTCTTTTTTCTTTGGTTTTTTTGTTGCATTTCTTTCCATCTATGCTTCCATGCTGCCGATTTTTGTTTTACAGGTGGAGGAGCAGGAAAAAAATACAGATTTGCTGCTGACCCTGCCACTCACTCGGAAACAAGTGGCTCTGGGCAATTATGTTTTAACCTGGGTTTGTGCGGCAATCATGGGCGGCTATGCATTGCTGTTAGCGATTGCCTTGCAGGGCATATGGGGAATTGTTGCAGTTGCAATGGGCATTGTTCTGTTGGTGAATACGATTTATCTGCCGTTGTTTGTGTATTTCGGCAGCCAGAAAGCATTGATTTTCGTACTGCTGTTGATGGTTTCGGGCGGAATTGGCTTTTCTTCTATTTCCGACCAGACGAATGGTTTCCCTTTTGATGGCGGTTTCACAATGGTTTGGATTGTTGGAATCCTTGCAGGGTTGTTCTTGCTGCATTTTGGTTCGTTGCTGCTGACGCTGCATAAATATCAGACAAAAGACTTTTAAGGAGGGATCGTTTCATGCTTGGAATTCTATGGAAAGATTTAAAAGTGATGCGGATGCAAACTGCAATATTAACAAGCATTTTTCTTATGATGACGGTTGCATCTGTTTGGAACACAGGTCGTCAGGATGACATTTCGTTTTTTCTCAATTTTTCAACTTTGATGCCAATTTTTTTCACGTTGCTGCCCTGTTCTGCCTTGGCATTGGAGCAGCAGGAGCAAACCAACGCTTGGCTGATGACATTGCCATGTTCCAGAAAACAAATGGTGTTGGAGAAATATGTGTTGCTGCTGGTGTTTGGCTTGGGTTCTGCGGCAGTTCTTGGGATGATCACAGCGATTTTAACAGGAAATGCGTTATCATTTGCGTTGGCAATGCGTTCCGGTATCTTGGGAATTTGTTTTCAGTGCGTTTTGCTGCCGTTGTATTATAAATTAGGCTTTCAGAGAGCAAAATTTGTTTATATGCTGCTCTGTGCGTTGATTGGCGGTGTAACGGGATTTTTAAGCGGTTCGGATTCTACATGGTTGACATCCCTGCATCTTTCTGCAACACTGTGGATTTGCAGTATTGTTTGTCTGGTGTTGCTGCCGATTTCTATGCGGTTTTCTGTACAGTGGATGGCAGAGAAGGAGTATTAAAAGTTAAAAGAAGTAGGTTCTATTTTGTATGGTTGACATCTTTGTCGCTTTCTGTTACACTAAGAATGGCAGGATTGCCGATATGGGATTGCTGCCAGTTTCCATGCAATGGATGACAGAAAAGGAGTATTAAAAAATGGAACGGACGTTGAAAAAGGCAATTCGGACAGCCTCAAATGTCAATTCTCTCATGTTGTTGTTATTTTATGGGCTGATTTATGCGGCAGTGTTTGGAATTCAGTTGTTAATTCCGCATTTGGGGTTCAGTGATTCTATTTATTATGAGGCGATTTATGAAGTCATCGTCTACTTTGTGCAGTATGTTGTCATTGTACCCGTGCTATTATTCTTGTTTCGGGCGATTCTAGGCAGAAAAATTGGCTGGAACTTGAAAGACAGCTATCGAAAACCGCAGGCTTCCGGCGGACAGTTGTTCCGGTGGTGTCTGATTGCATTGGGGCTGGTGTATGCCACTTCGATGGCAAGTCAAATCTTTTTCAATGTGGTTGAGATGGTCACGAATGTGGAATTACAAGCACCATCTATGGTTGCAGAAGAAAACTGGGTCGGCTATCTGAATAATATTGTTGCATTTTAGATCTATGCACCGATTTTTGAAGAAATGCTGTTTCGGGCAACGCTTTTCCGCAATACCGAGCGGTTCGGCAGCTGGTTTGGTGTCATTACGATTGGAATCACCTTTGGGCTGTGGCACTGCAATTATGAGCAGTTTTTCTATACTGCGGTTTTGGGCATTTGTGCTGCGTTCTTAACCGCAAAAACACGTTCGGTTCTGCCAGCGATGGCGATTCATTTCACGATGAATTTCATTGGAACGATGCTGTCCATTGCCTACAGTGGTATGGATACGGATAATCTGGATTTAGAAGGAATGTTGCAGCATCCGTTGAAAATGCTGCTGTTGGCAGGTATGAATTTCTTAGTGATTGGCATTCTGATTGCCGGATGTGTGTTGTTCATTGTGAAACTGGTGAAACATCGGGAAACATTCCGGTTGGGGAATACCGTTCCGCAGGTGAGCGGTGGCAAGAAAGCACTGGTTTACTGGACCGCTCCGGTTACCATTGTTTGTGTGATTGTCTCTTTGGCGATGGCAATCGTCAATGCAATTGGGTAAAATGAAAAAAATAAGTGCCTCTCCGGCGGTTGCTGGAGAGGCACATTTTTGTTATAGGGGATTTTCAGTTATCGGATGATTTTTTTAACTTGATAGCCAGCGTTTTGAATGGCGGTGCGAAGTTCTGCATCGGTTGGTGTTCCTTTGCAGTATGCCCGATTTTCTGACAGAACCACTCTCATTTCTGTAACGCCGGAAACAGACTGCAAAGCTTTCGTAACAGCTGCCACGCAGTGTTCGCACATCATACCTTTGATTTGAATGACAATTTCGCCATTTGCAACAGGTGTTGTATCAGCTTTTTTGTTGGCAAGCTCAATCATCTCTTTTTCGCCTTGTTGAACTCGCTCAAAACGATCAAGGGAGAAGTAATAACTTAAAGGAAGAATCAATAAGATTGCAAAGACCCAAATAGCGGATTTGGTTTCAAATTTGACCGCACTTTTTTCTTCTTTAGGCGCTGTATGAG
>OGEU01002283.1_pt1 | contig 13976 bp, 8 predicted proteins | sample 1570651 | NCBI WGS metagenome assembly OGEU01 (sample SAMEA2582129, study PRJEB24529) | metagenome | biome: Human gut stool | place: China | collected 2011 | reverse complement strand
TCAGCTTCAGTCAAACCTGCAATACGGGCACGAAGTTCAGCATTTTCACCAACACGCTCAGTCGCAAAGAGTTCTTTGTTGGCAGCAAGGGCTTCTGCACCTTGACCATTGCGGATAGCATCCAAATCACGCAATTCGTCCAATTTTTCAACCGCAAAAGCAAAGTGGTTCAAGATAGCTGGTTCAAATTCTTCGTTAGCAGTTGTAAATGGTACATGAAGAAGTGAGCAAGATGTTGTCAAAACAACATTTTCAGCTGGCACTTGTTCAAGAATTGCAAGACTCTTCTCGTAGTTGTTACGCCAGATGTTTTTACCATTGACGATACCGGCATAGAGAGTCTTATCAGCTGGGAAACCACCTTTAACCAATTCAAGTGTTTTCTTACCTTCAACAAAGTCAAGACCAATACCATCAACTGGCAAGTTCACAAGGTCATTGTAGACATCACGAACATCACCAAAGTAAGTTTGGATCAAGACTTCAAGGCCTTTCTTGTCAGCCAAGAGTTTGTTGTAGAGGTTCAAGAAGAGAGCTTTTTCTTCAGCTGACAAATCTTTGACAAGAGCTGGCTCATCGAGTTGAATACGAGTCGCACCAAGCTCAGCCAATTTGGCAAAGACTTCTTGGTAAGCAGCAACCAAGCTGTCGACGAAGTCTTCAGCTTTCACACCATCTTCAAAGTCAGATAATTGAAGGAAAGTGAATGGTCCAACGACTACTGGACGAGTGTTGATCCCCAATTCTTTGGCTTCTTGGTACTCATCAAAAATCTTGTGACCAGCCAATTTCACTTCTGTTGTTTTTTCAAATTTAGGAACGATGTAATGGTAGTTAGTGTTAAACCATTTTTTCATAGGAAGGGCACGTACATCCCCTTTTTCACCTTGGTAACCACGCGCCAAAGCAAAGTAACGTTCAAGATCTGTCAAATTCAAGTTTTGAACAGATTCAGGTACGACGTTGAAAAGGAAAGCTGCATCAAGGAAGTTATCGTAATGTGAAAAATCATTTGAAGGAATTTCACTGATACCCTTCTCTTTAACAATATTCCAGTGTTTTGCACGCAAGTCTTTGGCTGCTGTTAAAAGTTCATCTGCAGTAATTTCATTTCTAAAGTATTTTTCTGTTGTAAATTTTAATTCGCGGAATTCACCCAAACGTGGGAAACCAATGATAGTAGTTGACATCTTGTGTCCTCCTCTTTGTTGTTGAACTTATCTTACCAAAGAAATGGGTGGCTGTATAATTGCTATTAGTTTTCTCTATATATAGTTTTAGACTATAACCTATAAAACTAAGGTTTTCCAGCTCCCGTTATCTCCTTTTGTTTAGATATTGTTATAGCTAATAACTATATATCAACCAGATAAATCCTTTTTTATAACAAAAAAAGCCCTAGACTTTTGTCTAGAGACTCTATTATTTACTAGGATTAGGACACTAAGCTCTATAAGTGCTCAGTACTTTCTCTTGAAGCCAAGATGATGTATAAGACATATTCTCACTATTGTAACTATTCCAGATAAAATAACCAAAAACTACCAATACTAATAAGAAACAAATTCCTAATACGGCTAACCAGATGATTTGTTTCTTTAAGCTATCATACTCACTCATATAGCCATTATGGATTTTAATGAGTTCATTTCTTTTTTTGTTACTTGACTCTTTAGCAATGGCAATTTCTAGCTCATACATTTGATGCTTCCATGAATTCTTAGAAGTGCCTTTTTTCATTTTATGGTTTGAAAGACTGCTGTTGCCTTTCTCAAAGTTATTTTTTTCAGTCATATTTCCCTCTAAAATCTTCTTTTAGTCCCTATCATTATAACATATGTAAAACTATCTGAAAAGTTCATTTTTGGTTAGAATTTTGAGAAAGAGAATTAAAACATGAAAAAGAACCAGAGGGAAACTTCTTATGTTATACTCTAAGTATGCATAAGAAAACTGTTATTGATTTTAAGGAACTTGGTGTCAGACAAATCTTTACAGACGCCATTAAAGAACTAAAAACAAAGGACATTAAGGAAGTTAAGCATCTTTTAGCTGAAGTCGAAGCCTATCAAAATAAGGGCTATTATGCAGTAGGTTATCTTTCCTATGAAGCTGCCCCTGCCTTCGAGACAAAATTTCAGGTTATTGATGGTCCATTAATGTCAGAGTATCTCCTCTACTTCACTATTCATGAAACTGTTCAAACAGAGCCTATTCCACTTGCTTATGAGCCAATTACCTTACCAAAATCTTGGCTAGAGCTAACTTCTGCAGAGGAATACAAGGCTGCTATTGAGCAAATACACCACCATATTCGACAAGGTGATACTTATCAGGTCAATTATACTGTTCAACTTCAACAGAAGCTGACAGCTGATCCCTTTGCCATCTATAACCGATTGGTTGTTGAGCAAAATGCACATTACAATGCCTTTATTCAGCACGATGATGTTTCTATCATTTCCATAAGCCCAGAACTCTTCTTTAAAAAAGATGGTGATAGACTGACCACTCGTCCAATGAAAGGTACCACCAATCGTGGTTTGACAACTGAAACTGACCTCAAACAAGCCCAATGGCTAGCTCAGGATCAGAAAAATCGCTCTGAAAATATGATGATTGTCGATCTTCTTAGAAATGACATGAATCGTATTTCAAAAATAGGAAGTGAAGATGTCAAGAGCCTTTGCCAAGTTGAACAATACTCTACGGTTTGGCAAATGACTTCAACTATTGAGACGCAACTCCTACCAAATAGTCGTTTAAGTGATGTCTTCCAAGCCCTTTTTCCATGCGGATCGATTACAGGTGCCCCAAAAATAGCAACCATGGAGATTATTAAGAAGGTGGAAAAACAGCCTCGAGGTGTCTATTGTGGAGCTATTGGTATCTTGGTGCCACAGGGACCTAGTATTTTCAACGTGGCCATTCGGACACTACAAATGGAAGGAACCAAGGCTATCTACGGTGTCGGAGGAGGTATTACCTGGGACAGCAACTGGGAAGCTGAATATGAAGAAACCAAGCAGAAAGCTGCTGTTCTATACCGTCAGAACCCAAGATTTGATCTCATTTCAACTGGTCGTGTCCATCAAGGAAAACTGCTATTTCTTGAGGAGCATATGAAACGCTTGCAAGAGAGCAGTCGCTACTTTGACTATCCTTTCAATGCAGAAAAAGCTCACTATCAAGTCGAAGCTCTGTGCCAATCACTAGACTTTGACAAAGACTACCGTCTTAAAATGTCACTTGCAAAAGATGGTGAACTGAAGTTTGAACATACCCAATTAACAAACTTATCCAAAGACTTCTGCCAAGCAAGGTTAGTTGAGCAAAGTCATCCGTTGGATAGCCCCTATACCTTTTTCAAAACAAGTTACCGTCCTCACCTTAGTATCGAACCTCACGAACAAATCTATTATAATCATGAGGGGCAACTCCTAGAAACCTCTATCGGTAACATTGTGCTTAAAATCGAGGACCAACTCTACACACCACCCGTTCACCTCGGCCTCTTAAATGGCATCTACAGACAAAGCCTAATTGCTGATAATAAGCTTAAAGAAAAAGTCTTGACCGTAAAAGATATGGAACAGGCTCAGGCCATCTACGGATGCAATGCGGTGAGAGGCTTGTATGAATTGAAGGTGGAAGGATAGAATTGTATTTAACGAAAAAATACAAGTTTTTTGTTCTCCCCTACTCTTGCTAAAGACAAAAGAAACTTCAATATTCTATTGGTAAAAAATCAACAATTTAATAGTAAAATAAAGTATAATACTTACTGATAGTTATTCAGTTATCGTGACTGTAATGATAAGTTTTTTGGCTTATAATTTACTAGCCTTAAAATTCAGTAATAATTTAGAAAGGATACAAACCTTAAATGAAAAAATTTAAAGGCTTGACTTCTGCTGAAGTTCAAGCAAGTAAAAACGCCCATGGCGATAATAGGCTCTCTAGTAAAGAGGCTAACTCGCTCCTCTCAATCTTTATCGAAGCCTTCCAAGATCAATGGATTCTTATCCTCTTGGCTGCCTTAGGATTAAAAATCATCTTCAACTTTGTTGGAATGATTTTCCCTGCTATTGGTGAAGCCAATTGGTATGAGGCTATCTCACTAATTTTCGCCATTTTGATGTCTACAGGATTCTCAGCAGTCTCACAATACCGAAATGAGCAAAAATTCAACACTCTTCAAGAAGAGGCTTCAAAAACTAATGCTAAGGTTTATCGTGATGGTAAACTTAAAGAAGTTCTTGTTGATGATATTGTAAAAGGTGATCAAATTCTCCTTCAATCAGGGGACAAGATTCCAGTTGATGGTATCATCTTGGAAGGTGAGTTAAAAGTAAACCAAGCTGTCCTTAATGGTGAAAGTGAAGATGCTAAGAAACTTCCTCTTGGTGATCAAGCAGAACCAGACTCTTCAGACCTCTTTACAGAGCTCAAAGTCTTCCGTGGTACAGTTGTTACTTCAGGTGAAGCCGTTATGGAAGCTACACAAATTGGTGATAATACCGTTCTAGGAAGCATCAATACTTCTCTTCAAGAAGATAGTAAAGATTCACCATCCAAAGAAAAACTCAACAAGCTTGCTGGAAACATCGGTGTCCTCGGTTATAGTGCAGGTGCTGCATATTCAGTAATCAACCTTGTTTTAGGCTTTATTGCCCTTAATAAGGCTAATAACCTCAATGGTGGTTCAATCTTCCTTCTTATCATTGAAACGATTCTCTTTGCGGTTACAATCATCATCATGGCCGTTCCAGAAGGTCTTCCAATGATGTTGGCACTCGTTTCTTCAATGAACTCAGGACGACTTTTAGCTCAAAATATCCTGGTTCGCCATCCTGATACCATTGAAACAGCCGGATACATGAATAGCCTCTTCGGTGATAAGACTGGTACTATCACTGAAGGTAAACTATCTGTAGTTGACTTCTTCCTTGCTGATGGAACACTTTATGCAGCTACTGGTGAAACTGACGCTCCTGATTTTGACACAATGTCAGATAGCCTTAAAGCTGAAATGATTAATGGTATCGGTCTTAATAACGACGCCATGGTAGCTGATGGCAGTGCTGTTGGTAGTAACGCCACTGACCGTGCACTTCTTGATTTCCTTATCGGACGTTCTCAACTTGATTTTGATACAAATACAATTACTGAGAAGCAACAATTCAACTCAGCAACAAAATTCGCAAGTGTAACGACTAACGATGGAAAAACCTACATCAAAGGTGCTCCAGAATTCATCCTAAATGACTGCTACTACTATCTTGATAAAGATGGTAATAAACAAAACTTTACAGATGATATTAAAGCTCGCTTCCAAGATTTATCATTGGAACAAGCTAACCGTTCAATGCGTTTGCTTGCTATCCTAAATACAGATGGAAATGATAAAGTCTTGATTGGTATCGTATGTATCCGTGATAACGTTCGTTCTTCAATTAAACAAACTGTTGAAACAATGAATTGTGCAGGTGTTCAAGTAGTTATGGTAACTGGTGACCGTAAAGAAACCGCTGTTGCTATCGCTAAAGAAGCCGGTATCGTTACTGGTCAAAATGACCTTGTCCTTACTCACGATGAACTCTCTGCCCTCTCAGATCAAGAACTTAAACAACAATTGCCTCACTTAAAAGTGGTCAGTCGTGCCCTTCCAATGGATAAAAAACGTCTTATTGAGGCAGCTCAAGACCTCGATATGGTCGCTGGTATGACAGGTGATGGGGTCAATGACTCACCTGCCCTCAAATCAGCTGATGTCGGATTCTCAATGGGTGATGGTACTGAAGTCGCACGTGAAGCCTCAGATATCGTTATCTTGAATAACTCATTGACTTCGATTGAGAAAGCCGTCCTCTATGGACGTACTATGAGTAAGTCAGTAAGTAAATTCATTATCTTCCAGTTAACCGTAAACGTGACTACAATTGCTATGTCACTTCTCTCACCACTTTTGGGCCTCAAAGAACCATTTACAATTATCCAAATTCTCTGGATTAACCTTATCATGGACACACTTGCTGCCCTTGCCTTTGGTGAAGAGCCTACCCTAGATCGTTACATGAATGAAAAGCCAGTTGCTAAGAAGGCAAATATTCTTACTGGCTATATGAAATCTGCTATTGGTGTAGCTAGCGTCTTCATTACTCTTGTATGTTTAGCTATTCTTAAAAATGTTGGTGGTATCCAAGACTTTATCACAAATGGAACTGGCAACTTTGAAATGGTAACAACATTCACCTTTACAGTATTTATCTATGCTGTCATTTTCAACTCACTTAATACACGTAGTAATGGATTCAATGTTTTTGAACATATCGGCGAAAACAAGAAATTCTCAATTGTAATGATTTCTATTGCTGTCGTTCAAACCTTGATTATTCAATTCGGTGGTAAAGTATTTAGTACCGTTCCAATGGACGTTCAACACTATATCGTTGCACTTCTTATCGCGGTTTTGATCATCCCTGCAGATTTAATTCGAAAAGCTCTAACTAAAAACAAATAACTATCTGTTTAACGTATTATAAAACTTAAAAGGATAAAAAGGATTGGGATAACTCCCAAACCTTTTTTAATAATTTCCGAAGGTAATACCGTGGAAAGATCATAACATAAAAAGGCTTTAACAAGCCTTTTTGATTTATTAAGTAATGCTACTTAAACTGACTAGGAGCCCCTGTATAACCTGCCCAATCCTTACTATAAAAGCGGTCGTTCAAGTTATAGCTAGGTGCAGGTGTTGGATTACTTACAAATGGATCAACAGCCTTGTCAAAGGCTACCCAACCTTTCCATCCCATATGAATGGTATCTTGCATGAAGTAAGGTTGATCTCCATCTTTTGAAAAATCGGCAATATTGGTAAAGCCTTGACTTTCCAATTGATAACGGATTTTAGAAACCGTAGCATCATACATTTCTTGACTAAGTCCCGTATAAGCCATCCACTTGCTATTAACAGGTGGGATGACAAAAATGACATTAGTATTTGACTTAGCAAATTGATTTAGCACCAACTGTAGGTCACCGTATTCTTGTGAAACTTCATACGAAAGATTCTTTTGGAAACCTTTAAGTTTACCAATCTTTTTAGCCAAACGTTTCTTATAGAAACGGTCATCGATACCAAAGTCGTTTGACTTGGTATGGGCTTCTGCATCTCTTACGGCAACCTGGTCAAGTGCCTCATAAGAGAGAGTATCTGGCAACTCTTTAAGATAAGGAAGAACCTTCTTGTCGTAATTTGCATTATTTGATGCTGCAAAAGGACTGAACAAGGCATCTTCTCGCTTATTAAGCTCTGCCATAAATTGAATATAAGTCTTATCAAGAGAATTTAAATCTTGCCCATTAGCCACTTTAGAAAGTTGAGATTTCATAGTAATCTCAGGTTTCATCTCTAAGATACGCTGAGCAGCATATTGAGAATTTGCATCCGTCTGATTTTGACTTAAGAAACTACTAAGTTGGTCGTTATTGTAGAACTGCTGGAAAGCCGCAGAATTGTAACCTTTTTTAGTAAACCACTGTGGTGACAAGACGTAGACTGCTGTCCCATTTTTCAATTCAGGAATCATTTGTTGCATTCCCAAATATTGGTTTAGAGAGGCAGCCCCACGTTGTCCAATAAAATATGGGCGATAGTTACGGTCGTATTTTTCAGCTAAAACAGCTGGATGAAGGGCATCAAAACGCAACCACTCACTAGACCCAAAGAAAGGGACAAATCGATGATTCTTATCAGAAAGAGCTGTCGTCTTATTAATACGGCTCTTAAAGTTCTCAGTTGTCAAGGTTACTGCGTTACGTTTTTCAACCTCATAATTATGTTTTCTGCCTTGAGGGTAGGAAAAAATAACTACTACTACCAAGACTAAGGCACAGATTATAGGGCCAAAAATTTGCCATAAACGCTTAAGCATTGCGAAGCTCCGTTACCCCTTCAACAATCTTATTAGCTGTGTTCCAGTCATCACGACCAAATTCTGAAACTGGCACACGAATATCGAAACGTGATTCCAATTCAACGATAAGCTCAACTGTTCCCATAGAGTCGAGAACACCAGCATCGAAAAGGTCTTCATCCATCATGTCTGAAACATCTTCCATGAAGAGTTCATCAATAATTTCAATAACTTCTGATTTTACATCCATTTTTATAATTCCTTTACTTATTTTTTAGTGAACCAGAGGTCATTCAAGAATCCAGAGAAAATCAAGAATGACAACATAACAGTGTTAAATGTAATAAAGATTCCCAAAGCCTTCGTCCATTTATTTTCAGGAAGTGGCTCAAGACCAGCTTTCTTACGTTCTTTATTAATGGTCTTCTTCTTACGTAACCAGGCATCATTGATTCCTAGACCAATACCATGGAAAATACCATAAGCAATGTAGTACCAGGTAACTCCATGCCAGAATCCCATAACCATCATATTAATGACATAGGCCACATTTGATGTCGTGTTACGATTTTTGAAAACTTTGTTACGCATCAAAACCATAACCAAACGCATAAAGACAAAGTCACGGAACCAGAAAGACAAGCTCATATGCCAACGATTCCAAAATTCTTTCAAGTCTCGTGAGATGAAAGGTTTGTCAAAGTTGATTGGGCTCTTAATCCCCATAAGGTTTGATGCTGCCAAGGCAAACATCGAGTAACCCGCAAAGTCAAAGAAGAGATCAAAACCGAAAACATACATGACACCAAGTGTTGGTAAATTAAAGATACCACCCTGAGCCAAAGCTTGTGCTTTCAGTGAAGGCAAGAGCATACTTCCGAAAATCTGAGCCAAAACAAACTTATAGAGGAAACCAAGCATGATATATTTTACAGCTTGCTCCAACATATTCATCAGCTCGTCTCGCTCAGGAATCGCTTGGTAATCTTCGTTAAAGCGTTTGAAGCGATCAATAGGACCACTCGTAAAGGTTGGCATAAAGAGCATGAATCGGAGGAATTCTCCAAGTGTAAACTCTTTTAAGACACCATCCCGCATCTCGATAATCATACCAACTGATCGGAAGGTCAAGTAAGAAATACCAAGAAAGTTTAAGAGTGACTGAGTACCATTTATCGCAGGCTCTACCTTAACAAAAATCAAGGGAAGGACTACAAGAAATGAGTGTAAATAGAAAACCCATTTATTGTCCTTTTTACTACGGTAATGTTTGTAGGAATAAACCCAGATGATTTGCCAAACGATATAGAAAAGTAAGGCTAGTAATTGGCTAGCATGTGTTCCTGTCAGAGCGAGAACAATAAAGGCTAGACTTACCAAACACTCATAAATCGCAAAACGCTTTTTAAAGAAGAGACCCACAAAGATTGGCAATAGAGCTAATCCAAGATAGATAAAATAGAAGGGGTTACCGTAGGCTTCTAAATGGGGTAGCTGTTTCAAGAAGTCAATCATCGGTTGTTAACCTCACTGATAAGACCCTTGATATCGATTTTCCCATTTGGTGTTAAAGGCAAGCTCTCACGATAGAGGAACTTAGTAGGCATCATGTAAGACATCATGATATCTTCTAAGTCAGCCTTAATCGCCTTGGTGATATCAATTTCACGTTCAAACTGCTCACGAACACCATCCTTAAGAATCACATAAGCCAAGAGGTTCTGAACCTTATGGTCTTTATTGTAACGTGGCACAGCTACTGCTGAATCAATATACTTAGACTTATTAAGGTTTTGTGAAACATCCTCTAACTCAATACGGAAACCATTAAATTTAATCTGGAAGTCCATACGACCACCGTAAAGAAGGAGACCTTCATCAGTCATCGTTCCTACATCACCAGTATGGTAAGCAGGAAGGCCATTAAACTCGAAGAAGGCTTCCGCAGTCTTTTCAGGATTGTTCATATATCCTTTTGAAACTGCTGGTCCTGATACGATGATTTCACCTTGTTGACCATTTGGAAGGATATTGCCATCCTCATCGATAATATAAGTCGGTGAATCTTCCTTGGTATAACCAATCGGCAAACGCTTAAGGTTAGCCAGCATCTCATCAGTTACTGCTACTGCTGATAAGGCTACAGTTGCTTCAGTTGGTCCGTAAGCATTGATAATACGTGCTTCTGGGAAACGTTGGCGAAGCTTTTGAGCAGTCTTGACAGTCAACTCTTCTCCATCAAAATAGAAATGCGTAATTTCTGGCATCTTCTCTGCATTGAAGTCTTCAGACAACATTGCCATATCTGCAAAAGATGGTGTTGATGTCCAAATAGCAATTGGAAGTGAGAAAATCGTTTCAAAGAGCTTCTTGAAGTCCTGTGTAATGGCTGAAGGAAGCGCATAGAGTGTTCCTCCAAGTGCCAATGTTGGTGCCCAGTACATTACCGATAGGTCAAATGAATAAGGCGGTTGAGCCAGCATTTGTGGACGTTTTGGAGTCGCAAATTCCTTATCCGTAATCATCCAGTTGGTGAAACTAAGGAGATTATTGTGTGAAATTTGGACCCCTTTAGGCTTACCTGTAGTTCCTGATGTAAAGATGATGTAATAAGTATCATCCCCCTTAACAGGATGAGTCACTTCGTAGCTAGTCTTGCTTTCAAAAGCTGTTGTCACTTGATCCAATGTTAGGATTGGAGCTTGGACATCCTCAAGTGGGAAGTCATTGATAGCAATAATCAGACTAGGATCTGCTACTTCAACGATAGCCGTCACGCGCTCAAGAGCTGAGTGACTATCAATTGGAATATAAGCGTGACCAGATTTAGTCAAAGCGACAAAAGTTGCCAACATTTCATACTCTTGACCGCCATAAACCACAACAGGTGATTTTTCTGGAATATCAAGACTATCAATCTTGGCAGCTAGGCTATCCGAGTCAGCTTTTAAGTCACCGTAAGTGTGAACTTCCCCTAAAATATTGTAAACAGGAAAGTCAGGTTGTGATTGAGCAAACTGCTCAATCGTTTCGATCATATCTTTAATTTTTGTATTCGTCATTATTCTTCCTAAAATTCGTTATAGATAAAATTACCTTGACCTTGTCCTAGGTAATTGTAGAGATAAATTAGGGCCATAAAAATGGCGAAATAAAGCAAGGTTTGTCCTAAAAATACCAGGACGTTTTTATGTTTTAACATTCTAATTTTCGATACCTTTTTTTATATAATATCCTCTTTAGTTTACCATCTTATCAGTATTTTTTCCAATAAAAAAGAAAAAATAACTAAATTTCATTTCTTTTTCATTAATAGGTTTCCGTGATACATGATTGGCTACAATCATAAAAAAACAGAGCTTAAAAGCTCTGTCAGATTTAACTATTTTGTGTCTTTTGGGCCGTCTGCATACGGTAGTACATTCCCTTAGCTTGCATCAGTTGTTCATGGGTTCCGTGTTCAACGATATCCCCATTATTCATGACCAAAATAAGGTCCGCATTTTCGATGGTAGATAATCGATGGGCAATGATGAAACTTGTTCGACCTTTCATTAATTTAGCGAAGGCCTCTTGAATGAGAAGCTCTGTACGGGTATCGATACTAGAAGTGGCTTCATCCAAGATTAAGATTTTAGGCACATTGACAAATATGCGAGCAATGGTCAAAAGCTGACGTTGTCCCTGAGAAAGGGATTGCCCCGCGTCATTCAAGTAGGTGTCATAGCCTTGAGGCAACTGCTGAATAAAGAAATCTGCATTGGCAGCCTTGGCCGCTGCTATGACTTCTTCACGACTGGCTTCTGGATTAGCATAGGCAATATTATCATGAATAGTGCCGACCTCAAGCCAAGTTTCCTGCAAAACCATCCCAATCTGTTTCCGAAGACTCTCACGGGTATAATCTGTAATAGGTCTACCGTCCAGTAGAATGTTCCCCTTGTCCAAATCATAGAAACGCATAAGTAGGTTAATCAGAGTAGATTTTCCCGCTCCTGTAGGGCCAACAATGGCAACAGTACTTGCGGCAGGGATATCAATACTCAAATCCTTGATAAGAGGTTTATTAGGCAAATAGCCAAATTGGACATGGTCAAATTGAAAACGTCCCTGCACATCTGCTTCTTCCAAGACCGCCTTACCTGTTTCTGTTATTTCCTCTTCATCCAATATCATATAAAGGCGATCAGCACAGGCCAAAGCACTTTGAAGTTCAGATAGAACAGATGAGATATCATTAAAAGGTTTGGTATACTGGGTGACATAATTTAGGAAGGTAGTCAATTGTCCCACTGTAAAAGCGCCACCCGACATGATTCGATAAGCACCAACACCTGCAATGAGAGCATAGATTAGACTATTAACAAAACGTGTAGCTGGGTTAACCGCTGACGAATAAAAGATAGCACCCTGTGAATAATCAGCATACTTACCATTGACGTCTTTAAAACTCCTAACCATCTGGTCTTGAGCATTTAGACTCTGTACTAAAGCTTCTTGAGTCAGACTTTCCTCAATCAACTGAGTCTGCATGCCTCGCCATTTAGTTTGATTGCGATAGAGTTGATAGCTCTTCTTTGCGATAAAACGTGCCACAAGCATTGACAGAGGCGTCATCACTAGAACTAAGAGCATCATGAACCAGTCTAAGCGAGCCATGGTAATGATTATGACAAAGATAGTCAAAAGCCCAACGAAAAATTGGTTAAAGACCATGAGAAGTCCGTTGTTTAACTGATCGCTATCTGTAGTCACACGGCTAACCATGTCTCCAGTTCCTTGACGATCAAGATAACTAAGTGGCATAGCATGAATTTTCATCATGACTCGTTCACGTAAACTTTCGCTATATGAATAAATTAATCGATTATAAATCAAAGGGTTAAGCCACTGGATTGCACTATTAGCTAAGATAACTACAAGCATCTGCCAAATTAAACGTGACATCAATAGAACGGCGTTCATCTTAAGAACAGCGTCCACTGCATCACCAATTAAGATAGGTAAGTAAACCGTTAAGGCAACTTGAATAATGGTCCCAACAGTTGCTAAGGCAAAGAGGTAACGCTGACTTAAGATATCTCTACTTAAACGTTTAAGCGTTGATTTATTATTTCTAGCCTTCATCAGCGACCTCCTTTTGATGTTGAGAATAATGAATGTCTTGATAGAGTTTATTTGTGGCAAGCAATTCTTCATGATTACCTAAACCAACTTGATATCCCTTATCAAGCACCAAAATTTGATCAACAGCTTTTAGACTATTTGTTCTTTGCGAAATAATAATCAAACTCGTTGATTTAAGATTGTCTCTGATAGCCGCTAGTAGACGACTTTCAGTCAAGTAATCTAGGGCTGAAGTGGAGTCGTCCAAAATCAAGAATGGTGCTGGTCTCATCAGCGCACGCGCAATAGTCAAACGTTGACGTTGACCCCCCGAAAAATTACGGCCAAATGACTCAACTGGCTCATCTAAACCAAGATCTTTGTCTTTAACAAAATCAGCAGCCTGAGCCATGTCAAGAGCATGCCAGAGTTCTTGCTCACTCGGTTCGTGGTCAAGTCCTAATGACAAGTTTGAACGAATAGTTCCTCTAAATAGCTCAGCTTTTTGCGGGACGTAGGCAACCCAAGAACGCCACTCTTTAAGGTTTTTTGGTGATTTTTGATCTTTGAAAATAGCTAATGAACCAATCTGAGGCTGATATAAGTTCATGATTAAGTTCACCAATGTCGATTTACCCGAACCTGTACCACCAATAATACCTAGTGACTGACCTTGAGTAAGACTTACATGAATCTCTTGAAGTGATGGCTGACTAGCCGTAGGATAGGTAAAGGTCATCTGATCAATAGCTAGCACTGTGGAAGCCTGACTAGAAGTTCGGACTTCTAAAGGTGCTTCAATATCCTCATCTTGGAGTTCAAAAATAGCTTGTACCCGTTTCGCTGAAATAAAACTTTGATTCAGATTAGTCAACATCATGGCCAATTTAAGGAGCTCCGTCAAAATTTGCAAGAGATAATTGACCAGAGCAATCAGCATCCCTTGGG
>OGEU01002266.1_pt1 | contig 14075 bp, 10 predicted proteins | sample 1570651 | NCBI WGS metagenome assembly OGEU01 (sample SAMEA2582129, study PRJEB24529) | metagenome | biome: Human gut stool | place: China | collected 2011 | reverse complement strand
CGCGGAACAGCATCTGCAGCTTCTGGTGGGGCAGCTCCTTGCGCAGGATGCGCAGGCGTTCCCACGGGTCTTCGTCCAGAAAGCGGATGCAGCTGTCGAACGTAGCGCCGCCCCAGCACTCCACGGAGAAGTAGTTGATCTTATCCATTTCCGGCAGGATGGGACGCATCTCATCCATGGTCATGCGGGTGGCCAGCAGAGACTGGTGGGCATCGCGCAGGACGACCTCAGTAACCTTGATCGGCTTTTTGGCCATGATTGTCACCTCTCCCTTAGTTCATGGAAACCAGAACGTCACCGGAGTTGACGGTGTCGCCCTTGTTGACGTTGATGGAAGCCACAGTGCCATCCTGCGGAGCAACGATCTCGTTCTCCATCTTCATGGCCTCCAGGATCACCAGCACGTCGCCAGCCTTCACGGATGCACCGGCCTTGACCTTGACATCCAGAATGTTGCCGGGCATGGGAGCCTTGACGGCAACGGCACCAGCAGCGCCTGCAGCAGCCTTGGGAGCAGCAGCGGGAGCCGGAGCAGCCTTAGGAGCGGCGGGTGCGGCAGGAGCTGCAGCAGCAACCGGAGCAGCACCAGCGGCAGTCTCCTCCACGGAGACGCTGTAAGCAACGCCATTGACGGTAATATTGTAGTACTTCATGGAAGGATCCTCCAAATCAAAATCGTATCAAAAAGATTTATACAGACGATTACAGAGCCATGTTGCCGTGCTTCTTGGGCAGGCGGGCAGCACGCTTGGTGCTCAGCAGTTCCAGTGCGGCAACAACGCTTGCACGCACATTGGCTGCATCGCAGGTCAGGTCAGCAGCGCCGCAGGCAACTGCATTTGCTGCGCCGCACACCTCGGCGGTGTAAGCAGCAGCCTTTGCGTTGGTGGCTGCAATGATGTTGTCGGAAGCATCGATCTCTTCCTTGTACAGGACGCTGACCGCTGCGCTGGGTTCCAGTGCGCTGACGGTGCAGCCAGCCACGGCAATGCGCAGATCGGCAGCAGCCAGAGCGGTGTAAACAGGGCCGACGGCCTTGCCAGCCAGCACAGCCACCTTTGCGGTGGTAGCGTCGGCATAGGTAGCAGCCAGACGGGCAGCCTCACGGATGCCGCCTGCAATGTCATCGGTCGCGCTGGGCACAAAGCCCTCGGTATCCACAATGGTGATCACCGGCACGCTGAAGGCATCGCACAGGCGCACAAAGCGGGAAGCCTTGGCCACGCAGTTGTGGCACAGGGTCTTGCCGGTGGCCACAACGCCCACGGCGTTGCCGCCCACGGTGGCAAATGCAGTGTAAACAGACTTGCCAAAGCCTGCATACAGCTCCACAGCGCTGTCCTTATCGACCACGGCAGCAGCAGCCTTTGCAGGCTCTGCACCGGCAGCCAGAGCAGCAGTGGGCTGCTCGAACTCAAAGATCGCAGGGCCGGTCAGGTTATTGGCCGGCAGCAGGCCCACGATGTGAGCAGCTTTCTCGGCAGCTTCCTCAGCAGTGGGTGCCACAATGGCAGCCACGCCAGCCTTTGCAGCGGCGGCTGCGGTGCCGGCATCGGCCACCTTGTCGCCCTTGGCAGCAGAGGTGAACGGAGCGGTGAAGAACAGCTCTGCGCCCTCAGCCATGATGCAGACATCTGCATTGGCAGCGCTCAGTGCGCTGGTGCCGCCGCAGACACCCAGAACAACAGCCACCTGCGGGATCACGCCGGAAACCTTTGCGATCTGCGCATTCAGCTTTGCGCTGGCGGTCAGCACGTCCAGACCCTCAGCCAGCTTTGCGCCAACGGAGTTGTAGAAGGTGACGACCGGGCAGCCAGTCTGTGCTGCCATCTCCAGAACCTTGATGTTCTTTTCAACATCCTTTACGGTAACAGCTTCGCCGTTCTGGTAAACAGCGTAAGCCTGCTGACCTGCCGCATAGCCGCAGGCAGCGCTCACTGCACCGTCAGCAAACAGTGCAGTGTATTCCCCGTCATCAAAAAACTTGGCGAGGATTTCTCCCTTATTGATCTTTGAAGCCATGGTAAGACCTCCTGGTTGTCTGTGTGAGCTTTCAAAATTAGTTTTATTATACTGAATTTTCCATAAAAATGCAAGAGATTCTATAAAAGTCCATGCGAATCAACATCTGTCGCGCAAAGTTCTACAATTTTTTAACGATTCATCGTTTCTCCGCTTTCCCGCCTTTTTGCGGGCATTTTGCGCCGCACATTCGGCTGTCAAAAATTCTCTTTCAATTTTGTGGATTCTGTCTTCCCCTGCTGCATTTTATTTTATAAGAAGTTATGTTACACTATATTTAATATGTAAATTTTTTTCGCAGAACAGCCCGCCGGGAAGCTTCGGGACGGGTCATTTTGCAGAATATAAAAGGAAGGCCATGTCAAATTGAAAGATCTGCTCACTTCACTCCGCGCCTCCAACGAAACCTACCACTCCATGAAGCACTCCGCCCGGGCTATCATCCGCCGCGCCGAGATCCCCCTGCTCGCGGTCATCGTCCTGTATAAGGCTGCAACGAACCTGCTGTTCGTCCCCCTGATGCAGCAGCTCTGGTCGCTCACGCTGCGGTTCGCACCCATGCACTACCTGAGCAACAACAATGCTTCCGATATCTTTTCCTCCCCCGCGATCATCCTGTGCATCACGCTCATTGCCATCCTGACCGCGTTCTGGGCGCTGTATGAGTTTTCCGTCCTGCTGCATGGGCTGGATCTTGCCCGCAAGGGCGAAACGATCCGCCTGCCTGCCCTGCTGCGCACCTCTCTTGCAGATATCCGCCACGCATTCCTGCCGCAGAACTGGCTCGTTCTGGTCTACAGCGCCGTGCTGATCCCGTTCACCAATTTTTTCCTCGCCTATAACTATATCACGCAGCTTGCCGTGCCGGAATACATCATGGGTGTCATCCGGGCAAACAGCCGGTATTACCTGCTCTATCTGGCTGCCGGTGCCGCCCTGCTGTTCCTCTGTGTCAGCTGGGTGCTGGTGCTGCCGCTGTTCGTGCTGGAGCGCAAAAGCCTGTGGCAGTCGGTAAAGGAAAGCTTTTGCTGCATCCGCAGGCGCGTCTTCCGTGCTTTTCTTTTGCTGCTGCGCTGGAACCTCTCGGTCGTCCTGCGTTCCCTGCTGCTGACGGCAGCGGTTGCCGTGCCGCTGTACGGCATCATCATCGCGGTCGGGCTGCAGAGCACACAGGCCATGTTTGCACTGTCCCGCGCGGCGCTGGCCATTGAGATGCCTTTCTTCCAGTTCCTGATCGACTGCGCCATCACCATAGCGCAGTGCACGATCCTCGTCATGCTGCACTGCCGCCTGCGGGAGCAGCTCCCCTCTGAGCCGGAGCCGGTCCAGAGCGGAAAGCATCACCGTTCCACCGGCAGGCTGCTTCTGGGTGCATCGGTTGCGGGTGCTACTCTGCTCACCTTTGCGCTGGCATTCTGTTACCTTGCCCTGCCCAGAGACGACGAGCTGCTCTCCATGCTGGGCGGCGTTGCGCCGGTAGTCACCGCGCACCGCGGCTACTCCGCTGCCGCACCAGAAAACACCCTGCCCGCTTTCCAGCTGGCCATCGATCAGGGCTGCGAGTGGGCCGAGCTGGATGTACAGATGACCAGAGACGGCGTGGTCATGGTGACCCACGATGCCAGCCTGCGCCGCTGCACCGGCCGCAACGAGAACATCTACGACCTGACCTGTAACGAGGTTCGTAAGCTGGATGCCGGGCGCTGGTTCGGCCAGAAGTACACTGGTACCAAAGTTCCCACACTGGAAGAGGTGCTGGACCTATGCAAAGGTAAGATCCAGCTGAACATTGAGATCAAGCCCAATGCCGCCACCCCGGAGCTGGAAGCGGAAACCATCCGCATCATCCGCGAAAAAGGCTTTGTGCAGGACTGCACCATCACCTCGCAGAGTTATGAGACCCTCTGCAAGGTCAAGGAGCTGGCACCGGAGATCCGGGCCGGCTACATCCTTGCACTGGGCGTGGGCAGTTATTACGACCTGCCTGCCGCAGATTTCTTCAGCGTACAGTCCACCTTTATCACCTCCGGTATGGTGCAGCAGATCCATAAGCGCAGCAAGACGATCTCCGCATGGACCGTCAACCGCGAAGAGGATGCCAGCGAACTGCTGAGCATCGGCGTGGACGACCTGATCACCGATAAGCCGGATATGATCCAGCAGCTGCTGAGCGAGGATGCCGACCTTGACAACAGCCTCGTCCTCCTGCGCGACTCCATCCGTGACCTGTTCGCTCCGTCCGATGTCGATAAACCCACTCCTGAGGAAGAGACCATCGAAGAAGCCATCGAGGACCCGGACGAATTGCTGGATGCATCGTAATCGCGGCAAAGATCAAGGATTCTGTTAAACTACCCGTACACACATAAAAAGCCCCCTGCCGGTGATGAACTGGCGGGGGGCTTGCAGGTTTACCTGATCCAGTTTTATCAAGAAAGCTTACTCGAGCTCAATGGTTGCCGGCGGCTTACCGGTGCAATCATAGAACACGCGGTTCACATGCTTGACCTCATTGACGATGCGGCTGGTGACAGTGCCCAGAACATCCCAAGGCATATTATAGCTCTCTGCAGTCATGAAGTCGGTGGTGGTCACAGCACGCAGCGCCACAGCGTAATCATAGGTGCGCTCGTCGCCCATGACGCCCACACTGTGCATGTTGGTCAAGGCTGCATAGTACTGGCTGATCTCCTTATCCAGACCCGCCTTTGCGATCTCCTCACGCCAGATCGCATCGGCATCCTGCACGATTGCCACCTTCTCAGGGGTCACTTCGCCGATGATGCGGATGCCAAGGCCCGGGCCGGGGAACGGCTGACGGCTGACCAGATATTCGGGCAGGCCCAGCTCACGGCCAGCCTGACGCACTTCGTCCTTAAACAGGTTGCGCAGCGGCTCCACCAACTCCTTGAAGTCCACGGTGTCGGGCAGACCGCCAACGTTGTGGTGGCTCTTGATAACAGTGGACTCACCGCCCAGACCGCTCTCAACGACATCCGGGTAAATGGTACCCTGTGCCAGGAAATCCACCTTGCCGATCTTCTTGGCCTGCTCTTCAAACACACGGATGAACTCTTCGCCGATGATCTTGCGCTTGCGTTCCGGCTCAGTGACGCCAGCCAGCTTTGCAAAGTAGCGGTCGCGGGCATCCACACAGATAAAGTTGATATCAAAGCCATTGGCATTGCCCGGACCAAAGACTGCACAGACCTCTTCCTTCTCGTTCTTACGCAGCAGACCGTGATCCACGAACACGCAGGTCAGCTGCTTGCCGATGGCCTTGGCCAGCATAGCGGCCAGCACGGAGGAATCCACGCCGCCGGACAGTGCGCACAGCACCTTGCCCTCGCCGATGCGCTCCCGCAGAGCCTTGACATTGTTCTCTACAAAGGAATCCATCTTCCAGTCGCCGGAGCAGCCGCAGACGTTGTACACGAAGTTGCGCAGCATCTTCTTGCCCTCGGCGGTGTGCAGCACCTCCGGGTGGAACTGTACGGCGTACAGACCCTTTTCGGCATTTTCAACGGCTGCCACAGGGCAGTTTGCGGTGTGGGCAGTGATCTGGAAGCCGGGAGCCGCCTGCTCGATGTAGTCATTGTGGCTCATCCAGCAGATCGTCTTTTCAGATACATTTCCGAAGAGCTTGCTTGTCTTATCCACAGTCACTTCGATCTTGCCGTACTCACGAACCGGTGCCTTGCATACATGTCCGCCGAGAACGTGGGACATCAGCTGCGCGCCGTAGCAGAGTCCGAGTACCGGAACGCCCATCTCAAACAGTTCCTTGCTGCATGTAGCAGCACCTTCCTCATAAACGCTGTTCGGACCTCCGGTTAAGATGATTCCTTTCGGATTCATTGCCTTGATCTGTTCGATCGGAGTCCGGTAGGAGTAGATCTCACAGTATACATGGCATTCACGGACACGACGGGCAACCAGCTGATTGTACTGGCCGCCGAAGTCGATAACAATAATTTTTTCCTGATTCATCGGGTGCCTCCTGAAATATGTGCATGTACTTCTTGATAACTGCCCGGCAATCCGCATCGATTTGTGCCGGAATGCCGGACAGATATAAATTTTCCTATTTGGAACTAATTATAAGGGATTCATAGAAACTTGGCAAGTGCTTTCCCTCAAAACCTGTACTTTAATGAGTATGAAGGGTTACAGTACACGGGCACTCCTTGCCCGCGCACTGTAACAGGATTTTGCCGATGCTTCGCATTCCGAATCGGCAAAATCCACTACCACCACTGTATTGTACGGAATTTTCAGTTCAGAAAATTCCTACCCATGAAAAGTAACTATGAAGGTTCCTGTACATAATCAGGCATGTTTGCACCTCGCGCAGGCAGCAACATTATTTCTCATACGTTCCCTTTTTAAGGATTTTTCCGTCTCTCATCATAGGCACGCCCATAGCGATCACCGTATCAAGAGAGAGATCTTCATTCATGATCAGGATATCCGCATCACTTTCTTCCTTCACAGCACCCTTTTTCGGATATAATTCCAGAGCCATCGCCGGATTCTTAGTTCCGAGAGCCAGAAGTTCCTCCAAATCCATATTTTCTTCTTTTACCATGTAGACGATCTGACGGTAGATCGTATCCACATCGGAAACACCGATCTCCACAAGTTTTCCTTCTGCGTCATAGTTAGACCAGCTTCCCTGTCCATCGGAGCTCATAGTCACCTTCTCCATTGGAACGCCTTCTTCTTTCGCTTTCTTGACAGCGTCTGCAACAGAGTGAAACTTGCTTTCAGATTCCCCACAGGTGAGGTCGATCGTTCCGCCCATCTTCGCGAACTTAAACGCATCCTCTAAGAGGTTCGCGTTGCGTCCCACGTGAGTCGGCTGAAATGTTTTCGGCGGAATCGAGGTGCGCTCTAATGCCTCAAATACCGGTTTTAATGCTCTCTTATCTCCGCCCATGTGAAGGCAGATAAATCCAGGTTTTCCACTCAGCATTCCTGCGGTGCGGACATCACTGGCCAGACGAATCAGTTCCTCTGTCGTGATATTCGGCGCACGGTGATCGGAGATTGCAAGCTTCACTCCAAGGATCTCATCGATAAACATGATGTCCTTGCTGACACTTCCGGTCACGGTCGTACTCGGATAACCATAGGCTCCGCAGATCGCATAGGCGGAAATTCCCTCTTCTTTTAACGCTTTTACCTTTGCTAAAAGATTCTCCACACTTCTGCTGATTCCGTCAGTTCCCAAAAGTCCAAGTACAGTTGTAACACCACCCTTGATCAGGCTGGACAGCTGGACCTGCGGTGCCTGAGTGTGGAAGCTTCCTTCTCCGCCGCCTCCGGTCACATGGACATGACGGTCGATAATACCCGGAGTCACGATCTTTCCGGTTCCGTCGATTACTTCACATCCCTCATACTCCGGCAGATGATCCGCGATTCTTTCGATCCTTCCTCCGGCGATCAGGATATCCTTCACTCCGAGATATTCCGGTGCGTAAACTTTTGCGTTTTTTACTAACAGCATGGGCTTATTCCTCCTGTGTGATCCCTGTTTTACATAACTGCCCGACAGCGGGAAATTCAGTTCAGACAAACCAGCGTACGGCTGAACTGTAATAGAAATTACTGTCGGGCAATTATGATTTTCTTATTATTTTAGTATAACATACCGCCGGAAGTATTCCAAGTGATGATTCAAAACTTTCATTTTTTTACTCGTTACAGTACACGGGCACTCCATGCCCGCGCACTGTAACAGGATTTTGCCGATGCTTCGCATTCCGAATCGGCAAAATCCACTACCACCACTGTATTGTACGGAATTTTCAGTTCAGAAAATTCCTACCCATGAAAAGTAACCTTTACTCGTCTGAACCGGCATCTCCGTTCTCAAGATACCTCTTGACATACTGCCCCGTATAAGACTCCGGAACCTTCACGATCTCCTCCGGTGTTCCTTTCGCGATCACGGTACCGCCGCGGTCTCCGCCTTCCGGTCCCATGTCGATAATATAATCCGCGGTCTTGATCACATCCAGATTGTGCTCGATCACAACCACCGTATTTCCACCTTCGGAAAGCTTTCTTAAGATCTCCACCAGCTTATGGACATCCGCAAAATGGAGTCCTGTCGTCGGCTCATCGAGGATATAGATCGTTTTTCCGGTTCCGCGTCTGGAAAGCTCTGTGGCGAGCTTGATCCGCTGCGCCTCGCCGCCGGAAAGCTCCGTTGAGGGCTGTCCGAGACGGATATAGGAAAGTCCCACATCGTTCAATGTCGCGATCTTTCTCGCGATAGACGGCACGTTCTCAAAGAACTTTAACGCCTCCTCCACGGTCATATTCAGCACATCGTAAATGCTCTTTCCCTTATACTTCACTTCCAGGGTCTCACGGTTGTACCGCTTTCCGCCGCAGACCTCGCAGGGCACATAGACATCCGGAAGGAAATGCATTTCGATCTTGATGATTCCGTCACCGCTGCAGGCCTCGCATCGACCGCCCTTCACATTGAAGCTGAACCGTCCCTTTGAGTATCCCTTCGCCTTCGCATCGGTGGTCGCTGCGAAAAGATCACGGATCAGGTCAAACACACCGGTGTAGGTCGCCGGGTTTGATCGCGGCGTTCTTCCGATCGGGGACTGGTCGATGGCGATGATCTTATCCAGCTGTTCCACACCATCGATTCCGTCATGATCTCCCGGGATCGTCCGGGCATGGTTCAGCTTTTTCGCCAGCGCCTTATAGAGGATCTCGTTGATCAGGGAGCTCTTTCCCGATCCTGACACACCGGTCACGCAGGTCATAATTCCAAGCGGCACATCCACATCGATATTTTTCAGGTTATTCTCCCTCGCGCCACGGATTTTGATCCAGCCTGTGGGGTTTCTTCTCTCCTTCGGCACCGGAATTTTGATCCGACCGCTTAAATACGCACCGGTGATCGATTCTTTACACTTCATGATCTGGGCTGCCGTTCCCACAGCGACCACATTTCCGCCGTGTTCCCCGGCTCCCGGACCGATATCCACGATACAGTCCGCCGCCCGCATCGTATCTTCATCGTGCTCTACAACGATCAGGGTATTTCCAAGATCTTTTAGATGGATCAGAGTTCTTAATAATTTATCATTATCTCTCTGGTGTAAACCGATACTTGGTTCATCCAGGATATAAGCAACACCGACTAAGCCCGAGCCGATCTGCGTCGCAAGACGGATTCTCTGGGCTTCACCACCTGAAAGTGTACCGGCATTACGGGATAATGTCAGATAATCAAGACCGACATCCATTAAGAAACCAAGACGTGCATGGATCTCTTTTAGGACAAGTTCTCCGATTGCAAGCTGACGTGGTGTTAATTGTAAATGATCCATAAAATCTGTCAGATCACCGATCGACATATCGGTCAGCGCACTGATATTCTTATCACCGATCGTAACGGCAAGAGGACCGGGTTTCAAACGCTTTCCTTTGCACGCAGTACATGGAATGATCTCCATGAAAGTTTCATATTCTTTTTTTACAGTATCGGATGCTGTTTCGCGATAACGCCGCTCGACATTCTTGATCACACCTTCAAACGGGATATCATAAATGCCTGTACCGCGCTGTCCGGTATATTTAACACGGACGGTATTTCCTTTGGTAACATGCATGATCAGATCTCTTGCTTCTTCGGAAAGATCCTGATATGGCGTGTTGATATCGAAACCATAATCTCTGGCGATCGCATCAAGGATCGTGCGTCCGTAGCTTGTCTCGGAAGTTGCCGACTGCCAGCCGGGTACGGCAAGTGCACCTTCGGGGATGCTCAGAGTCGGATCAGGCACGATCAAGGATTCTGAAAATTCCATACTGTAACCGATACCATGACAAGTTTCACAAGCACCGAAAGGATTGTTAAAAGAGAAGTTTCTCGGTTCGAGCTCATCAATGCTGATATTACAATCCGGGCAGGAAAAGCTTTGGCTGAAATGAATCTGTCCTTTGTTTGGAATATCGACAGTCATTAATCCGTCAGAAAGCTTTAATACACTTTCAATCGAATCAGACAGTCTTTTTTGAATGCCGTCACGGACAACCAGACGATCGACCATGATATCAATATTATGCTTTTTATTCTTTTCGAGCTGGATCTCTTCGGAAAGGTCATAAAGATGTCCGTCGATAACAACACGGATATAACCGCTTTTACGTGCGGATTCGAGAATCTTGACATGTTCTCCCTTGCGTCCACGCACGACAGGGGCTAAAAGCTGTAGTCGTGTTCCTTCTTCATAGGTCATGATTTCATCAACCATCTGGTCAACGGACTGTTTTTTGATCTCTTTTCCACACTTTGGACAATGAGGAATGCCGGCTCTTGCAAAAAGAAGACGGAAATAATCATAGATTTCCGTAACAGTTCCGACTGTAGAACGTGGGTTGCGGTTTGTGGATTTCTGATCGATCGAAATAGCCGGCGAAAGCCCTTCAATGCTTTCTACATTTGGTTTTTCCATACGCCCGAGGAACATGCGAGCGTAAGAAGAGAGTGATTCCATATATCTGCGCTGCCCTTCCGCATAGATCGTATCAAAAGCAAGTGAAGATTTTCCGGAACCGGAAAGACCGGTAAATACCACAAATTCTTCTCTTGGAATATCAAGAGATACATTTTTTAAATTATGTTCCTGTGCTCCGCGGATGCGGATATATTTTTTGGCTTCCTGATGTTTTGCCATTGTATTCTCCGTTTCCAACGATATGATCAGAAAATCTCTTTATGATTCCTACAGGCAGATTCTTTTGATCCATATCGTTTTATTATTATTGTTTGCAAATTGTAAAGAAAGATGCTTAAGAGTTTTCTTTACAACTGATTTATAGTAAAAATCAAAACAGGATATGCTAAAGATAGTAGCACGAAATAAAAAAGAAAGCAAGTACATATGTTCGGAAAAGATGATGCGTGGCGGACTTTTTTTAAATGTTTTCCGGCAGGAACATTATGTGGCAGTAAAAAAATATTTTTGATGGAGAATATGCACAATAAAGTGCACATAAAAAAGCAGAAAAAAAGGAATTTAGACGAAAAAAATTCTTGAAGAGGATGTCTGGTTGAAGTATAATAGCATAAGGAGACTTATTTCGTACAAGGGGGTAAAGAATTATGTTAAAGTCAGGAGCAAAGGTTATTGCTGTTTGTTCAGCAGGAATTAATTCGGACTATAATGATTCTTTATGGGGTGCCTTTCATTCGTTAGCAAATCTTTTTGATTTTAAAATATTATTTTTTAATTCATTTAGTGATCTATATTCTTATGAGAAGCATGACATAGGTGAGAGCAACATCTTCCAGCTTATGAATTATGAGATTTTAGATGGTGTCATTATTCTTTCCGAGACAATTAAATATAAAAAAGTATGTTACGATATTATTGAGAAGGCAAATGCTTACAATATCCCTGTAGTATCAATGGATGCAACATTAGACGGCTGTTATAGTGTGAATTTTGAATATGCACATGCAATGGAAGAAATTATTGAACATCTGATCAAGGTACATCATTATACAAAGATCAATTTTATCGCGGGCATCAAAGGTAATCCGTACTCAGAGGAACGTTTGGAAACGTATCGGCGTGTGTTGGAGCGGCATAATATTCCGGTAGAAGAAGAACGTATCGGATATGGTGATTTCTGGTCACAGCCTACGAAGAAAGTGATCGATCAGTTCATCGCATCGGACCTTCCTTTTCCGGAAGCGATCGTATGTGCAAATGATGGAATGGCGATTGCTGCATTTAAGTATTTACAGCAGTCAGGATATGAAGTGCCAAAGGATGTTGCACTTACCGGTATGGATGGCATTCGCGAAGCGATGGAGCATGCACCGATGATCACAACATCGCATCATGATTATTACAATGCTGTCATTACGGCATTTAAAGTGTTAGAAAGTCTCTTTAAAGGCGAAAGACCACCGAAACAGAGCTGGGCAAGTTCTAAGGTGCTTCTTGGCGGTACTTGCGGCTGTCAGGAAAGAGAGCACAAATCATACAATACCTTGGCAAGAGAATTGTATGAGCAGATTGACGATTATAACCATTTTAATGAGATTCAGGTCGCATTGGCTGCAGATCTGACCGATAATGATTCGTTCTGGGGTGTTTTTGATAACCTTACAAAGTATGCGGATAATTTCTGCTCTGATCGTTTTTGGCTGTGTATTGTAGATGATTTTCTTAGTGAAAAAGAAGTTTTGGCAGATATTATAGAAGAATCTTCATTCAAGCGTATCGGATATTCAACAAGAATGGATATCATGCTTTCAAGAGAGAACGGAGAATGGCAGGGAATCACGGATTTTGATACATCAGTATTGCTTCCGAAGTTAGAGGAAGTATTGGAAGAAGAGAATAACGTAATGTTTTTACCGCTGCATGTATTAGAGCAGACGATCGGATATGTTGCACTGGTATTTGATCCCGATATCATGCGTATGAATTATGCATACCAGTTTTTTATGAATATCAGTAATGCGTTAGAGACAACGAAGACACACCAGCGTCAGCAGGCAATCATCAATAATTTAGAGATAAAATATATTCATGATCCAATGACCGGTCTGTTTAACAGAAGAGGCTTTTATCAGAGACTGGAGCCTGTATATAATATATGCGCAAAGGAAAGCTGCAAAGTATTGGTTATGTCAGTTGATCTGAACGGATTAAAGCAGATCAATGACACATATGGTCATGCAGATGGTGATATTGCGATTACAACAATTGGTAAAGCATTATCATATGTAGCAAGTGACAAGCACACCTGTGCACGGTTTGGTGGCGATGAGTTTGTTGTAGCAGGTCCTGTGGAAAACGATGAAGAGGGAGAAGAATTCTATCAAGAAGTGCTTGCCTATTTGGATCGCTTCAATGAAAAATCCAACCGGCCATACCAAGTAAGTGCAAGTATCGGCTATGTGACCGGAACACCGGACAATGGTATCACATTGGATGAATTTATCAAAGCGGCAGATGAAAAAATGTATCAGGAAAAGGTACGTTATCATTCGCGTCAGGGAAGATAAAAGAGTAGAAAAATGAACCGCCCTTATCATGTCAGATGACAGATCTAACAGCGAAAGGACGGTTTCTTTTTTCGGTAAAAAAATAGAAATAAAGCAGATGATCCTGAAAGATCAAAATACAGACTTTTGGGTCTGGTCATGAGATGGATCATCAATAGAAATGAGGAAGAAAATGCAGGAAGAATATGAAATTTATGGTGGTTTTGCTTCTGTCTATGATGAGTTCATGGATAATATTCCCTATGATGCATGGTATGAATATTTGCATGGTTTATTAAAAGAATATGGTATATCGGATGGAATTGTAGTTGACATAGCCTGTGGAACAGGAGAAATCACCAGACGGCTGTCACAGGATGGCTATGATATGATCGGGATAGATATTTCGAAAGATATGTTAAATATTGCCAGACAAAAATGTGATCCGGATGTACTTTTACTTTGTCAGGACATGCGGCAGATGGATCTGTACGGAACAGCAAAAGCGATGGTGTGTCTTTGTGATGGAATGAATTATCTGTGCAGGAAAGAAGATCTGTTACAGGCATTACAAAGAGTAAGACTTTTCATGGATCATGGCGGGATTTTTATTTTTGATATGAAGACACCGTATTTCTATCAGGATATCTTAGGAGACCGTACGATCACCGACAATCGGGAAGATGCAAGTTATATCTGGGAAAATTTCTATGATCGGGACACAAGGATCAATGAATATCTTTTAACCGTTTATGAGCTGGCAGATGAAGAAAGAGACCTTTTTGTCAGGACAGATGAAGTGCATCGGCAAAAAGCATATATGGAAGAAGAAGTTAAAAAAGCCATTGAAGAAAGCGGGATGCAATGTATGGCGGTATATAACGCATTTACCAAAGATGCACCGGATGAACAGACACAGAGGATGTATTTCGTAGTTCGTAAAGAATAGATGGATTATTCAAAGAGAATGGTATATACTGCAAAAGAATATAGGAATACGCAAAAGAAAAGA
>OGEU01002262.1_pt1 | contig 14092 bp, 16 predicted proteins | sample 1570651 | NCBI WGS metagenome assembly OGEU01 (sample SAMEA2582129, study PRJEB24529) | metagenome | biome: Human gut stool | place: China | collected 2011 | reverse complement strand
AAACAGGAAACATCATAGGTTTGATTGTAGGTATCTATTTATTACTTTATTGTCAAGGATTAATAAATTTTCAATTTGCATGGAAATTAGTGGTTCCTGTTATCTTTGTATTCATAGGATTGAAAATGATTTTTAAAGATACTTTTACCAAAAAGAAACCACATCAAAATATTTATGATAATCAGTTATATACAGGTGGAAATTATGATGTCACTTTTAATGGATTAATATTAGATTTATCAAAAGCCTATTTAAATGAAGAAACAACAATTACGATTTCAACTTTGTTTGGTGGGGTTGATTTATATTTGCCAGATGATGTAAATATTCAAATACAATCATCTAATTTTTTAGGTGGTGTCGATCTTCATAAAAGAGAAAATAAAATAGAAAATACAAAAGTTATTTATCTTAATGCACGTTGTATTTTTGGTGGTATAAATATTAAATAAAAGGAGTTAATAGAATGGAAAGAAATTATCCAGAGATTATTATTTCAGATGAAGGTGTTACTTGGCTTGATAAAGGCCAAATGTGGATGTATAAAAATAATTTAGAACAATGTGATCCTCAAATAAAAAATGGTGAACTTGTTGATATTGTTACAAATAAAGGAAGATATTTAGGAACAGGTTTTATTTCTTTAAAAAGTCATATTACGGTACGTATTTTATCTAAAGATAGAAAAGAAATAATTGATCATGAATTTTTTAAAAAGAGAATTCAACAAGCTTATGATTTTAGAAAAACTGTTGAAGGAGATAATTTATCTAATTGTCGTTTAATTTTTGGAGAAGCTGATTTATTACCTGGACTTGTGATAGATCGTTATAATGATATTTTAGTAAGTCAAATCAGTTCTTATGGTTTAGAACAAATTAAAGATATGATTTATGAAATTGTTTTAGATGTCTTAAAAGCAGATGGAGAAGATGTTAAAGGTATTTATGAAAGAAATGATATCCAAATTAGAACTAAAGAAGGTTTAGAACAATATAAAGGCTATTATAAAAATAAAGATTTACCTACACAAACAATTATTAATGAAAATGGTTTATTATTACATGTAGATGTTGAAAATGGACAAAAAACAGGATATTTTTTAGATCAAAAATCAAATCGTTATTTACTTAGAAAAATTGCTCATGGAAAACGTGTTGTTGATTGTTTCAGTCATACAGGCGGTTTTGCATTAAATGCTGCTATGGGAAATGCTAGTCATGTTGTTTCTGTTGATGTTTCTAAAACAGCATTAGATCAAGGCTATCAAAATGCTAAACTTAATCATTTAGAAGAAAAAATTGATTTTGTACAAGCAGATGTCTTTGATTATTTAGATGAATTAAAAGAAAATGAATTTGATATAATTGTTTTAGATCCACCAGCATTTACGAAATCAAGAAGAACTGTTCAAAAAGCTTATAATGGTTATAAAAGAATCAATAAACAAGCAATGAAAGTTTTAAAAAATGGAGGATATCTTATTACATGTAGTTGTTCACGTTTTATGGAAACAGCTAATTTTGAAAAAATGTTAAGAGAAGCTGCAAGTGAAGCAGGCGTTGTTTTAAAACAAGTTTCTGTTACTCAACAAAATGCAGATCATCCTATTTTATGGACAATGGAAGAAACATCTTATTTAAAATTCTATATTTTCCAAATTATTTAAGAGTTAGATTTTTTCTGACTCTTTTCTAAATTATTTCCTTGGAAATAATTTATTGCAACAAAATAACAGAAAGAATATAATACATATTGGGTGAAAAAGATGGACAAAAGTACAAATGCGGTTGCTTATGCACCGGGATATTATATTCGAGATATACTTACAACTTTAAATATCTCTTATAACGATTTTGCACAAAAGATGGATATGAATCTAGATGAAGTGACACAACTTATTTTAGGGGAATGTGAACTTAATGAAGAAATTGCTAAAAAATTAGAAGCTTTTTTTCATGTAGAAGCATCACGTTGGCTTACTTTAGAAAAGCAATATCGTATGACAAAGAAATGATTTCATTTCTTTTTTCTTTGCTAAAATATGCTTTATAAGCATAATATTATCTACAATAAAAGTATTGGAATAATAAAAATAAAGAAGATAAAATATCACTATACATTTAAGTTATAGTAGATTACACAATTATTATTGTACATCTTGAATTAAAAGAAATAGAATAGTAAACAGGAGGGATAATATGAAGAAAAAGAAAACATTTGATATGTTAAATGGTTCTATTTGGAACAAGCTCATACTTTTTGCTTTACCATTAGCAGCAAGTAGTATTTTACAACAATTATTTAATGCAGCAGATGTTGCTGTTGTCGGAAGTTTTGCAGGAAGTGGGGCATTAGCTGCCGTTGGAGCAAATGGGCCAATCATTAATTTACTTGTTAACTCATTTGTAGGGTTATCAATAGGTGCTAATGTTGTTATTGCATCATTTATAGGACAAAATGATGAAAAGAGAACATCACTTGCAGCACATACTTCAATTTTAATGTCGGTGATTATTGGAATTGTTTTATTGTTTGTAGGATTCTTTTTCGCAAGACCTATTTTAGAGTTGATGTCAACACCAGATGATATTATTAATCTTGCAGAAGTATATTTAAAAATTTATTTTATTGGGGTTCCTTTTGTCATGCTCTATAACTTTGCTGCAGCTGTTTTAAGAAGTAAAGGAGATACTCAAAGACCACTTATTGCATTATTTATTGGTGGAGTCATTAACGTTATTTTAAATTTATTCTTTGTTGTTGTTTTACATATGTCTGTAGAAGGAGTAGCTATTGGAACTGTTGTTTCTAATATCTTTAGTTCTATGATGTTACTTTATTGGTTAATGCATGAAACAGATGCTTTAAGAATTGATTTAAAACAATTAAAAATCAATGATCGAATCTTAAAAAGAATTGCTAAAATTGGAGTACCTGCAGGGTTACAAGGCATGGTCTTTTCTATTTCTAATGTATGTATTCAATCTTCATTAAATGCTTTAGGATCTGATGCGATTGCAGCAAGTTCAGCAGCTTTAAACTATGAATATTTTGCTTATTATATATTAAGTTCATTTGCTCAAGCTGCGGTTACATTTATTGGACAAAATTATAGTGCTAAAAAATATGACCGTTGTAAAAAGATTACACTTCAATCTTTCTTATTAGGGGGAGCAACAACAATGGTTGCTTGTATGATATTTGTAATTTTTGATCATTTCTTTATTAGTTTCTTTACATCAGATGTTTCAGTAGCTAGTTTAGCTTATACAAGATTGAAAATCATTTTACCATTCCAATTCCTTAACATGTCAATTGAAGTTTTCTCAAGTGTAATGAGAGGTGTTGGTTATTCTAGTGTTCCAGCAGGTATTTGTGTTGCGGGAATTTGTGGAGTAAGACTTGCTTACTTATATACAATTTATCCATCAATTGCCTCATACGATCATTTATTAATCATTTATCCAATTAGTTGGTTTGTTACTGTGTTAGCACTAGCACTTGTTTATTTCATTCATGTACGCCCAAAAGTTTATCATCATCAAGCAGCAAATTAAGGCTGCTTTTCTTATCTCTACGATGCGTTTGTTTACATTTTGTATGAATATACATAAAATGCAAGTGAGGTGAAAGTTATGAATCAAGAAAAAATAGGGAATTTTATTGCTCAAAGAAGAAAAGATAAAAAGCTTACACAAGCTAAGCTTGCAAGTTATTTAGGAATTAGTGATCGTACAATTTCTAAATGGGAAAGAGGGAAGGGTCTACCAGATCCTATGTATATGTTAGAACTCTGTCGAATATTGGATATTTCAGTCAATTATTGCACCACCTTGGACTGAAATCTATACTCAAGATCAAGAAAGAAAACAAACAAAGAAAATGGTCTTTTATGAAAATGTTATTGGTATTGGTTCAACGAGTATCTTTTTGATTTTAATTTTTATATCTGTTTATTTTGTTGAAAACAGTGTATTAAAAGTCATCTTGTTTATCTTAAGCTTTATCTTTTTGATTATTGGTGTATCAATTGCTTTAAAAATAGAAACAGAAGAAGGCTATTATGAATGTCAAAAATGTCATCATAAATATATTCCAAGCTATCAACAAGTTTATTTTGCAATGCATTATGGAAGAACAAGATATATGAAATGTCCACATTGTCAAAAAAGAAGTTGGCAAAAAAAGATTTATTCAAAATAAAAATTCGTTATAATAAAGATATAAAAAGAAAAGGAATTTGAAAGATGAATAAACATGTAGAAAAAGCAAAAGAATTAAGAAATGCTACACCCATGGTTCATAATTGTGCACAAACAATTATGGAAGTTTATGCCGATGATTTAGGAATCAATAAAGAACTTGCTAATCATTTGGGATGTAACTTTGGCGGTGGTATGAAATGTGGGAGCGTCTGTGGTGCTATTACCAGTGGTTTAATGATTTTAGGAGCAAAAGGTATTGATTCACCAGCAAAAGTGAACCAATTTATCAAAACAATTTCTAATAATCATCATGGACTTATTAATTGTGCAGATTTACTTAAAGAAACCTCATTGTGATGGGATGATTCAAGAAGTTATTGAACTGATTGATCAAATGGTAGAAGAAAATGATAGATGAAATAGAACTTGCAATGATTTTATATACACAAGGTCATAAAATCAAACATGATGTCGCACATTTTATCAAAGTTCACCAATATGCAAGACTTATTGGTAAAGCAGAACATTTAGAAGAAAGAGAACAATTTATTTTAGAAGTTGCTGCTATTTGTCATGATATAGCTTGTCCAATGTGTCGTGAAAAATATGGAAATTCTGCAGGATATTTACAAGAACAAGAAGGACCAGCTTTAGTAAAAGATTTCTTAAAAAATTATTCTTTAGATAAAGCTTTTATTGAACGTGTGGCTTATTTAGTAGGACATCATCATACGTATAAAGATGTAGATGGTTTAGATTATCAAATTTTATTAGAAGCTGACTTTTTAGTAAATGGTGATGAATCGAATTTAACTAAAGAAGCTATCGAAAAAATGAAAAAGAATGTTTTTAAAACAAAAACAGGAATAGAACTATTAAATCATATTTTTGAATTATAAAATATGTTATAATGAAAGTCCTTGGCAGGGGCGTGAAAAAGCAATGTGAAAACATTGTTTTTTCTTTTTAAGAAATAATTTTGTTTTTTATAAAGGCTTTGTTATAATAGTCGCAAAGGTAGGTAGAAAAATGTATAAATTAATAGCATTAGATTTAGATGGAACATTAACAGATAAAAATAAAAATATTTTAGAAGAAACAAAACAAGAACTTATTAAATTAGCACAAAAAGGTGTTATTATTGTTTTAGCTTCTGGAAGACCAACAGCTGGTATCTTTAAAGAAGCAAAAGAATTAACTTTAGATCAAGTAGGAGGATATTTATTATCTTTCAATGGAGCAAGAGTATTAGATTATAAAACAAATGAAGTTGTCTATGAACAAACATTATCAAGTGAAATAGCACATGAAATGTATGATCGAGCAAAAGCCTTTGGTTTATCTCCGCTTACATATAACGCTACTGAAATCATTACAGAAGATATAGGAGATCATTGGATTCAATTAGAAAGCTTTACAACAAAAATGAATATTAAACATGTTCAAGATTTTAAAAAAGAAGTGAACTTTGATGTCAATAAAGTATTAATTACTGGAGAACCAGCATATGTTGCTCAAATTCTAGATGACTTTAAAAAACCTTATGAAGGTAAAATGTCTATTTATAGAAGTGATCCTTATTTTATTGAATGTATGGCAAATGGAATTGATAAAGCTGCTTCTTTAGATGTTTTATGTAAGAAATTAGGAATTAAACAAGAAGAAACAGTTGCTTTTGGTGATGGTTATAATGATTTATCATTAATTGAATATTGTGGATATGGTGTTGCTATGGAAAATGCTGTAGATGAAGTAAAAGAAAGAGCAAACTACATTACTTTATCTAACAATGATAATGGAATTGCTTATTGTTTAAAACAATTAGAAGAAAAAGGACTTATTTAAACTCTTAAGAAATTAAGAGTTTTTTAAAATGATAAAAAAACAAATCGCTTTTCATAGCACAGAAATAGAAGAAATGTATACCCTTTATCAACAAGCATTTCCAAAAAATGAACAAATGGATTTAACTCGATTATTTGATGAATTACATTTAGGCGCTATTTATGGTTATTATCAAGAAAATCAACTTGTAGGTTTTGCTATTTTATGTATTCAAAGTCAAATAGCGCATATTTTATATCTTGCTGTAAAAAAAGAATATCGTGATCAAGGTATAGGAAGCTATATTCTTAATGATCTAGCAAAACAATATGATTCTAAAAAGATTATTGTAGATATTGAAAAAATTAAAGATACTTCTAATAAAGAACAAAGAATAAAAAGAAAACAATTTTATTTAAAAAATGATTTTAAAGAAACAGATGTCTTTTATACTTGGCAAGGAGAAGATTATGTTATTTTAAGTAAAAATGGAATTGTTCAAAAAAAAGAATTTTGGAATTTTTGGGATTCCTTAAAGAAGGAGAAAAAATGAAGTTAGTTGCACCTAAACTATCCTATATAGAAAAAACAAGTTTTGAAGAATGTTTAAAAAAAATGAAATTTCAAGATGTTCATATTGATCAAAATATTCAACAAAGAACAATAATTCAAGATTTAACTTTTGATGGTTGTCTCTTTGAAAATATTGATTTTACTAAAGTTTCATTAAAGCATCTTGATTTAATAGATGTTACTTTTGATAAATGTGATCTATCAAATCAAAATTTTGATCATCAATATTTAAATCGTGTACAATTTAAAAACTGTAAATTAACAGGAACTTCTTTTATTGAAACAAATTTAAAAGATGTTTTATTTGATCATTGTCAGGGACGTTATAGTAATTTATCATCAAGTCAATTGTTAAATGTTATGTTTGATCATTGTGATTTACAAGAAGCATCATTTTATGATGCAAACTTTAAAAAAATACAATTTAATGAAACAAATTTAATACAAAGTGAACTTGCTTCATTACATCATAAAGGATTAGATTTATCTACATGTCAAATACAAGGGGCAATGTTTGATCTAGCAAGTTTAAAAGGATTGATTATTAATGATTTTCAAGCTGTAGATTTAATAGGGATCCTTGGTGTTAAAGTAAAATAAAAATGTTGTCATTTGGCAACATTTTTATGCTATATAAGCAAGTAATAATTTTAAAGTATTTTCTACAGCTTGAAGATGTGTTCTTTCCATACCATGACTAGCTGCTACACCTGGGCCAATTAAAGCGCCTTTAATATTTTGACCACCACGTAAAGCGGCTGAAACATCACTGCTGTAATAAGGATAAATATCAATAGCGTATTGTAACTGATGTGTACTTGCAAGTTCAATGAGTTTAGAAGTTAAATCATAATCATAAGGTCCACTACCATCTTTAGCACAAATACTGACATCATATTCACTACAAGCTAAATCTTCACCAATACACCCCATATCTACAGCAATCAATTCATCAATATTAGGATGAATATAACTTCTTCCGTGTCCTACTTCTTCATAAGTAGAAATCATAATAATGAGATTATGTTTGGGTTTAATATGATTATTAGCTAAATGCTTAAGCATTCCAAATAAAATAGCGACAGATATTTTATCATCTAAAAAACGTGATTTAATAAAACCAGATTCTGTAATTTCAGTTTTAGGATCATAAGCAATATAATCACCATTTTGAATACCTAAAGCTTGTACATCTTCTTTATTTTTAACTACTTCATCAATTCTTACATGCATATTTTCACAATCTCTTGGTGCACTTTTAGCATCTTTATAAACATGAACAGCAGGATAATTAGAAAGAATTGTTCCTGTATAACATTGACCATCTCTTGTATGAATACGACAATATTCACCATCCAATGTAGGAATAATTGGACCACCAACATTTGTAAAAGCTAATGTACCATCACTTTTAATACTTCTTACCATTAATCCTAAAGTATCAACATGTCCACAAAAACCAATCGTATAATCATCTTGACCTTCAACATAAATTTCAAGATTTCCTTTATGCGTTTTCTTTGTTTGAAAACCTAACTTTTCAGCTTCTTTTTGACAATAGTGAATTACTTTCTTACTATAGCCAGAAGGGCTATCTATTGCCATAATATCCTTTAAAAAATCTAATATATATTTATTCATATCAATTCCTCCATAGGTATTATAACATATTAAATTGTATCTATTTTTATACATTTTAATTGACAAGTATGTTGGACTTTGTTATTCTTGAAAAGACAAAATAGAAGAATTGGTAGAGGTGCATGAATCAAGAGTAATTGTTGATAATGTTTGGTGACAGTCAACAATGAAAGGGAAACGTGCCGAAGAAAATAACAGCACCAAATGTTATTTATCTGGGAAATTATAAAATATATAATTTCTTGTCACTTTTTAGTGGAGAGCTATCTTGTATGTAAAGTACTTTGATATTCTCAAGGTACTTTTTTTATGGAGGAAAAGAATGAATTATGTAAAGACAATATGGGCTTTATTACCGCCTGTAATCGCAATTATTTTTGCTTTAAAAACAAAAGAAGTTTATATTTCATTACTCATTGGAGTTGTTTCAGGAACTTTATTACTGACAAATTTTCATCTTGTTGAAAGTTTAAATTTATTGTTTGATACAGTTGTTAATTGTTTAAGTAAACCTTCTAATATTGGAATTTTAATATTTTTAGTAATGTTAGGAATTATTGTAACTTTAATGACTAAAAGTGGAGGAAGTCAAGCTTATGGAAAATGGGCTAAAAAGAAGATGAAATCTTCTAAACAATCTTTGTTTTCTACTTTTATTTTAGGCGTTGTTATCTTTGTTGATGATTACTTTAACTGTTTAACAGTTGGAAGTGTTATGCGTGAAATTACAGATGAATTTAAAGTTTCAAGAGCAATGCTTGCCTATATTATTGATAGTACGGCAGCACCTGTTTGTATTATTGCACCTATTTCATCATGGGCTGCAGCTGTAAGTGGTTATACCTCAGGGGATGGTTTTCAATTGTTTTTAAATACAATTCCTTTTAATCTTTATGCTCTTTTAACAATTGTCATGGTTTGTTATGTTATTGGTAGTGAGTTTCATTTTGGAAAGATGAAAAAACATGAATTAGCTGCTCAAAATGGCGATGTTTGTTTTGGGGATGATTCTTATCAGACAAATGAAGAAATTTCTTATAATCAAAAGGGGAAAGTTCTAGATTTGATTTTACCTGTTATTGTTTTAATTATGAGTTGTATTATTGGGATGATTTATACTGGAGGATTCTTTGATGGAAAAGATTTAATTACTGCTTTTAGTCAATGTGATGCTTCAAGAGGGCTTGTTTATGGTACATTTGTTACTTTGGTCTTTGTCTTTATTTTATATATTCCAAGAAAAATTATTTCTTATAATGAATTTGTAGAATGTATTCCTGAAGGTTTTAAAGCAATGGTTCCGTCTATTTTGATTTTGGTTCTTGCATGGTCTTTAGGAGATTTAGTTTCTAATCAGTTACAAGCAGGAGCATTTGTTTATAATACGTTACAATCTGCTTCTATTTCAACAGCTATTTTACCAGCATGTTTATTTATTGTTGGGGCAGGTCTTTCTTTTTCAACAGGGACATCTTGGGGAACTTTTGGTATTTTGATTCCGATGGCAACTTCTTTATTTCCAGAAGGATCAACAATGTTGGTGATTTCCATTGCTTCCATTCTTGCAGGTGCCGTTTGTGGTGATCATATTTCACCTATTTCAGATACGACAATTATGGCTTCTACAGGGGCAAAGTGTAATCATCTTTATCATGTAACCACTCAAATTCCATATGCCTTAGTTGTCGCAAGTGCTTGTTTTATAGGATATCTTGTTGCTGGATTTACACAAAATGTATTATTAACACTATTTGTTGCTTTTGTTTCATTAAGCATCATTATTTTTGTAATTCGTCTTTATCAAAAAAAGAGTTCATAAAAACATTTGAACATCAAAATATATTGTGGTATAGTGTTGCGGGTGATAAAAATGAAAAAGAGTAAGATATCTTTAATAATGAAAATCATTGCAGTAGTCGCATCTCTTTATGGAATGTTACAATCATTAGATCATTGGATGTTTTTTACGTATTTTACGAATTTATCCAATATCTTTATAGATATTATGTTAGTGATTTTCATTATTTATGATCTAAAAAAAGCAAAATATATACCACAAGGGATGTACCTTATTAAATTTATGGCAACGATTTCCATTACATTAACGTTCTTTGTTTATATGTTGTTACTTGCACCAACGAATAGTCAAGGATTTATTGGTGCCTATTTAAATAATGGAGCAGGAAGTTTATGTGTACATTTTATTACACCAGTTCTTGCTATTATTGATTTTCTATTATTTAGTGAACACTATAGACCAGATGAAAAACATGTTTATTATTCACTAGTACCACCACTTGTTTATGTAGGTTATGTGATTGTTTTAGGAAATGTTTTTCATATAAGATGGTACAAGGATATGTTGGCTCCTTATAATTTTTTAAATTATGGTGCACCAACAGGATGGTTTGGATTTGATTTATCTTTATTAGGTTCAAAAACATTAGGTATTGGAACTTTCTATATGATTGTTGTTTTATTAATTATTTTTATTGGTTTAGGTACTTTATTTTTAAAATTAAAGAGAACAAAGAAAGATTTATATTAATCTTTGTTAGAATAATTAAAAGATTGTAATAATTTGGGATTACCCCTTTTATTACAATTTTTTTGTTATGATACACAGGCAAAAATGATATTATTTTAGTTTTTTGAAAAAAACAAAAGAAAAAATTGAATTATGATAAGATAGTAAGGATTTATAGAGGGGGAAATTTATGGATATCATGGTTGTCTTTCAAACAATGTTAAAATTGTTTTTATTACTTGTTTTAGGATTTGTTTTATTTAAATGTCATATTTTTGATGAATATACAAATAAAAAAATATCAGCTTTAATTGTCAATGTTGCTTCACCAATGTTGATTATTAGTTCTATTGCGGGGGTTGAAGGAAGTAATAAAAGTATTGTCTTTTTAATGATAGGTGCAGGTATTTTAATGTATATCGGTTTTATTATTTTAGGGAAAATCATTAATCGAATCTTTCCATTTCCTAAAAAAGATTGGCCTGTTTATGAATGTATGGTCGTTTTTGCGAATACAGGATTTATGGGATATCCTGTTTTATTAGATGTTTTTGGACAAGAAGCTGTTTTCTATGCATCACTTATTCATATGGCTTTTAACTTTTTTGTGTATACATACGCTATTATGTGTCTAACAAAAGGAGACGATAGTGAATTTAAATTAAATTTTAAACAATTATTAACACCAGGAATTATTTTGATTTTTGTAGGAATATTTATTTACTTATTTGATATTCAACTTCCTAGTGTACTTATGGATACGATTAATAGTGTTGGTTCACTTACAGCTCCACTTTCAATGATGATGATTGGTTCATCATTAGCTGTTTATCCTATTAAAGATAGTTTTACAGATTGGCGTAGTTATGTCTTTGCTTTTGTTCGTTTAATGATTGTTCCTTTTGTAACAATGATCATGTGTCGTTTATTACACATTGATGCTTATTACGCTAATATTACAATTATTACAAATGCGATGCCAGTAGGATCAATGGTTTTAATGCTTGCTACACAATATAATGCAAATGTTAAAATTGTAACTAGAAATATTATTGTATCAACATTGTTATCTGTAATCACAATTCCAATTGTTGTCGCAACAATGTTATTATAGGGGAAGTTATGGAATATAAAATTTATGATCAATTGCCAATAGAGGCAAAAGAAATTAGAATTAAAGTTTTTATGGAAGAACAAGGTTTTAAAGATGAATTTGATGATTTAGATGAAGTATGTAAACATCTTGTTGTTTTTGATCATCAAAAAGCAATTGGAACGTGTCGCTATTATTATGATGATCCTTTACAGGCAAATGTTATTGGAAGAATAGCAGTGATTAAAGAATATAGAGGTAAAAAGGTAGGACAATATATTGTTAAAACTGCTTGTTCCTTAATTCAAGGAAATGTTTGTTTACATGCGCAATTACAAGCTAAACCTTTTTATGAAAAATTAGGCTTTAAAGCTTATGGTGAAATAGATTATGATGAATTTTGTCCACATACTTGGATGAAAAAAGAGATGTGAAAACATCTTTTTATTATGTCAATAATTGACAATTGAAAGAGCTTACGCTACAATTTAGACAAAGGAGACACATAGTCTCATTATTTAATGATTTAATATGGTACAATAAGTCTCAATTAAGAAAAAGAAAGGAAAAATTCAAATGAAAATCAAAAAAATATTTTTATCAATGTTGTTGATGATCGTAGCTATATGCTTTTGTCCAACAAAAGTATTTGCGACAAGTACGATAGAAAGAACAACAACATTAGACGTAAGCAAATTTATTCAAGATGAGGAAAATAAAGAAGAAGGATGGAGTTGGAATTCAACTACAAATACATTAACATTAACAAATGTGAATTTTAATACGGGTGATAACATGAGCATTGTTTTACCATCTGATAGAGATATACATATTGTATCAAATGGAAATAACAAGCTTATATCTAGCAAAACAGTCATTTATGGCAAAAAGGATGGTCCGGGATTTATTATATTTGGTGGCAATGGATTATTAGAATTAAACTCTAAGAAAGAATTACCAACAATAGATGCTAATGATCTTTTATTTGAAAGTGGAACAGTTAATGCTATTGGAGGCAGCATAATTACTATGCAAACTATAAAAGTTGACGGTGGATATGTCAAAGTTGATACCTCACAGGTAAGTGACGATGGTTGGACAGATGGACTCTATGCATGTGGAAGTATCGAAATATCTAGTGGGACAGTAGATATTATTTCAAACAGAGTAGGTATATTTGCTACAGGAACAGGACATCCAAATCCAACGACAGGAATAAAGATAACTGGAGGGAATATTGATGTATCAGCCAAATTATATGGAATGTGTTCAGGAAATAATACATACAAAAAAGACGTTTACATTGAAACAACAGGTACAATAGATTTTAAAGACAGTTCAATAGGTATAGCGTTGGCAAATGGAAATTTAACAATAAAAAAAGGAAACATTATTTTAAAAGAAGGCAACCAATTATATGTGAATTCTAAAAGTAACACGCAAGGAACAGTAACAATTGAAAAAGCTGATTATACAAAAGTTAATGAAGCAAAATCAAAAGTACCAGCTGATTTAAGCGTTTATACGGATGAATCGGTAAAAGCATTACAAGGTGCTTTAGCAGCTGTTGTAGAAGATAAGGATGTTACTGAACAAATTGCTGTTAATGGTTATGCAACATCAATTGAAAATGCTATTGTAGGTTTAAAATATAAATCTGCTGACTACACAAAAGTCAATGAAGCAAAAGCAAAAGTGCCAAGTGATTTAAGTATCTATACAGATGAATCAGTAAATGCATTAAAAGATGCACTTGCTAAGCTAGTTGAGGAAGCAAGGAATATAGACCTTAGCAATAAAACAGAAGCAAGTAAATCAGTATTTGAAAAAGCATTAGCAGATGCTGAAAAAGTTCTTGCTGAACAAAGTAGTGATGAAAAAGCTTTAGAAAGTGCATATATGAACTTAACTGCAGCAATTAATGGATTACAAGAAGTTGGCAATGCAGATAAGACAGAGTTGAAAGAAGCAATTGATAAAGCAGAAGAAATTGACCTATCATTCTACACTAAAGATAGTGCTGATGCATTGACAAAAGCGTTAAATAATGCAAAAGAAATATTTGATAATGAAGCAGCTACCCAAGATGTTGTAGATGAAGCATGTGAAGCATTACTTAATGCAATTGATTCTTTAGATAAAAATGTAAGTGACAAACCAAATCCAACACCTGGACCTGGTGAAGGTGGAAACAACAATGGTTCTAATATAGAAGTACCAAAAACA
>OGEU01002253.1_pt1 | contig 14132 bp, 9 predicted proteins | sample 1570651 | NCBI WGS metagenome assembly OGEU01 (sample SAMEA2582129, study PRJEB24529) | metagenome | biome: Human gut stool | place: China | collected 2011 | reverse complement strand
ACACAAGTGCCTTTGCTAATACTTCATCCATTGTCTTAACTGGCGTAATAATGAGGCCTTCTTTCACAATGTCAGGTAATTCTGCAATATCCTTTTCATTACCTTTTGGAATCAACACCTCTTTAACGCCATGAGACAAGGCTGCTAATAATTTTTCTTTTAAGCCGCCTATTGGTAATACGCGGCCACGCAATGTGATTTCACCAGTCATGGCAATATCAGAACGAACCTTGCGGTTAGTCAAAATAGACACCATAGCTAATGTCATTGTAATACCTGCAGAAGGACCATCTTTAGGTGTTGCCCCTTCTGGCAGGTGAACGTGAATATCAAGTTTTTTATAAAAGTCTTCTTCAATTTTTAAGGCTTTTGCATTATGGCGAATATAACTCATAGCCGCTTGACCAGATTCTTGCATAACCTTGCCGAGACTACCAGTTAAAGCCAATTTACCGGTACCATTCATAGTTGTAGCTTCACATGGTAATACTACACCACCAACAGATGTCCAAGCTAATCCATTTACATAGCCAACTTGTGGTTTCTTTTCTCGCTCTTGGTCAACAAAGATCGGTGCGCCTAAGAATTCGTGAAGATTTTTAGTAGTGACTTTTGGCGCATCTCCGCCTTCTTCAACTACTTTGAAAGCAATCTTACGGCAAATCTTAGCAATTGTTTTCTCTAAAGTACGAACACCAGCTTCGCGAGTATATTCGGAAATTACCTTTTTTAACACAGCATCAGATAATTTAACCTTGTAATCTTCAAGGCCATTTTTCTTAATTTGCTTAGGTGTTAAGTAACGCTTAGCAATCTCTAGTTTCTCTTCTTCCATATAACTGGACAATTCAATAATTTCCATACGATCTAACAACGGACCAGGAATATTAGATGCTATATTAGCCGTAGTAATCCAGAAAACTTCAGAGAAGTCGAACGGTACTTCAATAAAGTGATCACTAAATGTGCTATTTTGTTCTGGATCCAATACCTCTAATAACGCTGAAGATGGATCGCCTTTATAATCAGATGCTAATTTATCAATTTCATCCAATAAAAATACAGGATTCTTAGTACCTACATTTTTTAACCCCTGAATCATACGACCAGGTAAAGCACCAATATAAGTACGTCGATGACCACGAATTTCAGCTTCATCACGAACACCACCTAAAGATGCACGGATGAACTTACGATTCATTGCTTTAGCAATAGAGGTAGCCAAAGAGGTTTTACCAACGCCTGGTGGGCCTACTAAACAAAGAATAGAGCCACTATTTTTACCGGTTAATTTACGAACCGCTAAAAATTCTAAAATGCGTTTCTTAACCTTTTCAAGGCCATAATGATCGGCCTCGAGCATAGCATGAGCACCCTTGATATCTAAACGGTCTTCCGTTAATTCGTTCCACGGTAATGCTAATACCCAATCTAAGTAGTTACGCAAAATTGTTGCTTCCGGCATCAATTGAGGCATACGGCTATAACGAGAAATTTCTTTATCGATACGCGTATGTACGTCTTCACTTAAGTTAAGTGCTTTTAACTTAACTCGTAGTTCTTCTGCCTCCTCCTCTGGGTCACCTTTATCACCCAACTCATCGTGGATAACGCGGATTTTTTCGCGCAAGAAATATTCCTTCTGCGCTTTCTCCATAGATTGACGGACTTGATTATTGATGGAATTTTCCAAATCAGAGATTTGTAATTCCATATTTAAAATGCCTACAATCATGTTAAGACGACGAGCCACAGATAATTCTTCAAGTAACTCTTGACGTTTCAAATTATTAATAGGCAACAAAAATGCAACTTGGTCAGCTAATTCACAAGGATTGCGTAATTCCATAACGCGCGTTACACCTTCATCAGTAACTGATTTAGCTTCTTCTGCCCATTCGCCAAATTTAGCTTGAACCAAACGACGATAAGCTTCAAGCTCTACATCGTCTTCAAATTCAGACGCCACTCGTTCATAGTCTCCTATATAATAAGGGTCCATGCTAGTAATATTCATAAGATGAATACGAGTGATGCCCTCTACAAGAACACGTACTATACCACCTGGTAAGCGCAACATTTGTTTAATTTTTACTAATGTACCCATTTGGGCTAAATCATGAACTGTTGGTGCATCTACAGCATCATCTTTTTGAGTTACGACGGCTAAAATGCGATCCTCATTCATTGCGGCTTCCACCGCCTTAATGGATTTGTCTCGACCGATATCGAGGTGAATCACGATATTCGGGTATACGACCATGCCTCTAAGAGGTACGGTAGGAATCCCAATTTCGAGTAAATTCATACTTCCTCCAGGTATATATATTATGAAAAGAAACTCATTCCTACACAGAAATGAGTTTCTTCGAATTACGATTTCAACTGGATGTCTTGGTCTGCCTCATTTTTGAGTATAGGTTCACCTGTGCTTAATACGGATTCACGATTCACAATGCACTTAGTTACTTCCGGCATGGAAGGAACTTCGAACATAACGCGTTTCATCACCTTTTCAATGATAGCACGCAAACCACGAGCACCTGTTTTTCGCTGTAATGCTTCATCAGCGATTTCTTCTAATGCATCTTCAGTGAAAGTTAATTCTACACCATCAAGGGATAGAATTTTTTCATATTGTTTTGTTAATGCATTTTTAGGCTTTGTCAAAATTTGAATTAACGCATCTCTGTCTAACTGATCTAATGTTACCATTACAGGTAAACGACCAATAAATTCAGGGATCAAACCAAATTTTAATAAATCTTCAGGTACAACATCTTTTAGGATAGCCGATACATTACGTTCTTCTTTACGTTGTACATCTGCACCAAAACCAAGTGTTTTCTTAGCGGTACGTTTAGTAATAACTTTGTCCATACCATCAAATGCACCACCACAAATAAAGAGAATATTTGTAGTGTCGATTTGAAGCATTTCTTGATTAGGATGTTTTCTACCACCTTGAGGAGGAACAGAAGCAACGGTACCTTCTAAGATTTTAAGCAATGCTTGTTGTACACCTTCACCAGACACATCACGTGTAATGGAAGGGTTTTCAGACTTACGAGCAATTTTATCGATTTCATCGATATAGATAATGCCCCGTTCAGCCCGAGCTATATCATAATCTGCAGCCTGAATAATTTTGAGTAAGATGTTTTCTACATCTTCCCCCACATACCCAGCCTCAGTTAAGCTTGTAGCATCTGCAATAGCAAATGGTACTTCTAGCATTTTCGCTAAGGTTTGAGCCAATAGTGTTTTACCACTACCAGTAGGACCAATGAACAATACATTAGCCTTTTGTAATTCTACATCATCTACTACATTATCTGTTTGTAAGCGTTTGTAGTGATTATATACGGCCACAGCTAAAGAGATTTTAGCATCATCTTGACCAATAACATATTCGTCAAGATGAGCTTTAATATCTCTAGGCGTTGGCAATTCTTTTAAATTAAAGTCATCCGTCTCAACCGCACCCAACTCATCTGCAATGATACGTTCACAAACTTCAACGCATTCATCACAAATATACACGTTAGGACCTGCCACTAACTTGCGGACTTCTTCGCTTGTGCGTCCACAAAAACTGCAGCGCATAGTGTCTTTATCTTTTGCCAAGGGGCGCCTCCATTACTTGCTTTCTACAGGTTCTCTTGTGAGTACCTCATCGATTAAGCCGTATTCAACGGCATCCTGAGCACTCATGAAGTTATCGCGATCTGTATCGCGCGCTACAACCTCAATATCTTGTCCACTGCGAGAAGCTAAGATACCATTTAACTCTTCACGCATGCGAAGAATCTCACGGGCATGGATTTCAATTTCAGATGCTTGTCCTTGCACACCACCTAATGGTTGGTGAATCATAATGCGTGCATGAGGTAACGCATAGCGTTTACCTTTAGTGCCAGCTGTTAAAAGTACAGCACCCATGCTCGCCGCAGAGCCTACACAAATAGTAGACACATCTGGTTTGATATATTGCATTGTATCATAAATAGCCATACCTGCGGTTACAACACCGCCAGGGCTATTAATATACAAATGGATATCCTTATCAGGATCCTCTGCTTCCAAGAATAACATTTGCGCAATAACCGCATTTGCCACATTATCATCGATGGGCCCACCAAGGAAAATAATGCGATCCTTTAACAAGCGAGAGTAAATATCATAGGAACGCTCTCCGCGTTCACCTTGTTCAACTACAATTGGTACATACATATAATCACCTTTTCATGTACCTAGTTGAGCAAACTATTATTCTGCCGCTTCAGCGCCTTTTGCATTATCAATAATGAATCGAGCTGCTTTTTTGCGAGCTACAGAGCCTGCCAACATAGCTACACGACCTTCTTTTGCAATAATATCCCAAACTTCTTTAGGATCTGCCCCAAAGTTTTGAGCCATAATGAAGATTTCACGGTTCATATCATCTGGAGTTACTTCGATACCTTCAGCAGTTGCGATAGCGTCTAATACTAAATCAGCGCGTACGTTTTCAGCTGCGGAATCTTTGTATTCAGAGCGTAAATCTTCGATAGTTTTGTTGGAGAATTTCAAGTAGTCATCAAGTTTCAAGCCACGGCCTTCCATATTCATAGCCAACTCTTGAATCATTTGTTCTACGCGATCTTCAATCATTACTTCTGGGATTTCTACAGTTGCATTTTTAACAGCTGTTTGAATCAAGTCCGCATTGTAAGTATCGATTGCACGACGGGAAGCTTCTTCTTCCATTTTAGTGCGAAGATCTTTTTTCAATTCTTCAATAGTTTCGTAAGAGCTTGCTTCTTTGGCGAATTCGTCATTCAACTCAGGCAATTCTTTACGTTTAATATCATGGATATGAGTTTTGAATTCTGCTTCTTTACCAGCAAGTTCTGCTACAAAGTAGTCTTCAGGGAATGTTACTTTTACAGTTACATCATCACCAGCTTTAGCGCCAATCAATTGATCTTCGAAGCCAGGAATGAAGCTACCAGAACCGATTTGTAATGGGTAGGATTTACCTTCACCACCATCAAATGGTTTACCATCAACGGAACCAGCAAAGTCGATTACTGCAAAGTCGTCTTTTTGAATTGTAGCGCCTTCTTCAGCAACAACCATTTTTGCTTGTTGTTCACGAATATTGTTCAACTGTTCTTCGATTTGTTCATCAGATACTGTAGCATCTTGTTTATCTGCTTCTAAGCCTTTGTAATCGCCAAGTTTAACTTCAGGGCGTTTAGTTACAGTAGCTTTGAAAATCAAATCTTTGCCTTCTTCGAATTGTTCGCGTTCGATTTCAGGTTCAGATACAGGCACGATATCATTTTCACGAAGTGCAGCACTATAGTTTTGGCTAGCCAATACTTCAAACGCTTCTTCCAAGATAGCTTCTTTACCGAAGTTCATTTCCAAAATACGGCGAGGCGCATGTCCTTTGCGGAAGCCAGGGATGTTCACTTGACCTGCAATGCGTTTTACAGCTTGTTTAATGCCCTTATCTACTTCTGCTGCAGGTACTTCAATAGTTAACGTTACTACGTGTTGATCAACAGGATTTACAGTTGCTTTCATTTAAAATATGTCCTCCTCGAAGGGCAATATGCCCAAATTTCTGTAGTATATTATGCACTCCTAATAATAACATAAATGCAAGGTCAATGCAATTCTTCTCAATATACACTAAAAGACCACCCCAAAACGGGTGGTCTTTACATATTTTACATAATTATGCCAATTAGTTATCTTTAGCAATCAATTTGATAATGTCCCGACGAGACAAAATTCCAATCAAACGGTACTCTTTATCTACAACTGGCACATTTTTCAAATGTTGATCAAGCATAACAGATACAATTTCTTCTACATCTTTATCCGGTGTGGTTGTAATTACTTCATCAGTCATCAACTCATGAACGTGAGATGCCAATAATTTTTTAAATTGAGCATTGTATTCACCGATGCCATTGTAATAGATGCTAGCGCCTAATACATTAACATAATGAGGCACATGAGGACGTACTTTTTTATAAAGTAAATCACCTTCAGAGATAATACCTAACAACTTATTATCATCATCCACTACGGACACAGCTGTTAAATTATATTTAACCAATAAATCAGCTACATCAGAAATTGGCGCATCTTTGCCAACAGTAACAGGGTATTTATTCATTACTTCTTGGATTTTCATAGTGAATTCCTCCTTACAAATACATCTTGCTTTATTATACTATTCGCCACAGTATAATAAAACTCCTTTTTTCTGAAAGTATTATACAAATAATTTTTAAGTCTACGTCTTCTACCAATGATAAGGTTCATTACGATTGATTTTTGATGCTCGATAAATTTGTTCTACAAGTAGCAATCGAACCATTTGATGAGTAAAAGTCATAGGGCTAAAAGATAATTTATAATTTACAGCCTGACGTAATGTATCACTCACCCCAAAGGCACCACCAATAATGAAAGCCATATCGCTAACACCATCCACCTCAAGCTTAGATACCGTCTTAGCAAGTTCTTCAGAGGACATTGGTTTGCCATACACGTCAAGTAATACGGTATACGCATTTTTAGGGACCACTTTTAATAAACGGTCTCCTTCTTCTGCAACGACTTGTTTGCGATCCGCATCACTCGGCTTATCTCCAATTTTACTTTCATTCAGCTCTGTAATTGTAATGCCACCATAGGGGCGCATACGTTTCACAAACTCTGCTACGCCCTCACGTAAATAAGCATCCTTCAATTTGCCGATACAGACTACATAAAATCTCATTTTTACCTCTCCACAGATTGGATGGACACAATTTCATTAGGCTGACCATGTTGTAACTTCATTTCAGGTCCAATACGAACACCACCATCAACAAGCATTTTGCCAATGGTTTGGGTAACGAGGACAGCGTTATTATTATTTTCAGAACGATGGGCCAATATAACTTGCATAAAATCAGGACGTTTCATCATGAGTAGTGCTTGCGCAGCCATTTCATTACTCAAATGACCTTCATCACTAGCCACCCTTTGTTTCAAAAACGGCTGATATGGTCCGAATCGCAACATATGAGGATCATAATTCGCCTCTAGCACTAACAGAGTCGTATCATCAATTCTACGTAAAACATCATCTGAAATCACGCCTGTATCAGTGACAATAGTTGCCTTATCGTTCCCAGCAAACACATTTATACCAATTGGATCAGCCGCATCATGACTTACCGAAAAAGGTTCCACAATTAGACTCCCCAACGTTAAACTGCCCTTTGTAAGCTCGATTAATCGATTCTTTGGTACGATTAACTTATCTTGGATTTCACGCCAGGTACCTTGCTTCGTATACACAGGAATATCAAATCGTTTTAGTAATTGTTGTAGTCCCGCAATGTGATCACTATGTTCATGACTGACAAATATACCCTCTACCTGTGCCATATCAATATGTAATTCTTTTAACCCATTGACAATGCGCCGACAACTGATGCCTACATCATGCAATATTACGGAGTTCCCTTTTTTTATCACTGTACAATTGCCCTTACTACCACTGGCAAGGACATGGACCTCCAACGGTGAGGATTCACTCATCAAAACACTCCATATACTTAATCATAAATCTATTATTTCTGTAAAAGTCAATAGCTTATTTATTTAGTTAAATATTGTATTAACTCATTTAAATTCAAGCTATTATTACGTTCTTTCAGATAATTTAGTCAGACGCTCTACAAAATACGACATATTAGCCTCAATATCTGGCCCTCTGCGGAACATATCGCCTCCAACGAGGAACATCGTATCATTTCCGTACAGCTCAACGAGTTCATTAAGACGAGCATCTGTAACGCCACCACCTGGTGCAGGGCAAGCCGCTTTCATCAAGCCCATTGGTCGTTTAATGTAAGAGGAAATTCTCTTGCATTGCTTCTCTGTAAAAGTAAAGCGTCCACCATAAGATACGAAGATTGGCATATCAGCCCCAAAAATACGAGGTAATAAACCTAGTTGTAAGTAATCGGCTACACCAGATACACCAGGGCTCACAAATCCACCAGAATAAGCGGGATGATGAATAATAGGCAATCGTAATTTTTCATCAGTAGCTAATTTGTGTAACCAACCGAAACCAACGAGACCTACGGCCACCATGAGAGCAGTAGCACCAACCTCTTTAGCAAAATAAGCACGTTCTAACACATCTGTACCATCACCAGATACGTTTGCAGCATATAAAGTATGTGTACCATGTGCAGCATTCATTTCCTGTACCATAGCAGCACATCGTTTTACACGATCTTTATATTGAGAGAAGGACTGATTAGAAATACCATGATCATCCTTTATGACATCTGCCCCACCACATGTATAGGCTCCACACATGCGAGCCAATTCCTCATTTGGTGTTCCCATCGGCTTTACAACGGCTTGAATCATCGGGCGCGTCGGAGTTTCCACTAAACGACGAATCCCCTGTAAGCCAAATCGTGGGCCCTTAAACACATCGTAAAGTGTTGGACATAGCTCAATATCCACCACCCAAATATGAGGCTGTAACGAAGAATTGCCAAAGACAACATTTAAAAATTGTGTTGCTTCTAAAGCTGTAGTATCTACGTGATATGAAATACGAGCCAAATAGTAACGAGAGGTATCAATTACAGCATTTGACATCACACCTACATCGATATATGGAGAATCTTCCACCATAGGTTCAAGAGATTCTAGTCGACCAGTAATAGTTTCTTTAATGTATGGATCCGTTACAAACTCATAGGGAAATTCTATGGTTTGTTCTACTTGAACCGCCCAAGCAATTGATTTTGCTTCTTCATATGTACTCGCTTCTATTCTATATGTAACTATAAATCGCTCGTCTTTCATAATGCGTCTCCTTTGCAATAATATTATTTAATTATATACCAAAGTAGTATACGATTCCATAAAAAAAGGCCTCACTCCAAATTAGAGTGAGGTCTTTTTAACAAACGAAAACATATATATTGATGTTTTACCTATACTAACAAGGTTTCTACTGTGAGAGACAATACATATAATCGTATGAGAGTAAACTCGTCTAACTATATCTTATTGGTAGAAATGTTTAGGATAACCTTTGAATCGTGTAAAGTGACGATATTTACGAGTCGCACGATTAGGTTCGTTAACAGTTTTATAACCAAAACCATTAAACATTACATTTAAAATAACAGCGACTATACTACCAGCTGTGATACCAGACTTCAAAAGAATTTGAGCCCATGCTGGAAAGTGTGTATAGAATTGAGGTGCTGCAAGAGGAATCATGGATACCCCAATACTAATGGCAACTAGCATCAGGTTATAGTTACCATCGAAACTAACTTTACCAAGAGAACGAATCCCACTGGCGATAATCATGCCGAACATAGCTATCCCGGCACCACCTAATACAGCATTTGGAATACAAGCTACGATAGCGGCTAATTTAGGGAAAAGGCCTAATAAAATTAAAATTACACCAGATGCTGCTACAACGAAACGACTCTTAACACGTGTTACAGCAATAAGACCTACGTTTTGAGCAAATGCTGTATACGGAAAACTATTAAGGATACCACCAATAATAGTGGATAAGCCATCCGCACGAAGTACCGCAGCCAACTCTTTTTGACCAATAGGTTTATCTACGATTTCTCCAACTGCAATACTATCACCAGTTGTTTCTACCATAACTACGAGCATTACAATAATCATAGATACAATAGAAGCAAAGTCAAAGGTTGGAAGGCCAAAATAGAATGGTGTCACAACAGAAATCCATTGAGAACGCCCTACTTCTGAAAAATCTGTAATACCAACAATCATAGCTAAGGCTGTACCGAGAATAAGCCCAACTAAGATTGCCAAATTACCAAGGAAACCTTTACCAAATCGATAAGTTAATACAACGAGAACAAATGTAGCTACACCAAGAGCTATGTATAGTGGATCGCCAAAGTTTTTATTGCCTACGCCACCCCCCATCCAGTTAACAGCTACTGGCATCAAGTTGATACCAATAATAGTAATGATAGTACCTGTTACTACAGGTGGGAATAGCCGAATCAAACGACTGAAGAACGGTGCCACAAGGAATGTAAAGAGACCAGCTACGATAATCGCACCGTAAATGGTAGTAATATCATGCTGCTGACCAATCAGAATCATTGGACCTACAGAAGCAAATGTTACACCTTGAATAAGAGGAATGCGACCACCGACAGGTCCAAAACCTAATGTTTGAATCAATGTAGCTACACCACATGTAAATAAGTCAGCTGTAATCAAACGAATTAAATCTTCAATTGGCAAATGCATGGCTTGCGCAATAATGATTGGTACCGCTACGGCACCAGCATACATGGCTAACACGTGCTGTAAACCATAAGCAAATAATTGCGGGATTGGCAGCATACCATCTACATGGTTGACACCAGATACACCTTTACTCATAAGAATCACCTCATATCTTACGTTTTAGTTACTAGTAAATAATATAGTCATACTATCGTACTTGATAGAGTTTAAAAATCTCATAGACTTCACGTGGGAACCTTGATGGACAGGGGCCGTAGCCCCTACCCATTAAGCAAATATTCTATTTTTTATAACCTGTATGTTGAATCGGCAAGGACCTACGTGGTTCTCCGTCGATACGACGATATGCATTTGCAATAGCTGGTGCAATAGGGATACTAGAGATTTCGCCAATACCCTTAGCGCCATATGCATATTGTTCTGGTGTCCCTTTTTCAATAAGGCTTACATGAATTGGGGGACATTGTGTGGCTCTAAGAAGACCTAATGTGCCATATTTAGCTGTTACATAGCCATCCTTATAAGGGAAGTCTTCTGTAACTGCATAGCCCATACCCATGATAGCACCGCCTTCGGCTTGCCCAGCACAAGATTGAGGATTTACAACACGACCTACATCGTATGCTACATGTAGTTCAGCAACTTTATTATCTTCACCAATTCTAGCTACACAAGCACCATAACCGTAAGCAACGTGATTTTTCGGATGTGGTTTATCAGAGTTGAATGGATCTGTTTCACCAAGGAACTCTTCATAAATTTCTACACCATTCAATTCTTCTAATGTCTTAGTTTCTAACATTTCTTTCAAGCGAAGACTTGCTTTACGCGTTGCTTCACCAGTGAATACTGTTTGACGAGATGCAGTAGTTGTACCAGAGTCTGGTGTACGTACTGTATCTGGACGTTCCACAAATACTTTATCCGCTGTTAAGCCAGTTGTTTCACAAAGCACTTGAGTAGCCATAGTCGCCATACCTTGACCGATACATGCTGCACCAGTACGGATACGAACTTTACCATCACGTACTTCTAAGATAACGCGACCAGTATCAGGTAACCCTACACCGATACCACTATTTTTCAAGCATACTGCAAGGCCCGTACGATCAGATGCATAGTATGCATCTTTTACGGCTTCCAAACATTCTGCTAATGCAGTTTCTTCGGAGCAAATTTGGCCGTTTGGTAAGGAATCACCAGGGCGAACAACGTTTTTATAACGGAACTCCCAAGGATCCATGCCTACCAATGCAGCTAATTCATCAATGTTTTGTTCTTGACCAAAGATAGTTTGTGTTACACCGAACCCGCGGAATGCACCACCAGGAACAGTATTTGTGTAAACGCAAACACCATCAAAGGCAAAGTTATCAAATTTGTAAGGACCACAAGAGTGTGTACCTGCACGTTGAAGTACAGGACCACCTAAGGATGCATATGCACCACAGTTAGATACGATGTTCACCTTACTTGCTACCAAGTTACCTTCTGCATCACAAGCAGTAGTAATATCCATCTCCATCGCATGTCGTTTAGGATGAATATTAAGACTTTCTTGACGGGAGAAGAGAACCTTAGTTGGTTTGCCTGTGAGCCATGCTACAAGAGATGCATGATGCTGTACACTCATGTCCTCTTTACCACCAAAGCCACCACCTACAAGCATGCTATGAACTTTTACAGATTCCTCAGGAATGCCAAGCATACGAGATACTTCATGACGATCATCGTAAACATTTTGGCTACCTGAATAGAGATGAATTACATCGCCTTCACGATATGCTACAGCACATTCAGGTTCCATGAATGCATGATCTGTTTGAGGTGTGGAATAGTGATTTGTCACTACAAATGCGGCCTCAGCAATAGCCTTATCTACATCACCACGAGATAATGTTTGACGAGTCAATACATTTCCATTTGGATGTAATTGAGGTGCATCCGGTTTCAATGCTTCTAATGGGTCTACTACAGGCTCTAACTCTGTATAATCAACTTCAACGAGAGCAAGAACTTCGTCCAAATATTTCTTCTCTGTAGTTGCTACTAATGCAATTGCATCGCCAACATAGCGAGTATTATCACCTTCTGCGATGAGTACATCCCAGTCTGGCACTAAGTGACCAGTCTTATTGAATGGTACATCTTTAGCAGTCAAAGCCGTTACACACTTAGGATGTGAAAGTGCTTTAGACACATCAACGCGATCGACTCTAGCACGAGGGAATTTAGAACGCAACGCTTTTGCGTAAATCATGCCATCCATATGGATATCGTCAGCATATTTTCCAGTACCAAGTGCTTTTTCCTCCGCATCAACGCGGTGTAAACGAGCACCTACATTACCATTTGTATCCTTTTCAGGAACTGGTAAGTTCTCACGGAACATTTTTGCTGCCAGCATAATGCCTTCTTCAATTTTCACATAACCAGTACAACGACAGATATTACCTAAAATAGCCTTTTTAACATCGTCAGGTGTAGGGTCATTATTTTCATCAATCAAAACTTTTGCACTAATAATCATACCTGGGATACAGAAACCACACTGCACCGCTCCGCATTCACCAAAAGCATAGGTGTATACTGCTTTTTCCCGTTCAGATAAGCCCTCAATTGTTACGACTGATTTACCATCTAATTGGGATAGTTTAGTTACACAAGCCTTTGCTTTTTTTCCGTCTATAATTACTGTACACGTACCACAAGCACCAGCACTACAACCTTCTTTAGTGCCCGTCAATTTCAAATCAGCTCTCAAGAAATCAATTAAACGTTGATCCTCTTGAACCTCATGTTGGGTGCCATTCACTTGAAAGCGGTACATATATAGCCCTCCTCTCATTAAGGAATACATTCACCAAGATATGATTCTAATAAGGATCCATCTTGTACCACATGGTGACCTCTAAGGATAACATCTCGAACTTTACCTGTTACGGATATGCCCTCATAAGGTATATAGTCAGCCTTTGTATGGGCGGACTCTTTTGAAAGCACATGCTCAATGCGCTTATCAACAATTGTAATATCCCCATCGCTGCCAACGGCTAACGTGCCCTTCTTCGGATACATACCGTAAAGCTTTGCAGGGTTTTCACTAACTAATTTCATAAAATCTACAGCGCTCATATTGCATTGATTTACCAACACATCATAAGCGATGATGCCCCGTTCCTCTGCGCCTGGAATACCTCCAGGAATACGGGTAAAATCATGTCGACTCTTTAATTTTTGATCATTAAAGGTAAAGCTACAATGATCAGAACCAATCGTTTGGAATAGACCATTTACTAAGGCATCCTTTAATGCCATTTGATCTTGTATCGTTCTCAGCGGTGGACTCATCACATATTTAACACCTTCAAAATCAGGCAACGTATATCGTGATTCATCAAGTACCAAATATTGTGGGCAAGTTTCACAAGTCACTTTATGTCCTAAGTTTCGTTCCCGAACAACCTCTTCTAAGCCCTCTTTAGAACTTACATGAACAATATGTACAGGATAGTCTAATGCAGCACCGATTGTACTAAAGCGCTTAATCGCTTCCGATTCAATCATGGCAGGTCTTGTGAGTGGATGATTGCTTACATCTAATTCACCGCGCTTACGCTTATCAGCTACGAGTGCATCGATGAGATCCCCAGTTTCACAGTGAGCTCCTACAAGTGCGCCTGTTGGTTTTATAGCTTCAATAGCGTCATAAATCTCACGGTCCGTTAAACGGAAGCCATAAGCTAAATATACCTTAAAGGATGATACACCAGCTTTAACCACTTTCGGTA
>OGEU01002252.1_pt1 | contig 14135 bp, 16 predicted proteins | sample 1570651 | NCBI WGS metagenome assembly OGEU01 (sample SAMEA2582129, study PRJEB24529) | metagenome | biome: Human gut stool | place: China | collected 2011 | reverse complement strand
CCCCGGATAGTGTCTACGCCCTCGGCGCAGCCGTCAGCGACATGAGCCGGGAGGTGCTGCGTAACATCGAGCGCACCGTAAAAACAACCATTCGCCGCCGCAATGCAGAAAGGAGCCAATATGAATACGAACAGCAGGAACGTGACTTACTCGACCGTCGGGGACTACCAGCTCCCGAACCTGATTCTGAACCAGCCCCGGAAGCCGCTGGGCAAGTACGGCAGGCTGCGCCGGACGTACCTGAAAGACCATCGCCCGGTACTGTACCACACGATGCTCCTGTCGGGGAGCTTGTACCCGCATCTGATGGAGGTGGAGCAGACGGCAGAGAGCCGGATGCAGCAGATGATGGCCGAACTGCTGAAGCAGAACCCGGCCCCGGACAAAGCGCAGAACCAACTGATGTGGGTGCAGCACATAAACAGTCTGAAAGCGCAGGCAGAGGAAATGATCCTGACCGAGCTGATTTACAGCTGAATTTTCTGGAGGCGGCCATCCCCACGGAAGCACAGCAAATCGAATCCATCGACCAAGCGGAGAACGAGAAATCGTCCTCCGCTTTTGTTTTGTCACAAGCTGATATTGAAAAAGCACTGCGGAGAGATTCTAACTTTGAAAACAGTAAGCTTTGGATTTGGGAGATTTATCAGACACAGCCTGACCGAAAACTCCGGGCAAAAGCGCTTGCCAAAGAATATGCACCGCACGGTCCCGGTGGATGTTCGCACACCTATCTGGATGGAAGCAGTGGTTGGCTTGACCACGACAGCAAGGGACTGACATTTGAACATTATCCGGACCATCAGAAGATATTTCTTCGCTGGAATCAGGTGGAAAAATATATTGATCTGATGATGCAGGCCGACCGCTATCTGACAGATAAAGAAAAAAGCGCGATTGAACTGTATTTTGGACTAAATGCCGACAGTGCCGCCGAATATAATGCGCTGAAAGTACAGTACCCGGATGCACTGGTAGGTTTTGAGCAAAACGGACAGTTCGAGTTCTACGGCGAGGATGCCAGGAAAATCTGTGAACTGACCGGCGGAAAGCTGCTGGAAAGAGAAACGGCGCTGGGAACTGTGACAGTCACAGGTTTTCTCAGGGAGCAGTGGGTGTATCGTGCCAAGCAGCTGTGGGAGTGCGGTGAAAATATCTACCTTGCCGGCCTGAATGAAGATGGCACTCACCATCAGACCAAATATCTGCGCAGAGAGGAGTATCTGCCGGTCGGTTCCATTGTCCACATGGAAGGCCGGGAATTCCGGGTAGACAAGGTTGATTTTGACAAGGACAGTGTTGCCCTGCAGGATATGGCACTGGCCGACCTGCGGATGCCGATTTTTCGGGAAGCACCGCTGGCAGTTGTGAGGGAACTGTATGAGCAGGAACCGGAACCGCCGGTTTTGGTCTCGGATGGATTGGGGCTGCCCGGTGAAGATTCGAATAAGCTGCCCGTTTTGATAGAAGTCAATGAGGTGCCGACGACCCCGGAGGCGGCCGCTGCAGAAGAAGGTCTGAATGAAGAAGGTGCTCCGGAGCTCGCCGGAAATTTCCGTATTACGGATGAGGAACTCGGCGCAGGCGGTCCCAAACAGAAGTTCGCCCGGAATATCAAAGCCATCAAAACGCTGTTCACCCTGGAACAGGGGCACCGCGGTGCCACTGCCGAAGAACAGCAGGTGCTTTCGCAGTATGTAGGCTGGGGTGGTTTGGCGGATGCCTTTGACCCGGACAAGAACAGTTGGGCAAAGGAGTACGCCGAATTGAAAGGGCTGCTCTCCGAGGAGGAATACAAAGCTGCCCGCGGCTCTGTTCTGAACGCTCACTACACCAGCCCCACTATCATCCGGGCCATCTATGATGCGGTGGAACGCATGGGTTTCCGTACGGTAACATTCTGGAACCGTCCATGGGCGTTGGCAACTTCTTCGGGATGCTGCCCGAGAGCATGGCAGACAGCCGCCTGTACGGTGTGGAACTGGACAGTATCACGGGCCGGATTGCCCAAAAGCTGTACCTGGAGGCCAACATCAAAGTGGCCGGATTTGAAACCACGGATAGGCGGGATTTCTACGATTTAGCGGTCGGCAACGTACCGTTTGGCAATTACAAAGTCAACGACAAAGCGTATAACAAGCTGAACTTCAGCATCCACAATTATTTCTTTGCGAAAGCCATCGACCAGGTGCGGCCCGGCGGCATTGTGGCATTTGTCACCAGCCGCTATACGCTGGACAGTAAGGATTCTGCTGCCCGGAAGCATATTGCGGAGCGTGCGGATCTGCTGGGAGCAATCCGCCTGCCAAACAACGCATTCCGCGCCAATGCGGGCACTGATGTTGTCAGTGACATCATCTTTTTGCAGAAACGCGACCGGCCCATGGATCATGAACCTGCATGGGTGCAGCTGGGAAAGACGGCAGATGGCATCGCCATCAACAGCTACTTTGCGGACCACCCGGAGATGATTCTGGGCAAATTGACCACTGAAAACACACAGTATGGCAAAGAAGAAGCTACGGTCGTCCCGATAGAAGGTGCAAATCTGGCAGACCAGCTCCGTGAGGCTGTACAGCAGTTGGAAGGGCAGTATCTGGAAGCTGCTGCGGAGGTGCCGGACATTGCAGAGACGGAAGCGGAGCGCAGGACCCTGCCTGCAGACCCCGATGTGAAGAACTTCAGTTATACCGTGGTGGAAGGAGATGTTGAGCTTCTGAAAAAGAAAAAAGCAGAATATCCGAGCTATCGGAAAGCACGAGAGAGAATGCAGGAACTGATGAAGGCGCAGAAAAACGTAGAAATGTTTTTTGCAGACAACAGGAGCGAACAGGAACAGCAGCAGACCCGATAAAACGAAAGTCACCGAGAATTCGATCCCAATCCGTTTTGGGAAAGAATCCTCGGTGGCTTTTTTAGTTTATATAGCAGCGGTCCTGCGTGACGAGCCAATCCTCACATAACCGCTGCGCTTCGTCCTTTGAGCGGCAGGTGCAGTTGAAAAGTCTGCCGTGCAAAGAACAATATGTGTAGTGTACCTTTGGGATGCCATCGGAATCTCTGAAATTGACACAGCGTTCTTCACCGGGCAGCAGGTAGATTGAATCCACGTTCGGCAGCTCCCTTTATTCTTGTTTGATGTGCATTGCACAACATTGCTATTGTAGCATGCCCGGTTCAAAAAGGCCATTGATGATTTGAACAAAGAAATGCTCTAAAATTTTCTGTCCGAAACAAACGCTAATTGAGTTAAACAAACGCCAACTGATTGTGTATAAAGAAATACACGGCCTTTATTCTAGTGGTGTGTAACTAACGCTAATAGAATGCGAGGATGTTATGAAAACACTTTTAGGCCAACGAATCAGAGAACAACGCAGGAAAAAAGGCTGGACAATGGATAAACTGGCCGAGAAAGCAGATCTGTCTGTAAACTATGTGGGTGATTTGGAACGTGGGGTGAAGACGCCAAGTCTGGACACTTTCATCCGGATCGTTGAAGCATTGGATGTTCCCGCAGATGTGTTGATCCGGGACTCCGCAGCCCCAGCATCTTATGTGGCAGATGATGAGCTGAACCGGAAGTTGAGCCGTCTTACACCGGGGCAGAAGAAAGCCGCAACCGATATTTTGAACGCATATATCGATAACATACCGTACATCAAAGAGAAGTAAATAGGTTACAGTGGGTGCTGACAAAATCATTGTCAGCACTTTTTCTTTTAAGTGGGTCTGTGCCCAGCGAATATATCACTGAATCATGAACTCCATCAAAAAAGCGTTCGGCAGGAACGCGCAGCCTGCAGCGGTACGATGCAGATCACAAAGGGTTTGGGAATTCCCAACAAGCATTTTGCGAAGCAAAAATGGCGTTTGTATAGACAGACGCCCTGCTTGCGCAAGCTGTTACAATCCACAAAGATAACGGGAATTTTTTGTTTAAAGGTACGGAAAGCAACTTGAAATGTTGGAATTTTCACAAAAACATTGCCTGAAAATTAAGCAAAGAGTATACTTTGATATAGTAAATTGAAAATTGTCAATTACTGCTTTATTTTGGTAAAAAGAAGATGGAATCATGGCAAGACTGAAAGAAAACAAACCAACTGCGAATGTTCGCGGGCGATGGGGTACTCGTTTGAAGCAGCTATGATATGACTGGGAGGCCATCATGGAACCATCAAAAGCAACCAGTGTTAACAGCCGTGCGGAAGAACTGTTTGTTCAGTTGTTCTGTGGGGCTTTTGGACCTGAGAAAACCGAAAATTTGCAGGTCCAGTACCCATGCGTGGACATCTATGGACGGCATCGCTACATCGACTTTGCGCTGGAATCGCCTGAATCCAAAATTGCAATTGAAATTGACGGCGAGACCTACCACAACCCCAGCAAAGTGTCCGAAAACAAATACGCTGATGACCTTCTGAAGCAGAACAGCCTGATCTATGATAACTGGAAAGTCTACCGTTGGATCTACAGCCAGTTGGAAAAGCAACCGGAAAAGGTCAAGGATGAGCTGATTTCTTTCTTAGGCACCAGCCCCATGTTCAAGGCATTTGAAGCCGATCTGCCGGTTCAGATGGGGCAGACCATCGAGCTTCGGGACTACCAGCAGGAGGCCACCGAGAACCTGCAGAAGATGCGAGAGGATGGCAAAACCATTGCGCTGCTGTACCATGCAACCGGCGTAGGTAAAACCATTACGGCAGCAACGGATGCCAAGGCAGTGGGCGGGCGCACGCTGTTTCTGGTCAATGCCCTGAAACTGGCATCTCAGGCAAAAGAAACCTTTGCTAAGGTCTGGCCAGAAGCGACTTTGGGAGAGTACACCGGAAGCCAGAAGGATATGACCCAGACAGTCATTTTTGCAACGGTGCAGAGTATCTCCAAGGATCTGGAAAAGTTCTCGCCTACGGATTTCGACTACCTGATCGTGGACGAATGTCACCATGCGGCAGCCAACACCTACCAGAAGATTTTCACCTACTTCCACCCGAAGTTCATTCTGGGCCTGACCGCTACTCCGGAACGCAGCGATGGCGAGGATATGCTGGAGCTGTTCCAGAACGTTGCCCACAAAATGGATCTCAAAACTGCTGTAGGGCGTGGCGTTCTGGTGCCGATTCGCTGCATCTGGGTCAAAACCAACATTGATCTAACCGATGTGCGAATCAATGGTATTAAATAGAACTCGCAGGATCTGGAAAGTAAGCTGTTCATTCCGGAGCGCAATCAGTTGATTGTTGATACCTATCTGAAGTACGTGAATGGCAAGAAGACTGTGATTTTTTGCACAAGTGTAGATCATGCGGCGGAGATTGCGAAGCTGCTGCGCGACAATGGGGTGAAAGCAGAGGCTGTTTCCGGGCGTGACCGGGTAGAAATCCGGGATAAGATCCTGAAAGATTACGAAACCGGTTCTACGAATGTTCTTTGTGCCTGTGACTTGCTGAATGAGGGCGGGGATAGTCCTCATACCACAGTGCTGTTCATGGCACGCCCGACCATGTCCAAAACAATCTATTTGCAGCAGCTTGGCCGTGGCACACGCCGCTGCCCGGGCAAAGAGGATCTGCTGGTGATTGACTTTGTGGACAACGCCAATATGTTCAATATGCCATACAGCCTGCACCGGGTGCTGGACATTGCAAAATATCAGCCCATGGCCTATGTGCTGGCCCCGGAGAACAAGCGGAAGCTGGATCAGGACATGCTGTTCAAGGGAGAAAAGCCGGAAGCGTGGCTGGATGTGCCGATTGATGTAGACGACTACGAAATCATCGACTTGTTCAATTGGCAGAACAGCGTCAAGGATATGATCTCGCAGATTGAGTTTGTTCGGATGGTAGATGTGCAATCCGAAACGGTAGATCGTTATATCAAGGATGGAAAAATCAAACCGGATCTTTCTGTCCCGTTTGGCGACAAGCGGATGTTCCACTATTTCCGCGAAGAAAGTGTCCGAAACATTGCCAAGCAGTACGACTGGGATCTCATCACGCCGCAAAATATGGCAGATAAGTTCATGAAATTCATTGAAACGATGGATATGAGCTTCTCCTATAAGCCGGTCCTGCTCAAAGCGATTTATGAGTATATGGACAGCAATGGCAGAGTTGCCCTGCCAGATGTGGTGGATTACTTCATTGACTTCTATAAAGACCGTAAGGCGCATGGGATGATTGCGGGGAAGCCCAACAGTATCTACCAAAAGGGTGGCTATACTAAGAAGGATGTGGAGAAGAACATCCTCTCCAACCCCTTCAAGCGTTTTGAAGACATGCGCTTTCTGATGCGCTGCAAAGATGTAGAGACCGTTGAAGTGAATCCCATCATCTTCCGCAAGCTGACACGGGAAGACTGGCTGCATATTGTGGACGTCTGCGACAAGAGCCTTGAAAAATATTATATGAGGTTCAAAAAATAATTAGAAAGGATGTTTATTGGACATCACTTTTTGTAAGATGCCTTCAGAAGAAGCGACAACAGACTTCTGAGGAGGACAAAACAATGTCAAACGGTGATTATGGTTACTTCGGCAAAGGTGATACGGGCTATGCCCAGTACATGACGGCGTTCAACCGCAACTTCGGCGGCTCGTCCGGCGGCGGCGGTGGTGGCGGAAACCACAACAACAATGGCGGTGGCGGCGGGGACGGCAGCGGGTGCGGCTGCCTGATCGCTATTGCAGTGGTCGTGGTGCTGATCCTGATCATCTTGGGTGGTTGAATCAATCCCTGCAGGTGAAACACAGGTTTTCCCTGTGGGGACTTTTCGAATCTGCTTGTAGAAAACGGCGGTCTATGATAGAATGAAGCCAAAGAAAAACAGGAGGGCTTACACATGGTTTTACTGGTTGTGGATACACAGAAAGGTATCGTGGATGAACGCCTGTATGCGTTTGAAAAGTTTGTCAGCAACATCAGGGAATTGATCCGGACTGCCCGCGAACAGGGAATCGAGGTCGTCTATGTCCAGCATGACGATGGACCCGGCACTGGCTTTTCCATCGGAGACGATGAATTTGAGGTCTATTCCGGGTTTGCGCCACTGCTGACTGAAAAACGGTTCGTCAAGACTGTATGCAGCGCGTTCAAAAAAGAAAGCGGTCTGCTGGAATATCTGACGGAAAAGGGCGAAAAAGATGTGATGGTCTGCGGCATCATGACCGACTTCTGCATCAATGCAACGGTGGAGGCGGGCTTTGAGCATGGCCTGCACATGATCGTTCCTGCCTATGCAAATTCCACGAAGGACAACGAGTATATGACAGGGGAGCAGAGCTACCACTATTACAATGAATTCCTCTGGCCAGATTGTTATGCCGATTGCGTGCCTATGGAGAAAGCGTTGGAACTGCTCAAAAAGTGAGAAGTTTACAATGATTTCTGAAAAAGTAAAAAATCAGATTCAAGTGGTGCAGGGTGATATTACCAAACTGGACTGTGACGGCATCGTGAATGCGGCCAATCGGAGTCTGCTGGGTGGCGGCGGTGTGGATGGTGCCATCCACCGGGCAGCAGGGCCGGAATTGTTGGCGGAGTGTCGTACGCTGCACGGCTGCCGCACCGGCGAAGCAAAAATCACCAAGGGCTACCGGTTGAGAGCAAAGTATATCATTCATACGGTAGGCCCGATTTATTCCGGCACAGCAGAGGATGCCGCGCAGCTGGCGGACTGCTACCGCAATTCGCTGAACCTTGCCAAAGAGCATAATGTCCATAGCATTGCGTTCCCGGCAATTTCGACCGGCGTGTATGGCTACCCGCTGGAAGATGCCACGGAGATTGCAGTCAAAACAGTGGCACAGTGGCTGGAAGATCATGCGGATTACGCAATGCAGGTGATTTTCTGCTGCTTCGATGCCCGGACGGAGCGGGTGTATCAGGCAAGGCTGTAACCGGAAGAGGTGTGAGAGATGGGCTTTTTCAAAAAGCTGTTTACAGGGATCGGTTTTGCGGCAGGTTTTCTGTTCTTCGGATGTTTGTCGGTGATTGTGTATGCGTCCCGTGGACGGCATAAACCCCGCTATCGGCGCAGCAGCTTTTGGAATACGCTGGAGCGCTATCTGATTTTTTCGTGGATCTGTGAAGGTGTACGCAGCAGCCGGAAACGAGCGGAGACGTCCTATTATCAGCGCATCGGCGGCGATTTCTGGCAGATGCAGATACAGGCTCGACCGGCAAGTGTCAAGAATTCTGCTCCTGAAGTGAAAACACCAAGGCCGGAAGCGAAAAACACGGGCACAGGTGCAACGCGGTCGGTAAAACCAAAGAGAACGGAGCGTCCTTCTGCGGCACAGAAAGCATCGGTAGCACAAAGCGGTGCCAAAAGCGTGTCGGTGCCGACTGTACTAGGGCAAAACGTTTCGGAGGCTGACGCAGAAAAGCACAGCGAATGGTCAAAGCCTAAGCCAGAGCCCAAGCAGGAGCATGCTGCGCAACAGTCAGAAGCCAAAGAAGTACATCAAAAGTCCGCACAGCAATTGGAAGCAGAACGGCAGCAGAAACTGGAAACTCTGCGCACTGCGATGCAGAAACAAATTTGCGCCATCCATGCAGATGTAGAACTCTCGGCCAACGGTCAGAATGACAGCGAGGCAGTGGAGCAGAAATTGCACCTTCTGCTCTACAAGGCGGCATTGCCGGAGAACGTCCTGAATCGGGCACTGGACGAGCTTCGGACGGAGCGCAGACGGCAAAAGGCAGAGTATCAGGGCGCACCTTTTGCGGATGTGTTTCAGGTGGAGCTGATCTTATCGGAGGAGGACAGCGACCGGGCTTGCATCGTGGATGTAGGGGACACCGGCATGAGCTATGTCATTCCGTGGAGCAGCATCCCGCAGGAGCTTCAACAGCCGCTGCGCCGTTATGTGGCACAGACAGACGGAAAGCTCTGCGGCTATTGCAAAGAGGACCTCTGCAACACCGAAAACGGACGAATGATCGTGGAGCTGTATCTGGGCAAACAGGAACATCACGTTTCGAGGATATTGTATTGAAATAGCTGCACAACCGCAGCTATTGGATTGAAAATAAGGCTGAAGCCCCAATTGCTCCAGCCAATGTCAGAGTTTTTTACCGATGACGGCGAGACAAAGGATTACGACAAGCCGGAACATTTTGTGCAGATCACGCTGGATGCGGATGGAAACGCAAAGAGCAATCGTGCTACGGTCAAAGTAGAAGGATAATCGTCAGACATTACGCAGTTCCTACAGAGTGACAGCGTTTCAGCTTGAAATAATGTGTACCCAGTTTTCTGGACACCGGGTCAAAATTGAATAATTAGCTTTTTATATCTGCACCAGAAAAGCCGCTCCGGGTTTAGCCGGGGCGGCTTTTCTGATGGCATTGGAAAGGAGAGACCGTATTCTCAGGCGTGAAAACCGCTCACTGCCCTTCTTTTCCGTTCGGATGCTCGTCCTTCTCCAGAACAAGATCCATGAGGTATTCAAAGGTGATAAGCACGCGCGCATAGAAATAGTTGGCGGTAAGGTTCCGGTCGTCCAGCATCTTGTCGTCCAGCAGCACAAAGGCAGGGTCTGCACAGCGGGCGATGGGAGAATTGTCGGCACCCACAAAGGCAATGATGCTCCGGTGCTGTGCAAAGGAGTCCTGCACCGGCTTCAGGATGGTATTGGTCTTTCCGCTTTTGCTGATGGCGATGACCAGCCCGGCATTCAGTGCACCGCTTTCGTAGACCTCATAACTGTTGGAGCCGATGGCGCAGTAGCCCAGAACCAGCAGCTTCCGCACCATAAATTCCTGCAAAGGGGCACAGAACCCGGTGCCGGTCACAAGAATGGGCTTTTGCCGGTTTTCGTGGAGCAGCTCCACAAAGCTGTGCATTTTTTCTTCGGGGATATCCCCGATAAAGGCGGTAATGTCGGAGGCGTGGTTTTTGTTATCGATCTCGTTCTGGATCAGAAAACCGATGCGGTAGATCATATCGGTGTAGCCGGTATAGCCCATCTTTTTGCTCAGCCGGATCACGGCCGCCGGGGAGGTATAATTCTGCGCTGCAAACTCTCGCACGCTGCACTGACCGCCGTTTTTTGCGGTTTCCAGCACCGCCTGCAAAAGCTGCTGCTCGTTGGCATTCAGATGGTGCTGATCTGCCAGTTTGTAAAGGTCGTGTTTCATATTTTACTCCGATTTTCGAATCAAAGAACGGCTTGATTCCATAAAGTATACGCTGAATCGCGTATTTTGTCAATAAACATTTCGATGTATCCAACATGAAAGCGAAACATGTTTCAGCTTTTGCGAACAAGTTCAAAAAAAGTCCAATTCGGTAGATTTTTTTGTGCAGAGTGATATAATCAAGCCATCGAAACGGTAAGGTGCACCCCCGAAACGAAGAGACAATTTGAAAAGAGAGATTCATGGAACGTTAGGAGAACACCAATGAAACAAAAAGTTATGGATGCGATGCAGAGCTTTTCCAAAGCTTTGATGGGCCCCGTTCTGTTCCTGCCCATTGCGGGTATGCTGCAGGCGATTTCTTCGGTCATGAGCAACACGGCACTGGTGACAGAGGGCGGTGTTGTCTGGACCCTCGGCAAATTCATCAATGGCGGCGTTAGTGCAGTCATTGGCAATCTGGGTATCCTGTTCTGCGTGGGCATCGCAATGAGCCTTGCCAAAAAGCGCAAGGCAGATGCGGCATTTCTGGCACTGGTCAGCTATCTGGTCTGGCTGGCAGCCAATGCCCGCTGGCTGGATGTGGCAGGACTGACCATCGCCGGTGATACGGCAAGCGCTTTGTACGGCACCGGTCAGACCATCTGCCTCGGCTATCACGTTACCGACATGGGCGTATTTCTGGGCATGATCCTTGGCGTGGTGGTGGCGCTGGTCCACAACCGCTTCATCGACACCGAGTTTGAAGGTGCCATGGCCATGTACGGCAACAGCAAGTTCGTCTTTGTGGTGCTGCTGCCCATCGTTCTGGTCATGGCGGTGGTTGCCAGCTACGTCTGGCCTGTGGCTGCGGCGGGTATCAACGCCCTGACCGGTGTCATGGCAAGTGCAGGCGCGTTCGGCGTGTTCCTGTACGGTTTCTTGAACCGCGTGCTGATCCCCACGGGTCTGCATCATCTGGTCTGGTCGCCCTTCCTCTACTCCGCACTGGGCGACAGCATGATCATCGGCGGTGAGCAGATCGTTGGCGCAAAGCCTGTGTTCCTTGCCCTGCTCAGTGACCCCAGCGTGGCAATGATGCGGGATTCCGCACGTTTTCTGACCTACGGTCTGATGAAGACCTTCGGCGTGATCGGCGTGGCAATGGCTTTTATCTCCACCGCCAAAAAGGAGAAGAAGGCTGCCACCAAGGCACAGATCATCCCGGCTACCCTTACCGCCTGTCTGGTGGGCGTGACCGAGCCGCTGGAATTTACCTTCCTGTTTGCAGCTCCTGCGCTGTGGCTGGTGTACTCGGTTCTGGACGGTCTGTTCCAGATGATCGTTTACCTTATTGGCGTCCGGGTCTGCGCCACCAACGGCATCATTGACTTTCTGGTGCTGAACCTGCCCGCAGGCATTGGCCGCACCCACTGGCCGCTGTACGTGCTGGTGGGTCTGGTGGAGATCGTGGTAATGTACCTCGTTTTCCGCTTCCTCATCGTGAAGATGAACCTCAAGACCCCCGGCCGTGAGGACGGCGAAGAAGTCACCGACCTTGCCGCAAACGCAGCTGCCGTCAAGCAGCAGATTCGCAGCGGCGCAGCCGAAAAGACTGCTGCCAGCGCAAACGATGCACAGACCGCAGCCCATATCGTGGAAGGACTGGGCGGTGCAGAGAACATCCTGAACACCGATAACTGCATGACCCGTCTGCGAGTGCAGGTCAAGGATGCCGCTCTGGTCAAGGACAAGGAGTGGTTCAAGCCCACCGGCTCCGCAGGTCTTGTGGTAAAGGGCAACAACATCCAGATCATTTACGGCCCCAAAGTGGGAAAGATGCGTGCCATCGTGGACAGCTACCTTGGTCGCGCAGAATAAGATATCCGCTTTTATTCATCATACAAAAAACATTATAATAGGAGGCTTGCCTTATGAAAACGTTCAAACTGGTCATCGCCGGCGGCGGCAGCACTTATACCCCCGGCATCGTCAAGAGCCTGCTGGTGCAGAAGGATCGCTTCAAGCTGAATGAGCTGGTGCTCTACGATAACAACGCAGAGCGTCAGGAGGCTGTGGGTGTCATCGTCCGCCATGTGCTGGAAATGTTCGACCCGGAACTGAAGCTGACCCTGACCACCGACCCGGAAGTTGCCATGACCGATGCAGATTTCATCTTTGCACAGATGCGTGTCGGCCTGTACGCTATGCGTGAGCAGGACGAGAAAATCCCGCTGAAGTACGGCGTTGTGGGTCAGGAGACCTGCGGCCCTGGCGGTCTGGCTTACGGTCTGCGTACCATCTACCCCATGGTGGAGCTGATCGATTACTGCGAGAAGTACGCAAAGCCCACCTACTGGATCGTCAACTACTCCAACCCCGCTGCCATCGTGGCAAAGGCAACCTTCCGTCTGCGCCCGAAGGCTCGTATCCTGAACATCTGCGATATGCCGGTTGCCATCGAGCGCAACATGGCCGAGATTCTGGAGTGCGACCGTCATGATCTGGAAGTGGACTACTTTGGTCTGAACCACTTCGGCTGGTTCACCAAGGTGCGCCTGAACGGTGAGGATGTGACCGAGAAGCTCAAGAGCTATGTAGCAGAGCACGGCTATATGCCCCAGAACGCCAAGAGCGATGTGCTGCACAGCGATCCGTCCTGGCTGCACACCTACGCAAACGCCAAGAACATCTGCTCTGCTTTCCATGACTATCTGCCCAACACCTATATGCAGTACTACCTGCTGGGCGATGAAGTTGTAAAGAGCAGCGATCCCAACCACACCCGTGCCAATGAGGTCATGGAAGGCCGCGAGAAGCGCATCTTTGATGCTGTGGCAGATTATCGTGCCGGTAAGGACGTAGACCTGACCAAGTTCTTCGGCGGTGTGCACGGCGAGTTCATCGTGGACGTTGCCATGAGCCTTGCCTTCGACCTGCGCAAGCGCTATCTGGTCATGGTGGAAAACAACGGTGCTGTGGAGAACCTGCCCTCCGACGCCATGGTGGAGGTTCCCGCTTACATCACCGACCGCGGCCCGGAACCCGTGCGTGTGGGCGAGATTCCCACCTTCTACAAGGGTCTGATCGAGCAGCAGGAGGCTGTGGAGAAGCTGATCGTGGATGCTGCTGTGGAGCACTCCTACGAGAAGGCACTGATGGCCTTTACTCTGTCCAAGACCGTGCCCAGCCTGCTGGTCGCCAAGAAGATCTTGGACGATATGATCGTTGCCAACAAGGCTTACTGGCCGGAGCTGCACTGATAAGTACTTCGTCAGCGGCTGATACCGGACAACTGAGCCCATAAAACATTGAACGTCTCCCCGGCATTCCTTCCAAGAAGGATGCCGGGGAGTTTTTTGCTGTCATATTTACAGGTATCTGCAGTCATCATATACGAATATCCCGATATCTCCGCATTCAAGTTCTTCGCAGCGCTTTACCCATACGATCTGTCCGCTATGATAACGTGGCTCTATACCATCCATAACGCAGGCGTTCCGCTGGTCTGCTGCGGGGAGAAGATGAAAGAGCTGGTTCCCAATACGGTGGAAGCCAGCGGCGAGAAGCATCTGCCGGTGGCAGAGCTTTCCGGCAGTCGTCTCACGGTCACAGTGGGCGCGGTGGAGCACCCCATGGCGGATGTTCACTATATTCAGTGGATTTTTGTGGAGACTGAGAACGGCGGGCAGATCCGCTATCTGAATCCGGGGCAGGCTCCCAACGCGGTGTTTGAACTGGGAAGTGAAAAGCCGGTGGCCGTTTACGCATACTGCAATCTGCATGGGCTCTGGATGACGAAACTCTGATACAATCAATGCAAACGGGGAGTGATTTGATGTCGCTCCCTGTTTTTTGATGAGAACTTTATGCGGTTCTTTTGGTCCGGAACTGTGTGCAAATAGGGTGGATTTTCAAGCTGAAAACAGGCCGGGACTCGGAAAAGGAGTCTCGGCCTGTTTGTGTTTTCGGCGCAAAGGAAAGGATTGAACAATGCGATTTGATGCAAAA
>OGEU01002237.1_pt1 | contig 14247 bp, 10 predicted proteins | sample 1570651 | NCBI WGS metagenome assembly OGEU01 (sample SAMEA2582129, study PRJEB24529) | metagenome | biome: Human gut stool | place: China | collected 2011 | reverse complement strand
ACGCTCTTCACGCATATATCGTGGATGCTGAACTGGCTCCTCCTGTTTCTTCTCTTCTTCATGAAGTTTGATTCCATGTTCCTCAATATAATTTTCACATTCCAGTAAATGATTATACTGATCTATATGCATCAATACATGGCTTCCGCTTCCATTGATCGTTACAAAAATCGGTGAATCTTCGGCGGTCGTTTCTCTTAAATACCGGCTTAACTCCCGTTTAAAATTTGCTGAACTGACAATACGCATGTTTTTGATTCTCATATTATTCCCTCTTTCTTATGACACTACTATAGCATATCATCAGCAGCATGTCAACCATAATTATAGTCTTAATTATTCTCCCCTGTTTTCCTGGTCTTTTTACTTTTTTTAATGGAAAAGTGAATAATTAGGCTCATAATTTTTCTACTTCATTATCTAAACGGAGTATTCTCACCATACTCTGAAGACTCATTCATAAATCCATCTCCTGCAGATGACTGGCTTGGACCTGATGTATCTCTTTTTCCATCAGCAAACTCTTGTTCTTCAACAATAATATCCGTCGTATGTACTTTTTGTCCTTCCTGATTTGTATAGCTGCCAGTTTGAATACGGCCTGTAACCGCAACCCTTAAACCCTTCTGCAAATATTTTTCAGCAAATTCACCAAGTCTGCCAAACGCAACACAACTAATAAAATCTGCATTGCTTTCATTTCCATCCTGGTTTCGTTTACCTCTTCTCTCAACTGCCAAGGTATACCGTGCAATCGCCATCGGTTCCTCCGCTTGAGTGTACCTTAATTCTGGATCTCTTACCAAACGTCCAATCAAAATTACTTTGTTCATAGACTTATCTCCTTCCTCTCTTCTTTTTCCTTAGCTTTTTATTTCCTATCCTTCCCTCCTCTATTATGTTTTTATGTATCCTTCTATTTTCCATAGAAAGATACATAAAAACATAATTTTCGGCTGAATTCCTGGGATATGAATTGTCACATCCCAGGTCAGTGTATCTTATACTCTCTGTACAGGACAGCCTTGCCCAGCGTGCTTTTGATAATGCGGCCGATCACGCCTGCCGCGAGTCATATTCTCTTGCCAAGGTTCTGAATAAGGATGGTGGGCGTTACACCCACACTGCCATAGGCAGCATCCTTTTTCGGATCATCCCTCTTTTGCGCTATTTTACAAGCTTTGTCTGAACTACATTATTTACAACCCACTGTCCCTTTTCATTCACCTGATATCCGTCAGGAGTTTTGGTACTCTTATATAATTTTCCTCGTGTTCCATCAGACATCGGATTAAAATAATAGCATTCTGCAATTCCATCCCCGTTATCATCGATCCACATCCAGCCAGTATACATACTGCCAAGCGTACCATCTGAAGTTGCGTGGAGATAATAGGTATTGCCATCTTTCGCATCTGTAAACCATCCAGTTACCATATACCCATTCTGATCAAAGCGGAACCAATCAAAAGCGCTCTGGCCTTTCGCTGTATCTGCGTATGGATTATGAAATGCCGCCCACTCATTTGCGTAAGTTCGTTTATTATCAGTAAATAACCATTTACCAGCTGCATTCTGAATCCATTTTCCTGTAACTACATAAGATGGAAGTGTACTTGCAGATGCTGCTGTTGATCCAGATACGGTTGTTCCAGAAGTCACACGGCTTCCACCACCGCCTGAAGAAGATCCGCCACCACCGGAGCTTCCACTGCTGGAATACGTCTGGTCAATCATCGAAAACTTCATTGTTACTGGAATCATATCTTTCATGCTTCCATCTGAAGCTGTTACCACTACATTAACCGTTGTCTCCGCTGTATATGGCGTCTTTTTCATCGCTTCCGCAATCCAGGATGCTACAACATTTCCATCTTTATCCGTTACTGCTGGTGTTACTGTCCCATCTGAAGCAACGGAAAGTACACTGCTATTTTCACTGCTCCATATACCAGTTACCTGACTGGATTTGCCATATACATTTGCTGAAAACTTTTTGCTCTCCAATCCGCTCCATGTAAGAGTTGGATTAGAACGGCGGCCTGTTTTTTTCAGAACAATTTCAAAGGTTTCTTTTTCCTGGTCCGCAATTACTGTGTAAGCTTTAAACTTCAGAGTTATGGTGCAGGACGCTTCCTTCTGTCCATCTTCCGTGGATGCCGTAATCACCACCTGCTTTTCTGCTGTATATGGCGCTTTTTTCAACGCATCCTGGATCCATTTTGCCTGGTCATTTACCGTCAGTTTTCCATCTCTCACGGTAATGGCGTCGGAATCGGAGCTTGTCCAAATCACATTCCGGTTATATGGCTTATGTCCCTGATTCTCTTCCAGATCCGGAAGCACCGTTGCGGTCAGTGTGTCCTTCACGCCAAATCCTGCTTTGGACTTTACCGTTGACTGGAGATCCCCATCATACTGATATTCTAGGTCATAGTTCAAAGCGGTCTTGGAAAGCTTCACTCCCTCTGGATGAATCATTGTCTGATCATCTGTCCGGAAATTGATGGTTACATCACATTCCGCAGTCACAACTCCGTGAGTCTGATCCTCTGAGGTTGCCGTTACCTTTTCCGTATGAGTTCCACTTCCATCCAGCTTCTGATAACCGCCGTCAGCTGTTTTTTTGCTGTTGTCCGCGTTGATGATGTTCTGGATCCATGCCGGATTGGATTTTCCATCCTGGTCATAAACAACGGCTACCGAACAGCTCTGCTTGTTTGTTCCACTTGGAGTGAGGGAGAGAATCTTTCCTGACTCCAGGTCTGCCCATGTCACATTTTTATAAAACGGCTGACTTGGGTTTAAGCTGGCATCCAAGGTGATCGGCTCTGTTACGATATATTCTTCCTTTGGGTTCTTCCGGTCTCCAGTCAGTTTCCGTACAACTTCAAAAGTCATATTCTGATGATTCAGTGTCATTCTTTCCACACGTACCGTGGTGTTGTCCACAATCTGGAAAGATACATTCACCTTACAGGTGCCGGTTACCGCTTTATTGTCCACGCTTGTCGCCGGATTGGTGACCGCGGTCACAACTGCGGAGTCTGTATAAATCGTATTGTCAATGGCCTGCTGATAATTTCCATCAGTTTGTTCTTTCACTTTTTTGCTGATGATACTCTGGATAAATTTAGAATCCATATTCGGTACAATCTTTGCATCCTTGGTGGTATAACCACCTGTCCATCCATCCTCAAAGTGAAGCAGATCGGTGTCATCAATGGACCAGGATATCGTCCGATCCGCCGTGGATCCGACACCGTTATGCTCTGCATGAATACCGGAAGGACCTGAACAGAGGTATCACGGCTTCCATTGATGTATTTTGCAATCAACGTTCCCTCTGCATTCCGTACCTCTGTGATAATCTGCGGATTCTTCCGGTCTCCAGAACGGGTCTGTTTCACAGAAATATTGGTTTCATCCGGTGTCATGGCAAGTGCTGTGGTCACTTTGACGTATTCTACGTTAAGTTCCGTGTCGGATTCTGGCATAATAAAGCTATAGGTGCCGCCATTCACATAGGTCATATCCTGTTTCTCACTGTTCTCATCCGTATACGTCGGTGGTTTCACCTTTCCATCCTGATTTGCATCATAGACCATCTGGTAGCGCTTTCCGTCTGAGTTCTTCGCTGCCGTAGCCACAGTAACATTACTTCCAGGCGCTACTGCTGAAGGAGAGTCTTTATCAATCTGCCGGTAATAGCTGTTATTGGTCGCAGAAATAGCAGTTAATGTAGCCACATCGTTGTCATAGGTGCCATTGGCATTTTTCGTATCAATTCTTGGAATAGAAACCAGATATCCTTTCACCGGCTCTCCCTGATTTCCTGGTGCCCAATGATCGATCTTAAATGCTTCCCCATCCGCATAATTGATCGTCAGTTCTTTTCCTAATTTCTGGGTGATTACATTTTTTACACCATCTTCCAACTCTTCATAAAAATACCGTTCTCCACTGGATTTCTCTTTGGTTCCCGCAACCAGCACATATTTCTTCTGATAATCGGTGTAATAGCCAATGTGGGCATCATAGGTATATGTATTGTCATCCGCAATTCCAGACCCAGTAATCCGTTTTGTCATAGATTTATTTGTCTCATTTACAAACAGATAAGACAGGTTATCATTTTTCCCTGTTCCATAACGGAAGGAATTTCTTGCTTCTCTGGTTCCGATGATTGCACCTTCCTGGGAAGCAGTTCCGTTGTTAGTATTGCTGATCTCTCCGTCCATCACTGCAGCAATGATATTTCCAGACTCATAAAGACCTGTAATTCCACCAACCGCTTTCGTTAAGTTTCCACCAATCGTTCCTGTTACATACACATTGTAAATATTGGCTTTGTTCTGTCGGCCCAGAATACCTCCTACATATCCCTTACCCCGGATACGGTCTGTATCTCCATCCTGGGTAGACACGCTGCAGTCTACTACATCTGCTTTCTGAACATTTCCAGCAATGCCTCCCACATAAGAATTTGTTCCTTCCGAATTCAGAACCACATTTTCAGCCACGCAGTTTTCAATGACCGCGTTTTTCGTTCCTCCAGTTACTTCTCCGGCAATCGCCCCGGCATTTCCATTGGCATAAATCACACCGCTGACCTGTACTCCATAAATCGTGGAATTTCCCTCCACAGATCCCGCCAGCAGACCGATCTTATCCTGGCCAGAAACCTCATCAGCTTCCAGTACCAGATTTTTAATGGTTGCGTTTTTAATAGAGCCAAACAGTCCCAGATAAGAATAATCATGATCGATCTTCGTGAATTTTAATCCTGAAATTGTATTACCAGCTCCATCAAATGTACCTTCAAATGCTGTTGGAGTTCCACTTAAAGAGGAGGCGTTTTTATACCATCCGATCGGATTCCATGATCCGTTATTCAGATTCAAATCACCAAGTTCAATATCACTTTGCAGTTCAAAATACTTTCCTTTAAAACTTTCCCCCTGGGCAACCGCTTCAGAAAGTCCCATAAGTTCCGATATACTGGTAATCTTATAAGGATCACTCTTTGTTCCAGAACCGGACCAGTTCATATTTGCTCCTGTCCATTTATCCCACAGATCTCCAGTTGCGGAACTACTCAATGCAGCGGTATACTCTCCAACATACTTTTGATATACCTCCAGAAATTCTTCTTCATGTTCTTCTACCCAGGCAATGAATGCTTCATAATCTTCCGACTCGCCATCATCCATCAGGCTAAGAACAAAATCCCATAATTCACTCTCTTCAACGTTAGCAAAAAACCATTTGGTAAATGCCTTAGACCCAATTTTCGGCATATCATCCATAGAAAACTTTTTCTTTGCATTGGATGATGTCGCTTTTTCTTCCGCATTGGATGCGGTTGCTTTCTTCAACGCATTTGATGCGGTAGCTACCTGGATTGCTGAATCAACCGCAGCCACAGATGGCATTGCATTCATTGCTGCCACAGCCACTACTACTGCCAACACTGCAACCCGTCTTGTTACATGTTTCTTCTTCACGTCTCTCCTCCTTAATCTTGTTTCATAATAAACGCAGGTCGTATTCCATACGTTGTTGTAACATCCAGTTCATCATTCCCCGTTGATTCCAGAGGTTTTATAGATGCTGGATGAATACTACCATTCACTAAATCCACCACATAAACATATCCTGTATCATAGTTCTGCGCATTTCCCATCGGACTTCTCAACCAATATCCCTTTGAGAATGGTGTATACTGTGTTTCTGGATTATCTTCCTCTGATCCATCAAATTTCCACAATGAATCCTTGTATTTCACTGCCTCATCCACCGATAAGATAAACAGTGGTTCTTTTAGCTGCTGGTTGCCTATGTAGTAGGCTACCAAGCTATTTGCATCAAAATCCGCATACTCCTGATCTCCTGTACTTCCCATGTAAGCATAGGAAACGCCGATATTCACAGATTCTGCATCCCGGAACTGTTCTTTGGATCCATTCAGCCATTTGCGGATCGCTGAATATTTATAGTCATTTCCATTGCCATAATTTACAATCGGTCCTGGAACAAATTCATATTTGTGACTGCCATCCGCCTGTTGTTTTACTTTGTAATCAGATCCATAATTGGCCGGAATCACCGTTTAACATAGGAACAACGCCGCCTGCCGGTGGTTTGCATCTGCGTCTGAGTAGTTCTGGTCAATACAACGGAACATATAAATTTTTCCATCTATTTCCCGTGCCTGGACATCTCCTACCTTCCAATGAATGGAAGATATGCTGCTGTCCATTGATTCTCCGCACCGGTCACAAATCTGATCCTGGTCCTGGTCAATATGACCAAGTGGTGGTAAAGTTACCACTTTCTCTTCTCCACATAAGGAGCATTGATAAAACGCTTTGCCTTTTTCTGAACAGGAAGCTTCTTGTTCCCCTTCCACTTCCCATAAGTGTCCACAATTATCTGCTGAAATCTTTCTCTGGATTCCCATCTTGGACACATAATAGGTATCCTGACCAATCTGGATTTCCGTTTCCAGCAGATTCGAATATACCGCCTCTTCTCCAAACCACTCCGCTACCGTAATTCCATTTGGAACAAAGTTTTTTCCAATCACATAAAAACAATGCTCGTCTTGATCATTAATCTGTGTAGAGATGCTTCTCACCCGGTAATCATTACTTGTCTGATCTGTAACCAGGAACCGGCTGTCTGGGATTTTTTCTGGATCTTCCCCAGTGATCTCACTCTCATTCTCCCTAGCTAAATCCAGATACCTGGCATACTGATTTTTTTCTTCCTGATCTGGGTCAACTTCTGGCGTCTCCTTCTGTCCAACGAATTCGATATATTCAATATAATTACCTGGCCCATAAATATTGCGCACGAAAGGTGACGCCTCAATGCTGGTCCATATTTGATTTTCTTCTCTGCGGATCGTCTCCGGAAAATTGATAGACAGCTCTCCTCCATCTACAATTTCTCCGCTTTGCAATGGCCATACTTCTACGGTATGATCGCCCTGATCAACAAAATGAATGACCCAGGATATCATTTCCTGCTCCGGTTCTGCCTCTGTTGGTGTTGCCTGACGTATTTTTGTATAGTAGATGTTTTTCTCTACTCCATCCCGTTCCAACTGAAACTCAATTTTCTGATCTGGGCATACCTGATAGCCCTCAAATTCCGGAAGTTCTTTTTGAACCACTGTCCCTTCTTCTGCAATTCCAATTTCAGTTTTTAAGTATTCTTTGGAATCCTGATCCATATAGTTGATGGTGTAATGATATAATTTCTTACTGTTTTCGTTTTTTGAATCCTGATCATTCCCGGATTCATTCGCATTTGATCCAGAAGGCTTTTCCTCTTTTCCTTCTTCCGTAGTCCCAGATGAAATATGGCTTCCTCCACTTCCAGATGATGAACCACCGCTTCCACCCGAACCGCCTCCCGATCTTCTACTGCTGGAAGAACTTCCACCGGAAGTCACTGTTTTTTTCAGTATCGGCACCGTCTTTTTTTGCACTTCTCCATTTATTACCCATGCCCCATCCTTATTGACGGTATAGCCATCTGGAGTTACTGTATCCGCATACATCCAGCCAGAATCATTAAAGCAGTAGCATTCCGCAATTCCATCTTGGATTCCATCCAGCCAGAACCATGCTGTTTTCTGTCCCTCTGGTGCCGAATACCAGGTTGTATTATTTTCATTTGTTGCATACCACCAACCAGAACTGATTTCCTTTGCCGTTGGAGGTGTTGGACTTTTCATCCAACCAGCGCCAAAACTCTCCATTGGTATAAGCGATAAAAGCATAGCCATTGACACTGCTCTTGCGCTCCTCTTCCTATTCATTATTTCACCTTCCCTTCTTCTTTCCCACATAAAGCAGAATCACAATAGCTGCCCCTATCATCACCGGCAATAAATATGGTGTTAATACAATCCTCCATGCTTCCAATTCGTTATATCCCTCATCAATAATCAGCCGTTCTACTTCATGGACCTTATCCTCAAACATTTACTTCACCTTCTTTCTTCCTAAGAAAAAGAATCCCTTTCTCTTTTTTCCACCATCTGGAGGAATATAATCTTCTAAGAGTTCCTTTAAGTCTGGAAATCCATTCGCTTCAAACGGATCCGCCACAAAATCCAGATAGTGCATTTTTATATTAAAAACTTTTTCTAATGCCTTCCGATCTTTCTCTTTTTGAAGAAAATTAATGTAAAAATTAATTTGACTTCTTGCTTCATCGTCATACCGCCGCCAAAAATCAGCTAAATGATTGATTTCCCATGGCTGTACATTTCCTATTACGATCTTGACATGGGATCGGTTATAGCAATTTATGTTGCAGTCTGTAAAATTTCCAAAATCCAAAACCAGGAAATTATAGACTTTTTCATTCTGAATCTGCCTTAAACGTTCCTCATCACAATCTGGATAAAAATCAATGTTCCGACTAATAAAAAACATTTGATCAATCATATGAATGCGTTCATCTTCTCTGATCAGCTGAAGCGCGCCCGAATGATTCATCTCAATATACGCAACTGCATATCCCATCTGCTTTAACTGATTCGCAATGATAATCGCATTATGAGTACACCCCACTCTGCTCTGTGTTCCCGCAATTCCGATCATTACCATGTTCAGTTCTTTGTACTCTTTTTCTTCATGGGTTCGTTCTTTTACATCTTTATATTCGATTGCGTCTTTATAAGACATTCCAGTATCAGAAAGGCACTTTAACAGTTTTTGCCGAATCACCACAAAATCTGACCCAGATGCAAAGTTACGGATACCAATTCCAAAAAGTTCTGATAGTATCCGATCTCCAGCCACATTTTTAGGAGCAACAACAATCACCCTTACTTTTTCGTCATGCATTGTCAGAAAACCACTTAACGCATTTACGATTGATTCATCCCGATCAATTAATGCCGATAGATCAACGATCAAATAATCAATATCATTGTCTCCAAGTAAATACCCCTTCTTATTCATAAATTCTTCAATAGATACGGTATTACCTATGATATTATTGCAGTCCAGTGTCACCAGCCCAGCTTCTTTCACCGCATGATCAATCGTCTGTCTGAATGCCTTACTTGTAAGATAAAGAACTATTTTCTGCATTTTTACCGCCTTTCTTACGCAATAGCTCTGTTATAATCAAAATTTCAGCTACCGATTTTCGACTAATATACGTGTATAATTTGATTTCATCCAATTGGTCTAAAATTTCTTTCGTGACACAAAATGTCAAACGGCGAAAAGTTTCTGATCCTTTTCCGTTTTTATCGTCTACCTCATACATTCGAAATGGGAAACTCACCGTTAATCTCGTAAAATTACCCTTTTTATCAAAATATCTTGGAAGTGCTTTTTCTAAAGCTCTCCTTGCTTGTTGATGCACACTCAAATCATCATTTATCATATAGTTCTGAATTACATACTCTGGAAGATCAACCAGCAACAACGGATTTTTTTCTTTTCTCATTTTCCATTCACTACCTCCAGATCCCTAGTATTCTTTTCCAGAGTATGACATGACGAAAAAAACGCCATGCATGACAAAAATATGCAAATACATATTTTCATTATTTTTTTCTCACGAGTATTATTCAATGTTTTCGCCCCTTTGTCTTAGGTAAAATCCCACTCCTGCAAATATAAAAATAATGGCACCTACGGCCCACCATATTCCATTTTTCATTGGTGTCTGCTCTTCTACCTCTTCTTTATTTGCTTCTGTTGTAGGTTCCATCGTACTATTTAATGTTTCCCTATCACCAGTCTCCTCCAACGTAGCTTCACTTTCCTGTAGCACACTTTCTTCCCGACTCTCCTCTGACATATCTTCCTGATCCGGATAATAATGTTGGGAAAGTCCAGCTGTATCTTTCCAATCCGCCACATTGGGATCACTGACCTGATGCTGCGCTAAAAAATTATGTTCACGCTCCCATTGTTCATTTGCCTGAAACGCATTCTGGACTTGCCTCTCAATCTCTGTCTGCATCTGCTTCAACTCATCCATTCGCTCAATGGTATATATTTCACCATTGAGCGTAGTATCCGTTCCATCCATTGCTGCAGTTTCATGATCATCCTCATCCTGCACTTCTCCGCCATGGATGAAAAATACTGTGCGATGCATTTCACGATAATCCGTCCCACCAATTTTTAAATCCAGATATTCCGGCTCAACCTGGTAATCACCTGACTGATCATATCGAACCCGTGCATATAACCGATACTCTCCTGTTTTCATTTCTCTTCGATAACAATACGAATTGCTTCGGTTTAAATCATAGTCATCAAAATACTGTCCACCTTTTTCCACATATACTTCGATTTTTTCATTAAACTGATCATCCTCTGCCCGATCAATCGTTACTTCAAAATTATAAAATGGCTGCATCTCTGCCTTTCCAACCATCGGAAACCAAAATATGATCACTCCCGCAATTAGCAAAGGAAGAAGAATCGGTGTTATCGCCGCTACTACTAACGGAACACAATAAAGTACTTTAAAAAATAAAATTTCTGCTTTTCTGAACATTTTTAATCCCCCGGAATGGAGAAGTGCATATAGTCTTTCGATGAAGTCCAGTTTCCACCCCATTTCCATCCATACGCTTTTAACGTTTGCACTGTAATTCCATTTTCTTTCATTGATAACTCGTGGGAACCATACGGCGTTCCCACCAGAACTTGTCCATTTTTCACCTGCGGATTTCCATAATTAGGATTAATATCTATTGCCAATCCATAACTGTGTGAAGATCTTGCTCCAGAACTAGAATTGGTTTTATTCTTCCAAACATAGCCGCCAATATCCTTTATTTCATATCCACCTTCTGAAATCTGGGTTAATGCCTCCAAAAGCCCTGCAGCCACCTTTTTATGTACTGTTACCCTTTTTGTAACTCCTGCGGAATTCGTAAACGCAATCGTCACCAGATAACTGCTCATTTGACTTTCATTTGTTGGTAATGTTCCATTGGGGAAATATGACTGCTTAATCTGGGCATAACTGCCATGAGAAATTGCGCTGCCTCCAGAAGCAAACATATTGTAGGCATCCTGCGCAGCTCCCTGGCGTCGATCCTGGTGCGCAGTTTTGTAGTTTGGAGATTCCCAGTGCCAAAGAAAATCATCAACCGCATCTGATAATTTCTGATAACTGTAAGTTCCAAATTCAGTCAATGAATTCGCTTTGCTGGTATGCTTGATACCTCCACCGTTATATAAAGTCACAGTTCCGCTGTACCAGGTATTCTCAAACACCAGATATTCACAGTTATGGACCGCATTAGCAATATCTTTTCCATTTCTTTCCATCCAGTTTAAAAAGTTTATTCGTCTTCCATGCGACCACTGTCCCAAACCAATCCCAGTTCCTCCTGATTCCTGTGTATTGGGAACCAGACTGCATTCCGCTTCAAAATTACCTATCACAGCAGCACATGCGTAATCTGACCATCCAATTTCTTTGAAATAATCCCATATCTGTTGCGCTACACTCGTGTTACTGATGTTTCCTGACGGTGTTCCTGTGTACTCATATCCGCCACTCTCCTGTATCATCCATGTCAGACGCTCTATGGAAGTTCTTAGCAGATCCTCATCCGCTTCATCCTTTAAATATCCTTCTTCCCGGAGAAGTTCTATTATTTCCTCATCTGACATATACTTTACGGTAACCGTATAGCTATCTTCTGAACCCGTCACCTCAAAAGGGCGTTTACAGATTTTGTCATAAAACTTCATAATCTCCGAAGAAGAAATCTTTGATTTTTTATCTGCAAGCTGAACTTCTTTTGTGGTGCAAAAATAAGCCAGCGTTGCAATAATCGGTGGATCAGGTGTTGGTGTTTCCACATCTGGAACAATTTCTACTTCTTTTTCATGATCATTTCCTTCTGCGTCTGTGTAGGTATATGTTTCAGTTTTAGAATATTTTTCCTCAATCTCATCTGCTATTTCTTTCTGCTCTTTTTCAATTTCCGCAATATGCTTTTCCCGGATTTTTACGATCTGCTTATAATACTTTGTATCCGAAACTACCAGCGTTCCCTGGATCAATGCATCCAGATCCGCGGAATCATCCAAATCATCCCCTTCATCTCCAGAGTAAAAAGAGGAAAGCCCGGTGACTAATCCCGCAATCGGCAAAAAAAGCGCTCCAGTAATAAATACAATCAAACAGATGCAACCTATCAGCAATCCTTTTAAGAACTTATGCCCGGATTTTGTTGTTACCATTTTCCTGGCCAAGTTCACAATTATTTTGCTCCACATGCCTATCGGCCTCCGGCGCTTCCAAACATTTCGAGGAATTCATCCGCAACATCAATGCTCAGATTAATTCTCATGTTGCCACACATGAATACAGCTTTTCCCCTCTCTTTGCTTGCCAAAACTGTTACCTCTCTGTCCGATAATTTAAACAGATCCTGCGTTTCTTTTAGGTTCTTTCCATCAGTGCCCATGATGAGTTTATAACAAGCATTATCAATGATCGCCTGTCCATAACGTTTTACCGCTGGATCAAGAATATCCACTACTGAGTGAGTAATAAACATCAAGCCGCCCTCATACTTTCTGGCACGCTTAGAAATATTTCGCAAAAACTTCATCATATCTGGATAGTCTGGGTCTACAAACAAATATCCTTCATCCACTCCAAAAAGTACTTTATCGGAACGATCCTGTGACATTTGCTGCCATGCCCACATTGTAAGATTGTAAAACTGCGCCCGTTTTACGTTATCATCGCTTTCCAATAGATTGGATACGTCCAAATCAATAAATCTGCTCTGTGGATTTAGTGTTGTATATCCATTCCAGATATACTGATCTGCTCCTTTTCCAACGCTATATAACTTTAATGCCAGCTGATCTCGCAAAGACTTCGTATAAGCATTTGTTTCTTTATCCGCCAATTCTTGGGCCACATCATACAGATTTTCCATAATTGGAAAATCTTCATTCTTCAATTTACTGATATCCGTATCCCATGTAATACCAAAACGTTCATAAAGCTTTATTAATGTCTGTTCCAGGATAATTCGGATTTCTGATGTAAACTCATCTTTTCCAAAATATAAAGCAAAAAAGAGACGAAGTTGCTGCAAATACAAAGCTAAATCAGAACCCTCATGCTCTCCATAATAATCAGTTAAAGTTTCTCCTTCCTCTAAATCGTCATCTGTTATTTTTCCCGCAACGCGGATCTGCAAAGGATTAATCCGTCCTGTAATGCCTGATGCGCAATCAATTACATCTCCATGTATATATTCTGCCCGTACTGTATCTACATACTCCTGCTCCGGATCAAATGTAATAATCTTAGTTCCCAAAAAATATTCCTTTACAAAAATATCTTTTAATGCCGTAGACTTACCAACACCTGGTACACCGGTTACAATCCAGTTAGAATTTGTCCGATCACGATTTCTAACCCATTGGTCTAAAACTACCAGATTATGATCTTTGGTCTTTCCAAAATAGAATCCCTTGGGATCATTTAAGCCTGATGACGCATTAGGATACCCACCTAAGAATGTTGAAATTGGCATTGGACGTTCTCCAACATTGCTGACCTTTTCATAGTTTGGAATTCCGTACGGAGCCATTGCTCGAAACGCGAGATCCTGCTTATATACCAAGGTCCTGGTTCCACACTCTACAACCGCAAGCGCCGATTGTACTCGTTTAATCCTGCTACGAAGTTCCGCAAGGTTTTCCGCAGTAACATATATCATAATGTTGACATAACCGACCGGCTCACCTCTTACTACGATCTTATTGATCAACTCCCTTAGGTTTTCGATAGCACTCAAAATGCTTTGCTTTTCGGATTCCTGTTTTGCTGTTTCAAAATTAGTTTTTAATTCCGATATTCTTTTATTCAGCTGATTCTGTAACCGATCAGGCGCTGTATAACGGAATTCAACCATTGTGCTGGTTCCCTCTAAGTTGCATATCGGCGTCAACCATCCATAATCCGCTTCTGTTGGATATTTTGCAATACAAAGAACCGTTCCTACATTTTCTGAAATATTTAAATGACTCCGGTCAAAATCAATTCCCGATGGAGTTATAATATTCAATATATTCTGATTGACTTCCTGCTCTGCCTGAATTTTCTTCGACTCTTTTGCGTTCTTTTTTTTCCACATACCCCTATCCTTTCATGATTGGAAATGCTTCATATCGAGAAATCACCCCACTTGTAAACGGAGCCTGAAGTGGATTT
>OGEU01002234.1_pt1 | contig 14272 bp, 9 predicted proteins | sample 1570651 | NCBI WGS metagenome assembly OGEU01 (sample SAMEA2582129, study PRJEB24529) | metagenome | biome: Human gut stool | place: China | collected 2011 | reverse complement strand
AGGGCAGCCAGGCCCGGCTGCTGAAATACGAGAGCATCCTGCTGCTGGTGCTGCGCCTGCTCTACCTGCAAAAGCGGGAGAGCCTCTCGGCCAGTGCAGACCAGGTTCTGGTCACGGTGGAAGAAGTGCAGGCCGAACTGCAAAAAATGAACCTGCCCCGGCGGCTGGACCAGCTCACGCTGGAAAAGCTGCTGCGCACCCTGCGCCGGTACAATCTGGCCCGGCCCGTGGGCCGTCTGACCGGGCTGGACAGCCGCATCGAGGTCTTCCCGACCGTGCTGCTGGCGCTGCCGGATGCCGACCTCGCCGATGCCGCTGCCGAGAGCAGCCGCACCCGGAACGAGCTGGCCCTGTACGAACGCCCGGAGGGCGAATCCAGTGCGGAGGATGAAGAATGATCGAATTAAAACGCCTGAAACTCATCAACTGGCACAACTTTGAGAACGTCACCTTCGACTGTGCCCGCCTGACCTATATGATCGGCGTCAACGCCGTGGGCAAGACCACCATCCTGGACGCCATCCGCTACTGCCTGACCACCAACCGCAATTTCAATGCCCTGGGCAATAAAAAGAGCGGCCGCACCCTGCAAGGCTCCGTCCACGCCAAGCAGCGCGGCGAGAACGCCTACCGCCGCCCCGGCCGGACGGTGGCCTATATCGGTGCTGAGTTCTGGGACAGCGCCAAGCGGACGCCCTTCGTCATCGCGGTGCGCGTCGAGTCCGAGGGGCCCATGCAGGAGCTCCACCCCGGCGACCAGACCTGGTATATCTCCGAGGATGGCATCACGCTGGAAAAGCTGCCCTTCCTCGACCCGCGCACCGGGGCCCCCAGCGCCAGAGAGGATTTCAAGCCCGCTGTGGGCCGGCTCTCCTATACCCGCAGCCCCAGCGAGGCGCGGGACCGCATCTGCCGTGCGCTGGGCATCGGCCGCGCATCCAGCCCGCTGGGCAAAAAGTTCAATGAGGTGTTCCAGATGGGCACCAGCATGGACGAGATCCCGAACTTCCGGGAATTTCTGTATCAATACATCCTGCCTCAGCCGGAACTGGATCTGGACGCGCTGCAGGGCGACCGGGTGGAGCTGGAAAACCTCCACGCCGTGCTGGCCGAGGCGCAGACCCGCGCCGCCGCGCTGGAACAGATCGTGGAATACGGCCGGGAAGCCGCATCCAGAGAGACGGACGCCCTGGTCAACCGGGGCGCGGCCCTGCTGGCCCGCGCCGAGGCCGACGCCGGAGAAGACGCCGTCTGGCAGGGGCATCTCGACGCCGGACGCCGCCAGCTGGCCGAGCGGAACGCCGCCTATGAAGCGGCCAAGAACGCCGAGGCCGAGGCCCGCCGGGCCTATCTGGCCGCCCATGGGGCAGCTTCGGCCAGCGGCGAGGGCCGTGCGCTGGACGCCATGACCGAGGAACTGGCCCGCAGGAAGACCGCACTGGATGCCGCCGCCCGGAAGGTGGCGGCGCTGGAACAGACGGCGGATGCCGTCACGAACCTGCTGACGGTGCTGGCCCGCAGCGGCTTCGGGGTCGAAAAAGCGCTCTGGCCGGTCGCTCTGACCGCGGAACAGCTGCCCGCGCTGACCGAAGCGCTGGACCGGCTCGAAAAGCCGCTGGAAGAGCAGTATTTTGCCGCGCGGCAGAACGCCGCCGACCTGGCCCGCGCACAGGAAGAAAAGCGCGCCGAGCTGGACGCGGTTTCGGGCGGCAAGTGGGTCTACCCCCACGGCGATGCCGCCACCAGAGTCCGCGATGCCGTCAACGCCGAGCTGAAGAGCCGGGGCATGACGCCGGACGCAAAAATTTTCTGTGAGCTGCTGAACGTGGCCGACGAGAGCTGGCAGGACTGCGTGGAAGCCTGCCTCGGCGACCGCCGGTTCGATATCCTCGTCCCGCCCAACCACTACGCCGCCGCCAAGAGCGCCTTTGTGGCGCTGGGCGAAACGGTCGGGCCCATCAGCCTGCTGGATACGCCGGGCATCCGCACCGCCAACCGCCGCGCGGAGACCCGCCCGGCCGACAGCCTTGCCGCTCAGGTGGAGAGCGAGAACCCGCTGGCCGCGCAGTATGCGGACACCATCCTCCGCCGCATCGTCTGCTGCGAGACGCCGGACACGCTGGAACACTTCCCGGACAGCGCCACCCGCGACCTGCTGCGCCACCATCCGTTCCGGTTGGAACGCCTGCGCCGACCCCAGCGGTATATCGGTCTGGACGCCCGCCGCGCCCGCGCCGGTGCGCTGGAAGAGGAGCTGACGGCTCTTGGTGAACGTCGCCGCGAGGCCGTGCAGGCCGAACGGTCGCTGAAAACGGCCTACGACCAGTACCAGAACATCCTGCGCGGCCGCGCACTGGAAACGCTGGCCGGCCTGTGGGAAGGCAGGGACGCCCTTGCTGCCGCCAAAGCCGACTATGCGGCACAGGCCCAGAAGCTGGCCGACTGCCGGGAGAACCCGCTGCTGCAGGAGCTGTATCGGGAAGAGGAGACCCGCGAAGCCGCCTGGGAAGCTGCCCGCAAGGCAGTGGAACAGGCAGGCGGCGATATCCGCGTCTGCGAAAAGCAGCTGGCTTCCTGCGCGGCAGAGCAGGGCCGGGCCGTGGCCGCAGCGCAGCAGAGCGCCGGGGCGGCCCAGACCTTCTTTGAAAAATATCCGCTGCTGGAGCCGCTGGCGCAGGAGCGCAAAAAGGGCCTCATGACGGGGGGCCGCACAGCCCGCGCCGCTGCCCAGACGGCCGAAAAAGCGCAGACCAAGCTGGACGACACCCTGCAAAGCTACCTCACCGCCACGCTGGAACCGGCCCAGAAGGCGTACAACGAGCGGTACGTCTGCGATTATCCGCTGGGCCTTGCGGGCATCGAGCAGTACCGCGCCCAGCACGAGAGCCTCGTCCGCATCGACCTGGAGCGCTACGCTGCCCGTCTGGACCAGGCCCAGCGCGACTGCAAGGACCGCTTCCGGAAAGACATCCTCTTCCGGATGAAAGACGACATCTTCAACGCCCGCCGCCAGTTCCGGGAGCTGAACAAGGTGATGGAGCAGCTGACCTACGGCGAAGAGGTCTACCGCTTCGAGCTGGAACCCAGCCGTGACCCGCAGCTGGCCGCGTTCTATCAGGTCATCGTGGACAAGGGCAACCAGCAGATGACCGACACCGACTCGCTGGACAACCTCGCCGCCACGGCCGACCCCGTCTATGAGCGGCAGGTGGATGAGCTGATGGAAAAGATCATGGCCGATGTGGACGAGAACACCCGCGCCCGGCAGGAGGGCCGCAGCACCTCCGGTGCCACCCTGTCCGACTATGTGGATTACCGCACCTATCTGGACTACGACATCAAGGTCACGAACACGGTCTCCGGCCAGCAGGCGTATCTGTCCCGTGTCAGCCGCGATTCCTCCGGCGGCGAGAATCAGGCCCCGTTCTATGTGGCCATCTGCGCTTCGCTGCTGCAAATTTATCAGAAGAGCGAGAACAGCATCCGGCTGGTCCTGCTGGACGAGGCCTTCAGCAAGATGACCAGCGACCGCATCCGCCCCATGATGGAGCTGTTCCGCCGCCTGCAATTGCAGGTCCTGCTCATCTCCACCGTCGAGAAGAGCACGGCCATCCAGCCCTATTGCGACATCACCTATTCTATTGTGCGCCATGGCGACGCCAACGCCATCGCGCCGTTTTACCGGCTGACGGCCCCGCAGCCCGTGCCGGAGAAGGAGACTGAACCATGAGCGATACCCTTGCAAAATTCTGGCTGTTTGCCACCCACTGGACCAAGCTCGACACCTTCGACAACGAGGACGAGCTGAACGACGAACTGGAGCTGCTCCAGCGCCAGAGCCTGCCCACCAAGGTCCGCACGATGAAGAACAAAGAGGGGAAGGAAGAACTCGTCCTCTACGTCAAGCAGGCCGACCGCGATTATGCCCGCTACTGCACCGGCTGGCGCCCCGGCGGGATGATGTAAAAAGGAGATCTCATGCCAAAGCACCCCATCCAATTGTCCGATCACTTTACCGATTCCCGGCTGATCCGGTTCGTGCTGCCCTGCATCGGCACTATGCTGTTCACCTCCATCTACGGCATCGTGGACGGCCTGTGCGTCTCGAACTTCGTGGGTAAGACGGCCTTTGCGGCGGTCAACCTCATCATGCCGCTGCCCATGCTCATCGGCAGCGTCGGCTTTATGCTGGGCACCGGCGGCAGCGCCATCGTGGGCATCACGCTGGGCGAGGGCGATGGGAAAAAGGCGGACGAACTTTTCAGCCTCTTCCTCAGTTCGGCCCTTGCAGCGGGCATCGTGTTCAGCGCCGTTGGTCTGGTCATCATTGAGCCGGTGGCGGAGCTGCTGGGCGCAAAGGGGGAGATGCTGGACTATGCGCTGCGGTATGGCCGCATCCTGCTGGTCAGCCTGCCGACCTTTATCTTGCAGAACATGTTCCAGAGCTTCTTCGTCACGGCCGAAAAGCCCCACCTGGGCTTCGCTTTCACCGTGGGCGCGGGCTGCACCAACATGGTGCTGGACGTCGTTCTGGTGGGGGTGCTCCGCTGGGGCGTTGAGGGTGCCGCTGTCGCGACCTTCCTCAGCCAGATCGTCGGCGGCCTGCTGCCGGTGTTCTATTTCCTGGACCGGAATAACACCAGCCGCCTGCACCTGAGCCGGACGAAGTTCCATGGCCGCGTTCTGCGGAATGCCTGCATCAACGGCTCGTCGGAGCTGATGACCAACCTCTCCATGTCGCTGGTCAACATCCTCTACAATTACCAGCTCCTCCGCTTTGCGGGCGAGGACGGCGTGGCGGCTTACGGTGTCATCATGTATGCGGCCTTCCTCTTTGTGGCCGTCTTCGTGGGCTATGCCGTCGGCAGCGCCCCCATCGTCAGCTACCACTACGGTGCCCGCAATCACCGGGAGGTCCACAACCTTTATTCCATGAGCTTCCGCCTCATCGGTGTGGTGGCCGTCGTCATGACCATTGGTTCGATGTTCCTCATCCCGCATGTGGCCCGCATCTTTGTGGGCTACGATGCCGGGCTGCTGGCACTGACCACCCACGCCTTCCGGCTCTATGCGCTGAGCTTCCTCATCATGGGCTTCAACGTCTATGCGTCGTCCTTCTTTACCGCGCTGGGCGACGGTGTGACGAGCGCTCTCATCTCCTTCCTGCGCACCCTGTTGTTTCAGGTGGCGGCGGTCTTCGCACTGCCGGCGCTCATGGGGATGGATGGCATCTGGCTGGCCGTCACGGCCGCCGAGCTTGCCGCGCTGGGGGTGAGTGTGTATATGTTCGTGACCAAAGATCGGAAATTCCATTACCGTCATGTGTGACGCGCCAGGACAACGAAAGCCGCCGGGGCCCCGGCGGCTTTCGTTATCATGCAAATGTATACTCGACGAACTCGCAGTTCCGGATGCCGAAGGCGGCATACTCCTCGTTGGTCATATCGTAAAAGTAAGACCGCACCACGCGGGCGATGCCGTTGTGGGCGACCAGCAGATAGGTCTTGCTCTCGTCGGCCCGCAGCTCGTCCAGCAGGTCGTAGATGCGCTGGGCCAATTGCAGCATACTCTCGCCGCCGGAGTAGCGGTCGGCGAAGTGGGTCTTGGAGACTTTGAACTCGGCCCCATCGCGGGGCGTCCCCTCGTAGCGGCCAAAGCACTGCTCCCGCAGGCGGGGTTCCGGGCGGGCCGGGATGCCGGTGGCCTCGGCGATGGCCAGAGCGGTGTCGGCAGCGCGGGACAGGGGAGAATACAGGATCTCGTCAATGTGGACCCCGCTGTCCCGGACATGGGCCCCCAGCGCAGCGGCCTGCGCCCGGCCGCGGGCGGTCAGCGGGCTGTCGGTCATGCCGCAGATCTTGTTTTCAACGTTCCAGACGGTCTCGCCGTGGCGGGTAAAATATAAGTTGTGCATAGAGGCTCCTTCAGAGTTTGATGAGGGTATGGTGGTCGAGCCGGACGGTGTCGCCCTCGTCGATGCCAAGGCGGGTCAGCTCAGCGTCCGGATAGGCGATGACCCGGCGTTCACCGGTCTCGTCCTCCAATAAGACATCGCAGCAGACGGGCTGCCCTTCCGGCAGCTCCTCGCAGCCGTACAGCTGCTCGTCGATGCGCAAAACGCGGTATGTCATACGATCTTCCTCGAAAAATACAGTGTTCTCGTTTTACAGATGATTCTCCCGGCAGGGGAGAACGTGGTATTCTTATTATAAAGCCCCGATGCGCTGCCGTCAACTTGACAGCCCGGCGCCGGGGCTGATACAATAGGACAAAATGGTTCCACACGACGCCAAAAGGAGAGAAGAGCTTGAACATTACAGAATTGCGCTATCTGGTCGCCATCATGCAGTGGGGGTCGGTGAGCGCTGCGGCAAAGCAGCTGTATGCGGCCCAGCCCAACATCAGCAAGGCGCTGAAAAATCTGGAAGAGGAGTATCACATCCGCATCTTTGAGCGCTCCTCCACCGGCATGATCCCCACCGAGCAGGGGCGGCGGTTCATCGAGCAGGCCGAGCGGGTGCTGGAAGATGTGGACCGCCTGAGCCGGAGCGTCGAGGAAGAGCAGGAGCGCTGCGCGGAGCTGCGGGTGATGCTGCCCCATGCGACCTATGCGTCCTATGCGGCGGTGGATTATCTGGAACAGGCGGTGCATCTGGAGCGGGTGCATATCCACATCCGGGAGGGCGGCTCGATGGAGGCGCTGGATTTCGTGCTGCGGCGGGGCTATCACCTGGCGCTGCTGCGCTATGCGGTGGAGGACGATGAACACTACACCCACTACTGCGCCCGGCGGGGGCTGAAGATGGAGCCGGTGATGGACTTCGAATATCAGCTGCTCACCAACCGGGACGGCCCGCTGGCCCGGCACGAGGTGCGCGACCTGACCGAACTGAACCAGTATATGGAGATCCGGCACGACGACTTTCAGCTGCCCGGCGAGGAGGGCGGCGACGGTGTGCGCTGGCATGTGAACCAAGCCCGGCGTATCCATGTGTATGAGCGGTGCAGCCAGTTTTCGATCTTGCAGCGGCTCCCGTCTGCGTATATGTGGGCGTCACCCATGCCCCGCAAGGCGCTGGAACAGTATCATCTGGTGCTGAAGAAATGCCCGGCCCAGCGCCAGCAGATGCGGGATGTTCTGGTCTATCCGGACAAGGGTGGCCTGCGGGCGGAGGAACAGGCGTTTGTCGATCTGCTCCACAAACAGGCGGCCCAGACCATGAAATGAGAAGCCGCCGGCAAAGAAGCGGCTAAAGTTTTGGCTCCGGAGTTGATAAAAATAGAGAAATGTGGCAAAGAAACGAAACCGAAAATTCGGTTTCGTTTCTTTTTTGCTGGTTTTTCGACAAAAAACGGACCGGACAACGGTAAAAATTCTTAGCAGGTATATCGGATACGATATACCCCTATGCTGGAAAAATATTGTGCAGATGATGAAAAATATGTTACCATGAGGCCAGAGATCGGGAGCTGCCCGGCGGCGGAATGGGGCCGCGGACAGCACCGAAAAAAGGAGGTTTCTGGTATGATCAGTTTCTTGCTCTGTCTGGCGCTCTTGATCGTGGGCTACTTCGTCTACGGTAAGATCGTGGACAACACCTTCGGCCCGGACGACCGCGAAACTCCGGCTGTGCGCATCAACGATGGCGTGGACTATGTCGTGATGCCGCAGTGGAAATTGTTCCTCGTCCAGCTGCTGAACATCGCGGGCCTCGGCCCCATCTTCGGCGCCATGCAGGGCGCTCTGTGGGGGCCGGTGGTCTTCCTGTGGATCACCTTCGGCACGATCTTTGCGGGCGGTGTCCATGACTACTTCTCCGGCATGATGAGCGAGCGCAACGACGGCGCTTCCATCGCCGAGATCACCGGCAAATACCTTGGCCCGGTGATGCAGAACGTGATGCGTGTCTTCTCCGTGGTCCTGCTCATCATGGTGGGCACGGTGTTTGCGGTCGGCCCTGCGGGCCTGATCGTGGAGCTGTGCAGCCAGAGCGGTGCATCCGGCGTGTTCACTTCGCTGCTGTTCTGGCTCATCCTCATCCTGGCGTATTACTTCATCGCGACCTTTATCTCCATTGACGCGGTCATCGGCAAGATCTACCCCATCTTCGGCATCTGCCTCATCATCATGGCCATCGGCGTCATCTTCGGTATCTTCACCAACCCTGCCTATACCATCCCGGAGATCTGGGATCACTTCGGCAGCATGCACCCGTCGGGCACCCCGATCTGGAGCTTCATGTTCATCACGGTCGCCTGCGGCGCTATTTCCGGCTTCCACTCCACCCAGTCGCCTCTGATGGCGCGCTGCATGAAGAGCGAGAAGCAGGGCCACTTCGTCTTCTACGGTGCCATGGTCTGTGAGGGCGTCATCGCTCTGATCTGGGCCGCAGCCGGCTGCTCTCTGTACGAAGTCACCGGCGGCCTGAACACCGGTCTGGCACAGGCGCTGGCCATGGGCCAGTCCAAGGCCATCTACGATGTCTGCTCCAAGACCATGGGCGGCGTGGGCATTGCGCTGGCCATGGTGGGCGTCGTCGTCTGCCCCATCACCTCCGGTGATACCGCCTTCCGTTCCGCGCGTCTGACGCTGGCCGACTGGTTCAAGATCGACCAGGACGGCTACGCGAACCGCCTGAAGCTCTGCATCCCCGTTCTGGGCGTGGGTGCGTTCCTGGGCATCGGCAACGCACTGGGCTTCATCAATTACACGGTCATCTGGCGTTACTTCAGCTGGACCAACCAGACGCTGGCCATGATCGTTTTGTGGGCCGCTTCCATGTACCTCTTCAAGGAAAAGAAGAACTACTGGATCACGGCTGTGCCTGCTACCTTCATGAGCGCTGTGTCCTGCACCTACTTCGTACTGGCTCCGGAGTGCCTGGGCGGCCTGCTGAACAGCAAGACTGCGGAAGGTGCCACCATCTACAATACGGCGGTCGCATATCCCGTGGGTATCCTCTTTGCCGCTGCGATGCTGGCCCTGTTTATCCACGCCACCAAAAAGGCTGGCGTCAGGAAAGCCGCATGATCCGATGCAATCCTGAGTTCCTCTTCTAATATTTGCCCATTCACAGAAGACCGGCCGCCGGGAAGTCCCCGGACGGCCGGTCTTCGTTTGCAACGGGAGAAACCCGGCTGAATAACACGAAAAAACACTGAAAATCGCGCAAAAATTGCAGGCGTGGTCAAACTGCACAAAAAACAGGCGGAAAGTTTGGGAGCTGCAACGTTCGTCGGTCAAAATCGCACAGAGAACGTTTTCGGAAAATAAAATTTGCCGAGGAGACGCTAAAAATCTTTGCCAAAAGAAACGCCTGAAACCCCACCATATACTTTTTGATATGAGGGCTATGCAGGAAAGATATTATTCGAGTTATGAAAAATGTGTTAACATGAAGCCAGACATGGACCACGCACGGCAGAATGGGGCCGTGGGCGTGGATCTGAAAAAGGAGGTTTCTGGTATGATTAGTTTCTTACTCTGTCTGGCGCTCCTGATCGTAGGCTATTTTGTCTATGGCAAGATCGTGGACAACACGTTTGGACCGGACGACCGTGAAACTCCCGCTGTGCGCATCAATGATGGCGTTGACTACGTCGTGATGCCGCAGTGGAAGCTGTTCCTCGTCCAGCTGCTGAACATTGCGGGCCTCGGCCCCATCTTTGGTGCACTGCAGGGTGCTCTGTGGGGCCCTGTGGTGTTCCTGTGGATCACCTTCGGCACCATCTTTGCAGGCGGTGTCCACGACTACTTCTCCGGTATGATGAGCGAGCGCAACGAAGGCGCTTCCATCGCAGAAGTTACCGGCAAGTATCTGGGACCTGTGATGCAGAACATCATGCGTGTGTTCTCTGTCGTGCTGCTGATCATGGTCGGCACGGTGTTCGCAGTCGGCCCTGCTGGCCTGATCGTGACCCTGTGCAAGAACAGCGGGATGAGCGGTGTGCTCACCACCACCCTGTTCTGGCTGATCATCATCCTGGTCTATTACTTCATCGCGACCTTTATCTCCATTGATGCCATCATCGGCAAGATCTACCCGGTCTTCGGCATCTGCCTGATCATCATGGCAGTGGGCGTTATCTTTGGCATCTTCACCAACCCCGCCTACACCATCCCCGAACTGTGGGATCACTTCGGCAGCATGCACCCGTCGGGCACCCCGATCTGGAGCTTCATGTTCATCACGGTCGCCTGCGGCGCTATTTCCGGCTTCCACTCCACCCAGTCGCCTCTGATGGCACGCTGCATGAAGAGTGAGAAGCAGGGCCACTTCGTCTTCTACGGCGCAATGGTCTGCGAAGGCATCATCGCTCTGATCTGGGCTGCTGCCGGCTGCTCTCTGTACGAAGTCACCGGTGGTCTGAACACCGGTCTGGCCGCTGCTCTGGCCGAAGGTCAGTCCGCCGCCATCTACGACGTCTGCTCCAAGACCATGGGCGGTATCGGCATTGCCCTGGCAATGATCGGCGTCGTTATCTGCCCCATCACCTCTGGTGATACCGCGTTCCGTTCCGCTCGTCTGACTCTGGCCGACTGGCTGAAGCTGGACCAGGACAGCTACGGGAACCGCCTGAAGCTCTGCGTCCCCGTTCTGGGTGTCGGCGCCTTCCTGGGCATCGGCAACGCGCTGGGCTTCATCAACTACACCGTGATCTGGCGTTACTTCAGCTGGACCAACCAGACGCTGGCCATGATCGTCCTGTGGGCTGCTTCCATGTACCTCTTCAAGGAGAAGAAGAACTACTGGATCACCGCTGTGCCCGCTACCTTCATGAGCGCCGTGTCCTGCACCTACTTCGTGCTGGCTCCGGAGTGCCTGGGCGGCCTGCTGAACAGCAAGACTGCTGAGGGTGCCACCATCTACAATACGGCAATCGCATACCCTGTGGGTATCGTCTTCGCCGTTGCAATGCTGGCCCTGTTTATCCACGCTACCAAGAAGCACACGGAGAAGAAAGCCGCATAACCCATTCAAGGCGGCATAACCCCCTGTGATCTCAAGACCGGCCGCTGCCCACACCAGCGGCCGGTCTTGCTTTTGGCTAAGAGTGGAAAAGACTCTTGCATTTTGCGAAAGACAGTGGGACAATGGGTACAAACAAAACGCAAAAGAGGGATACACTATGCTGTTCAAACCTGCACAACTGGGTCTGGCAAAACTCGGCGCTGCCGAGCTGGAAGCAGACAAAAAAGCCTGCAAAAAGATCGGCCCCTGCGGCGTCGGTAAAAAGGCGCTGTACCTCAACAGCTTTTACATCGACCGCTGCTATTATCTGCCTTACGGCAGCATCACCCGCGCGTTCAAGCGGGTCGCCATGAGCCAGGGCGGCTTTACCGGCAAAGGGATGTTTGCCTCCATGGCCTATCTGGTGGTGGAGTACGACGGCGGCAAGCAGAAGCAGTGCAACTTCAAGGATGAGCGGGACGTGGACGCCCTGCTGGACGTTCTGGCCAAAGAGCAGCCGCAGATCAAGCGGCTGAGCGCGGCAGGTGAGCAGACCGTGCAGAAGAAAGAGGCCGAAAAGGCCGCCCGCAAGCTGCCGGAGCTGACGAAAGACGCCGAGCACAGCCTGACGGTGCTGCGCCGGGCAAAAGAGTATCTGGAAGCCAAGCCGGAGATCTCGGATGAGCTGAGCGCCGCCGAGCGCCGCAAGCGCGCCCAGCTGCAGAGCAAGCCGGTGTACCGCTATGTCGCATTGGCCATCTTCCTGTTCGGCCTTGTGGCCGCAGCCTACGGCCTCTATGCCATCACGAACCATGTGGGCAATTACGGCATCTACTTTGCGCTGTTCGGCTTTGCGGCCATCTTCCTCTTTTCCAGCTACAACATGCTGCCTACCGCCCGCAACAACCACAGCGCCATCATGAAGCGGGCCGACCGGGCCGAGCAGGCCGCAGCGGACTATGTGAAGCGCTACCCGAACGGTGCGTTCCCGGTGCCGAGCTATTACGCACACCCGACCGTCCTCAAGCAGATGATGGACGCCATCGAAGAGGGCCGCGCCGTCACCGTGCCGGAGGCGCTGGAGGCTGTCAAGGCCCGCCTGAAAGCGCTGAACGCCGACGTTCAGGTCGAGCAGGAGGAGTACGACGAGGTCGTCCTCATCAAGGCGATGTTCCTGAACCACCAATACGCATAAGGAATCCAACGAAAGCTCCTCGTTTCCGGGGAGCTTTTGTTGTGCCAAACTTCTTGCACGGCGCAGAATGTCGGTTTATAATGAGGAGAGAGCAGGTTTGAAAACACGAGGACTATCAGCGGGTGCTGGCGGGAGAAGTAAAGGTGTAATGAAACAAAAAAGGCAGATGCCGCATCGAACGGCATCTGCCTTTTCTTATGTCTGAACGGTTTACAGCGACGCAGGGACCGGCTCACGGAAAATTTTCATGGCCTGCTTATAGCAGTGGACGAAGTAGACGATCTCCGCCAGAGCGGTCAGTATCCAGGAGCAGGGGTAGAGCAGATAAAGCGAGGGGATGGTGTGGAAGTGGGCAAAGATGGTGTACACCCAGATGACGCGGAAGACGCAGGAGCCCAGGATGACGATGACGGTGGGCACGACGGTCTTGCCCAGGCCGCGGGAGGCGGCGATGGTGCAGTCCATAAAGGCCGAGATGCAGTAGGCCAGACCCATGACGCCCACACGCTTCATGCCGGCGTCGATGACGGCCGGCTCGGTGGTGAAGAGGGCCAGGAACTCGCGGCCGAACACGAACAGGCTGCCGCCTAGCAGCAGGCCCGCGCCAAAGGAATAGCCCAGCGCGATGAAGTAGCTCTTCTTCACGCGGTCCGGCTTGCCTGCGCCGTAGTTCTGGCTCATGAAGCTGGCACAGGCCATGTAGAAGGCGGCCATGCAGTCGTAGATGAGGTTGTCGGCGTTGGCGGCGGCGGAGTTGCCCTTGACCATGAGGGAGTCGAAGGAGTTGACGCCTGCCTGAATGAAAAGGTTGGCGATGGCGAAGACGGCGTTCTGGAACCCGGCGGGCAGGCCCAGCGCCAGAATGCTCCGGGTCATGGCCGGGTCGAGCCGGGCTTCCCGGAAATGCAGGGTGTAGCAGTCCTGCACCTGAGTCAGCGCGTGGAGGATGAGCCCGGCGGAAACGCATTGCGAAATGGCGCTGGCCAGCGCCACGCCCATGACATCCAGCTTGCAGACGATGACGAAGAAGAGGTTGAGCAGGATGTTCAGCACACCCGCGATGCTCAGGAAGTACAGCGGCTTTTTGGTGTCGCCGATGGCGCTGAAGATGGCGTTGCCAAAGTTGTAGAGCGCCAGTGCGGGCATGCCGAGGAAGTAGACCCGCAGGTAGAGAATGGCACCGGGCAGCAGGTCTTCCTTGGTGTTCAGCAGCCGCAGCAGGGCGGGGGAGCCCAGCAGGCCCACGAACAGCAGCACCACACCGGCGATGAGGCTGACCACCAGCGCCGAGTGAACGGTGCGGCGGACGTCATCGGTGTGCCTGGCCCCATAGAAGCGGGCCACCAGCACATTGATGCCGTTGCTCAGACCGATGAGAAAACCGGTGAACAGGGTGACGAAGATGCTCGTGGAACCCACCGCACCCAGCGCCGTGGAACCGGCGAACCGGCCCACGACCGCGACGTCCGACATGTTGAACAGCACCTGCAGCAGGTTGGACAGTGCCAGCGGCAGGCTGACCAGAAGGATCTGCTTGGCCAGAGGGCCTTCTGTCAGCGAGTTGGTGTTTGACTTCATAACTTGATGATTCCTTTTCCTGATCCGAAACTGTGCCCGCGCACACCGGGGCACAAGCTCTATTATAAGGCCCGGCGGCGCTTTTGCAAGATGAAAAACCCAAAAAGCAGAGGTGAAATTTTAACGCGCCGCCCGATGATTTTTCAGAAGGATGCTCCGGATGCAGAAATTGGGCCGACAAGGACGAAGATTTCTATTTGCAATTTCTGTCCGGCTGTGCTATACTACCTTATACTGAATCCATTCAGAAGATGTGCGATCGTAGCTCAGCTGGATAGAGCGTTCGGCTCCGACCCGGAAGGCCAGAGGTTCGAATCCTCCCGGTCGCATAAAATCCCCAGTACACTTTCGTGTGCTGGGGATTTTTATTTGCGGCCGGGAGGATTCGAACAGCACGGCCCCGCCGGAGGCGGGGTAAGCAATCAGCCCAGCGGGCTGTTGCTTAGTGCGCGGTTCCTGGAGCCGTAGGAATGTCGAACAAGAGGACTGGCGTTTATTTGCGGCCGGGAGGATTCGAACAGCACGGCCCCGCCGGAGGCGGGGTAAG
>OGEU01002231.1_pt1 | contig 14325 bp, 16 predicted proteins | sample 1570651 | NCBI WGS metagenome assembly OGEU01 (sample SAMEA2582129, study PRJEB24529) | metagenome | biome: Human gut stool | place: China | collected 2011 | reverse complement strand
TAGCGTATATCGCTATCTCAAAGCGATCAAAGAGAAAGCATAAAAAAGTGCGGTTAAAAACACACTGATTTTTAACCGCACTTTTTATTTTAATCGTGTTATTAGCCCACTACTTCAGGTAATACACCTAATTTAATTAGGAATGGGATACTCACGATAATAATCCCTAGAATTGAGACAAAGAGTAGGACCTCTGAACCACCCGGCACACGATAAGGTAAGTTTGGATGTTGATGGCGAGCTTTCCAAACCAATGCTGCCGGCAATACCACTGCATAGAAAGCAAACATTTGTCCTGCATAACCTAATGCAAGGATGAAGCCTTCTGGATAGAAGAATGCAAAGAGCAATGGCGGAAGGAAGGTTAAGAAACCTAAACTTAAACGGTTTGCAGAAAAATTGAATACACGTTTTAACAAGTCGTCAATACATTCTAGTAAACCTAGTGCGACCCCTAAGAATGAGGTAATCAGTGCTAAGGCAGAGAAGATTTTCACGACAGCCGCAATAATGGTGCTGCCTGTAATCACTCGAACGGCTTCAATCAATCCATTTAATGTTGGATCTTGATTAAGGATTTCTAAGAATCGGCTTTGACTTAACACGCCGTGAGTAGAAAATTGCCACAAAAGATAACCCACTAATGTGATTGCAGAGCCCACAATAATAGAAAATCTTAAGGCTTTTACATCACCTTCTAAGTATTTATTTAAGCAAGGAATTGAGCCGTGGAAACCAAAAGCGGTAAAGAAAACCGGACTAGCCGAAATCAATAGTGCTTTATCAATTGGCATGGCCATTAAGTTATCGATTTTAATTTCTGGAATCATCAATCCAAGCACAATAAATAAAGCCGCAATCATCGCGATAAATAAGAAGCGATTTAAGGCATCCACAAAGCTTGTGCCAATTGCCACGAAGATACCAAAGAAGATCGTAAATGCCAAGATAGAACCTTTCATTTTGAGATCAGGTGTCGCAAAATCAGGTAAAGTTGAAGCAAGAATTGCACCACCACCGGTTACATAGGCGGAAAGTAATGCATAAAGGAAAATCATTAATACGCTGGTTGCGACAATTCGTCCTGGTCGACCAAAATACTGTGCGGCAAGCGTGCCAATACCGGCATCATGTTCAGCAGTTTGGTAAACCTCAACAAATAATAATGCGCTATAGGTGAGCAGAATCCATAAAAGAACAAGTAGAACAACTGTAAACGTGAAACCTATTCCTGCAGAGGTGAGAGGCATGGCAAGCATCCCTGCCCCAATCATCGTCCCTGAGGTAATCAAGGTACTTCCCAATGTTTTGTTCATAAGTTTTCTCCTTTCCGATTATCGTAGAAAGGCTAGTCACTTCCTTATTTGACAATACATCAAACTACAATGTCATTAGAATGTTTTCGCATTTTTCTCATTAACCAAATATTTTTTAGATACAAAAAGCCCTTACCCCGTTACTGAGGTAAGGGCGGTAGGCCTATTTTTGTTCAAAACGTGCAGTGAAGAAACGTAATTGTTTTGGTTCATACACGAAACGAAGCCCTTTAATATCCTCTTTATGTTTGAATAAGTGGATAATACCATCAGCAACTAAATCCATGTGTGCATAGGTGTAAACACGACGCGGAATAGTAATACGTACAGTTTCAAGTTTTGGATGATGGTTTTCGCCAGTTTTGATATCACGACCAGCTGAAATAATACCACGTTCCATTGTACGCACACCGCATTCAACATAGATTGCTGCCGCTAATGCTTGTGCTGGGAAGTCTTCTTCTTGTTTCAAATGTGGACAGAAACGACGTGCATCTAAGAACACCGCATGACCACCAATTGGTTCTACAATCGGTACACCCGCTGCTTTTAATTTTTCACCGAGGTAACGTACTTGTTTAACACGGTGTTCAATGTACTCTTCCTGAGTTGCTTCTTTCAAACCGATCGCCATCGCTTCCATATCACGACCAGCCATACCACCGTAAGACGGCATACCTTCGAACACCACAACCAATTCTTTCGCTTTCATGAACAATTCTTCATCATTCATACATAAGAAACCACCGATATTGGTTAAGCAGTCTTTTTTACCACTCATTGTACAACCATCTGCATAGCTGAACATTTCTTGAACGATAGATTTAATTGAACGGTCTTGATAACCAGGTTCTTGTTCTTTAATGAAATAAGCATTTTCAATACAACGAGTTGCATCGTAGAACACTTTAATGCCATGTTTTGCGGTTAATTCACGAACGGCTTTCATGTTTGCGATAGAAACCGGTTGACCACCTGCTAAGTTTACTGTTACCGCCAAGCACACATAAGCAATATTTTCAGCGCCTTTTTCGTTAATTAATTTTTCTAATTTTTTAACATCAATATCACCTTTAAATGGCACATCTAATGTCGCATCATGCGCTTCATCACGAATGATATCGTAGAAAATACCGCCATTGGCTTCTTGGTGGAAACGAGTGGTTGTGAAATACATATTACCTGGTACGTATTGACCCGGTTTAATCGCAATACGAGAAAGGATATTTTCAGCACCACGACCTTGGTGAGTTGGCACAATATGTTTGAAACCAAATAAGTCTTGAACTGTTTCTTGTAAATGATAGAAGTTGCGGCTACCTGCATAAGCTTCATCACCCATCATAATACCGGCCCATTGACGGTCACTCATTGCATTTGTACCACTATCGGTTAAAAGGTCGATATAAACATCTTTTGAATCAAGTAAGAAGGTATTGAAGCCTGCCGCTTTCATTGCTTTTTCACGTTCTGCTTTTGGTAAGATTGAAACAGGTTCAACACTTTTAATACGGAACGGTTCTGCTGGATAGTATGCCATAATAAATCTCCTATTATGTTAGGTTTAAAGTCCATGATTATTAACCCGCTACTAAAAACATCTATCATCGAGTTGCAAGCATAGTACTGAATTTTTTTCTGTAATACTGTGATCAAAGTCACAAATCAATAAAAATTTATCAAATTTATGTAAAAATATTTCAATTTAATAATTTTATATCAAAAAATCATAAACATACTGATTCTTAGAGCGATTGAACAAGCCAGGTTGGACTATCCCGTTTTCTCAACAGAACAAGGGACGTAAAAGGAATGGTATTGCAGGCGGGATTGCAATAGGAAGGAGATATTTGGCGGAAGAAGTATCAAAAATACAAAAGTGCGGTCAATTTTTGAGAGGTTTTAAAACTCTTTGAAATTGACCGCACTTTATATAGATGTTTAAAATTATATGCTATTCAAATACCAAATATCTTTTCAAGCTTGTTTTTACAACAAGTACTATGTAGGAAGCTAGTACAATCTGAGAGCTATGCTATCAGCATTATAAATTATATATCCATTAACTCATAAGACACATTTCCGGTTTCTAGGAACTTAACAAATACTCTTTTAATAAAATCAAAATCTTCTATCACCGAACAAGCGGGATAGGGTTCTCCCTCAAAGTAAACCAATCCAGGGGTACCATTAAAGTCAGATTTTGTTCTAATTAAGAACTCTCCATCTTTTCCATACTCAACTAAAGTAAATAAATATCTTTCACCGTCACATTGAACTGATAATTCTGAAATTCCAACTTCCGGCTCAGGGATAAACTCTAATCCAGCAGCCCCCTCATTTAGTTCAATATTATTCAGTATAGATATCATTTTATCTTTATCAACAGAAGATACTCTCTCCCTATTAGATGCTACAATCCAGCCCTTCTCTCTTTTAAATCCACAGGTAAAAAATAAATTATTTGTCATTTTGGGGTTCCCTGCTAGGCCTTCTTGATATTCTTTAGCTTTACCTTCATCTCCATTAAATAAAACCTTGGTATACATTTTAATGTTTTGCTTACGCTCATCACTAGGATGAAGATTTTACTAATTAGAAAAAGAAAAAATACCGGTATTAGAATTTAAGGCAAGTTTAACCAATAGATATAATTCACGAAAAAAAATATGAATATGTATATACCTTGATATTATATTTAATAACCTATTTAATCTGTTATTATCACAAATATTTTCATCTTCATAATCATCAATATTTTTATCTAACTCCCTATTAACCACATCAAAAAAATTAGTACTCCATATTTCTCTATACACATCATCATCTAACTCTAATTCCTCAAGCCAGGTATACACTGGTTATAATTAAGTCGATTCATAGCCTCTCTAGTAAGCGGAACAGAAATTAACTTCATAATTTACTCCTTAATTTTAAAATGAGTAACTTGATTGTATTCGCTTTGAGTTCTACCTATTTTCTTTCCATTATCAAGAGTTTTCTTATTAGGAATTCTAACTGGTAATAACACAACTTTACTATTTTATTTATCCATCCCAATGACGGCGCACGTTTCCTAACAAGCCTCCAATACATCAATTATATTTAATTTATATTATTTTCATGAATAACTTTAGTTTATTTATTTTTAGATAGATACAAGCACGCGTCAGGAGACGCGCACTATCTGGGGGTAGACGCTTTCACCATTTATATTTTTTATAGAAACACCGTTACTCCTTGCTAATCAGGATAGCACTCATTAAAATCATAAAGACCATCTAGAAAATCATCAAAATTATTTGCCACAGGTAAAATAAGCCATTTTCCTATTTCATCGTTATATTCATCATGAATAACTAAAGAGATCTTTGGTTCTGATGTTGTGGGGCAATCTCTATAATCAAAACATAACCAGTTTCCTTCAGATGTATGAGCAAATGAATACACATTTTCATATCCATCTTCATCTGAATAAATAAATTGATTGTAAATATTCTCATATTGGGAATTAAACCCATCAAATCCAAATGATGCTAAAGATTTTCGTTCATGATAGGGATCATAGAAATCAAAAGTGTCTTGTTCAAACTTAGGATTATTATACCTAGTCATTAATTCTCTATAAGTATTTGGCAGAGTAATGTTGAATATAGATTGAAATTTCAATATGTTATTTATATCGCCTTTTCCATCAAAAGACCAAATATCAATATTTCTAAACTTTTCTTTAACGTCCTTCACTTAATGCTCCCACGATGGCGCGCGTTTCCCAACGCGAGCCTAAACATCAATTTCATTTGATTCAGATTTTCACTATTTTTATGAATAATTTCAGTTTGTTTATTTTTAGTTAGATACAAGCACGCGTCAGAAGACCTGAGATATTGAGTACCTCATTTAATAAACAATGTTATTTGAGAAATCTCCTTTAACTCATTAAATTCAAAATGAACATACTTATTATTAATACTATACCTAATCCAATTATCAGAATAAGCTTCAGGCTTTCCAAATTTCACAATTAGATCATTTTGAGTAAATTTATTATCTAACTCCAAAAAAAGCTGTTCTAAAAAAGGGTACTCATAATACTCATTGTTATATTTATTTACATAAAAAAATATAGATTCCAAAAACTCACCATCATTATTTTTAGAAAAAACAAAATCAACTCCTCTTTTAAAAAAGTGAAAATAAGTATGTTGAACATTATCGCATTCAAAATACTCCACTTCAAAATCCGTAGCCACAATAGAAATAGCTTTTAATATTAAGTTACTACCTTGTTTTTCACCCAAAGCATTTAAAAAAATATTTATATCACCCCAAAATTTTTTCATTTAATTCCTCTACTTTTATTTCTTATAATAATTTCATTTATTGCCTCTTCAATCGCCAAAGAATCATAACCTTTATCTATTAAAGATTTTCTCATATGATTAATATCACCACCATTTAAAATACAAAAGTGCGCTCAGTTTTTAAGAGGTTTTAAAACTCTTTGAAAATTGATCGCACTTTATACTATATCTTCTTAAATCATTAAACCACTATGCTTAAGGTTTTCTTCTCTTCGATTTCTTCTTGGAGAGCTTCGATTTTTGTCTATCATTTTTTTTATTCTCACCATAAATTTCTGGAGAATAGTAAGAAATCAAAAGAGCCGAAAAGCATAAAAAACCTCCCCATATTATAAGATTATAAATAAAATGATTTAAATCAGGATCGATTTTTCCTCTTAGAATAAGAGTAAAATATATAAAATAGAAAGATAATATCGAAGCTATAACAATTCTAATAATCTTACTTGCTTTCATTTTTTAAGTCCTTAAGTGATTTATCCAGAGTGTTATAAATATTTTCTGCTACTTTACTCATGCTTGAAGACATCAATCTTTTAACATTTTCATCCTTTATAAATAACCCAAAGTTTTTAGAAAACCAAACTGATGTACCTGAATCTCTAACGGCCTCACCAAAAGATTTACCTTCAATTAATCCTTTTTTAATAACACATCTCTTGCTAATCTCATTTGCATTACCATTGCACCCAATAATAAAATTCACTCCTAAGCCTTATTGATAAATAGGAAGACCATTACTTTCAATACGGAGCCTTTCTTCTAAAAGATGCCTAGAAAAAGTATTATTAATTCCCATTCCTCCTTTTTTTCTTCATTTTATTAGCAATATTTTTTTCTTCTTTTTTTAGATAATTTCCAAAATATATAGCTAATATCATAGAAAAGAAGAAAAAAGGGAATATATACTTTATAACAAATGAAATTTCTGTAGGATATTCTCTTAAATACATCATTATAGAAAGTAACACTGTCATAATAATTGAAGAAAAAAAAGCCTTTTTAAGAATAGCAATTATCTCTCTCATTATTTATTCCCCTCATTATCTTCAAATAATAATTAAAACAGGATCTCAACAGAGATTAAATATCGCTTATCTATACCCTTATGCTCAGCATTACTTTCATTTATTAAATTAATTATCTTATTAACAAATAAGATCATATCATTTGATAGACTGCCATAATTCAAAAATATTATTTTTTTTTCATACAGCAATCCAATATAATCCCAAAAGGCATCTAGATTTCTTCCAAAAAACTCACCAAAATCAACTTGCTTTATTAATTGGGTATAGAAATCTTCCTCATCCAAAAGTAAACTACAATCAATTATTACTTCCATTTTCCGATCTCCTTAAAAGATTTATAATGATCGGTTGTAATAAACAATAACCCATCATTAGAATACAATAGTCTTGTTCCTGGTTGTTTATTCCTAGAAATTTGATTATTTATCCCAACATCAGCTTCAAACCATACTCTACCATCAGATGTAGGTAATAGCTGTTGTTCATTTCTATATATATCGCCACCTATCTGCCCTTTTTTTAATGCTGTTCCTGGTTTCCAACCATATTTGGTTTCTGCTATGCGTTTTGTAACATACTCATCGGGCAACTTACCATATTGCTGTAAATGTTCTATTACATGATTAGCACTTTGGTAAGTTTTTAAGCCCATTTTAAGATCTTGATAAACTTTGGCATTATGTGCTTCATAGTTGAATGATTCTAGATCATACCCCTTTGTATCCCCAACAATTGGCAACACCTCATTCGCATTTGAGCCTTTTGGCAACTTGAATCTAACATAATTTACTGCTGCATTTCCTATTGTACTGGCAGCTTTACCTGCTGCTTTCCCCACCCCCGCAAGCTCTAACAAGGCAGTGCTACCTCTCACGGCGGCTATCGCATCAATCTCATTGACCATATTTTTACCATAAAGGTAATTTACATCCTCAAGATGATAGCCTGCGCCAAAAATATCTTTACCCGATTGCCATACTGCCTTTCCTGAATCCGATAACATTTCCTTACCGGCTGAAATGCACATATCTTCTTTTAAACAGTTCCCAATACCAAAACTAATCGGCTTGAGTATATCCTCCGGATGATCAAATGCATGCAAGGTACCTTTTAAAGCTGCATCTGCACCATCTGATAACGATTTAGTATAAAGATTATATTTTACTTTCGGTTGTAATGTATTCGTTACAACATGACCATTTGCTTTATCAAATTGTGTCAATGCACTTGAATATTTACCCGTTGAGTAATATTCATCTTTATCCGCAACAGTAAACATTGACTGACGTTTACCATCCGAATTAATAAATGTACCTCGATTATCATAAGGTGGTACATCACCTTGAGCCGTTGCACCTCTTAAGAAAGACTGTGCTTGGCCATCTGTTTCGCCAATTTTCTTAAACCAAGCATAGTCGACTTCTTGAGCCGCTTGGGTAATTAATCGATCCATCGCTTCTTGCTCAGTGACTTGGTGCCCTAAACGCTCACTTTCCTCTTGAGCAAAACGTTTTGCGTTTTCTTTAATCCATTTAATCTCATCAACATGAAGCTGTCTGTTATACGTCTCCGCATTGTAAGATGTCAACGCGCCCTGTTTCATGGTTTCACTCGTGCCACCACTCACCGCACCCGCGGCAGCACCAATCACCAATGCCGTCATTTGTTGTGCTGCTTGTTTAAGTTTCTCTTTTTGCCCATCATCTAATTTGAGGTCTTTCGCTTGTTCATTTAAGTAATCTGTAACATACGTGTTCAACCATTCTGAACCCGCTCCCGCTGCGGCACCTGTCGCTACATTGCCATCTGACATCTTCGCTGCCAATGCACCTGCAAGGGCATGCATCGCAATCTTCTCTTTGCTGCCGTCTTCAAATTCAAATTTTTTCGCAAGGTCACCCGTGACTTTTGCAAACAACTCACCTGCAACTTGTGCCGCTTCTTGCTGCTCTTTCACTTCGTTATGGTCAAATGCTTTCACTTTATGATTGGCATTTTGTGTATCTCTGGAAAGTGCGGTCAGATTTTCCGGTGTTTCTGTGTCAATTTGAATATTAGACCCTATCGCTGATTGCGTTTGACTTGTAGCACTTTCATGTTTATTCCCTAACGCACTCGCCGCAGCCGCCATCGCATTTTTAGCATTCTGTGCCATATCCGTTGAAAGCCCCGCACTCACGCTTTTCACTTCAACCTCACTGCGGTTTTCAATATCAGTGTGAGTGAGCGATTTTGTTTTGAAGTGGTTCTTATCTTGGGCTGCTTCACTGTCAATCACAGAGCCCGCAAGGTGCGTATTCCCCGCAACCTTAACATCCATTCCACCTTTGCCCACATGGAAGCCCGTTTGTTCTTCCACTTGGGCATAGTTCACTTTCGCTTTGTTTTGAGAATAGTTTGCTGAAGCACTTGAGCCACTGCCATAAATTGCCACACTAAAGCCCGCTCCGGCTTGCGTTTGTTTGCTGTCGTAGTGATTGCTGTCTTGACGGCTTCCTAAATTAAGATTGCCTTTAATAGAAACATGCGCATTTTCTGCAAAGATGAATCAATGGTCATCACCATTTAAGTGTATTGCTTGCTCACGATATTTACGTATAAAAAGCATTGGAAAAAGTAGAACCAGCTTACGCTAAGTTGGATGTGAAATTATAAGATTTGCTCAACTTAAGTATCGTTGAAAATAAAAAGTGCGGTCAATTTTGAGAGGTTTTAAAACTCTTTGAAAATTGACCGCACTTTTAACTTAAAATTCTAAGCGCTGTGTTAAGCCTTCTTCGGGTTCTTGACTTCGGAAAATCAGCCATAACCTCAACACATCAATCATAATTCCACGCGGTAAAGTGAGATAAAGTGATTCCTCTTCTTGGGCAAAAAGGAAATAAAAATTCACTTGATCGTTCATCACCTCAACGCCCCAAGAATTAGAGGAGATATCCGCTTCTTGAGTCATCTCATCTGTTAAGATTGACAATGAATGATCTAAAAAAGAGAAATAATTTGGACCACCCATTGGATCATTCAAATAGCCGGTTAGTGGATTTAGTTGGTGATTTTCCTCTAAATGGCAAGTTGGAATAATTTGTCCTTTATGCTGAATATACGTAAAAATAAATTTCATCTTTACTCCTGCTCAGCACTTGGAAAAGCCGTGACGACAGGATAGGTATAACCTTCTATGCGCACACCTGAATTCGAAATACCAGCCCACATACCCTCGGCCTTACGAATAGGATCTAAATCATCTACTTGATTCATATAAGCAGAATTAATTTCAACTTTAATACGATCTGCCGTCCACGTTTGGGGAAACATCAAGGTCTCCCCATTATTATTGGTCTTCACAATATATTGATTAGTTTCACTATCAAAAGCAGAAATCTCTGCAAGATATACGCCATTTGGATAAGTGTATAATATCCGATCAACACGTATATTGCCTAAGGCGGAATGTCCACCAATCATGACTGTCATTTATAAGCATCCTCTGAATCAATAATTTCTACGTAGTCCGGATCTGGTATTGGTTTTTGTATGAACGCCAACCATCTTTCTAAAAGATAAGTTAATTTCTTACGAGGTATTAAATACTCTGTATGATCTCTTTCATCATCAATTTCATCGCATTTATCTAGAAGATCTAAACCCAATTTTACCCTATTATGATCGATAAAGGCATCAAAAGCTTCCGTGCCGATATATTTCCATGTGAGTTCTGAATTTTTTAAATCATCTAAAACAAGACGAACAATATCTATATCATTTAATATTGACATATATGTGGCTATAGCTCTTCTTGCATTGTCTGACGAATCCTTAGCTACACACCTAGGCGCTAGTTTGCCAGAAGAATCACAATATCCAAATTCAATTGAATCAACAATTTCTATGTAGTTCGGTTCTGTTATTGGTTTTTGTATGAATGCCAACCATCTTTCTAAAAGATAAGTCAGTTCCTTACGAGGTATTAAATACTCTGTATGATCTCTTTCATCATCAATTTCATCATATTCATCGTATCCATCTAAAAGATCGAAACCCACTTTCACCCTATCATGATCGATATAGGCATCAAAAGCTTCCGTGCCGATATATTCCCATGTGAGTTCTAAATTTTTTAAGTCATCTAAAACAAGGCGAACAATATCTATCTCATTTAATGTTGATATATATGTAGTTATAACACTTGAATCAAATAACGAATCCTTAGTTGCACAGATAGGAGCTAGCTTGCCAAAAGAATCATAATATCCAAATTCAACTATCATTATTGTCCCCTTACCGGATAAACGGTTGATATATTTCCCTTCTTATCAAAGAACCACTCAACTTCAACACCAGATCGTGTTGTTCCCACCCCTTTTCGCTCTCCTTCTTCAGAAAGTCGCCCATTTTTAAATGCATGCTCCAATTCAACCCTTAATCTATCCTGAGTCCAAGTTCTTGGAAACATTGTTGATACACTATCTTTTTCCTTACCAGATTTTTCTAAAAATGGCTTCGCATTTGGATCTTTTAAAGCCCTAGGATTTGGAATAGAAACTTTAGCCTCATAAACACCGTTTGCATATTCTTTAATTACTTTTTCCACTTTTACATTTCCGAGTGTGGTGTGTCCTCCTTTAAAGAAACTACCTTTTGGCTCACCATTAATAATATGTTTTTCTAACACTTTATCAGAAATTGGTAATTTAATATTTTTCGCCAACTCATTAGCTTCTCTATTTAAATTCTGTTCATTTAAATAAAAGTCTTTTTGGCGATTAGAAATCCTTTCATTTAATCCTTTATTTCGATTTACTCCTATGTTTGCATTATCCCTTGAATAATCCACATCTGGTGAACGAACCCACTTACCCCCAATCCATTTCATGGTTTTGCCAGCCACTGAGACCGTTGCAGCACTGGTTGTTAAACCAAAGAAGACCTCTCCCACATCTTGAGGATTTCCATCTGTCATCTCACGTAGCGCTTTCTCAACAGAATGCGCAGGGATATCTTGCTCAATCCATTCTTTTGGTAGACGAACAAGTTTCTCACCTATGCGCAAGGTATCATCTAATGCCTCACTGAAAGATGTATTATCAATATAATCTTTCGCTGATTTTAAACTTTCCTTTGTTTTTTGTGGCCCTGAATTTGTTAAGCCATACCAAATTGAACGAAAATAGGCATCATCTGGATAATAATTTCTTGCTAGAGACTCAAAATCCTTACCTTCTGATACATGAGCCAAATAAGCATTAAGTTGTTCTTTAAAATGCTTATTCGCCTCCTGTGAATAGGCTAGATAACAATCTGCATTACCTGCACATTGTTGCTCTGCGCTGCGTTTTGCTGCGAGAAGCTCCTGCTCAAGGAATTGACGATATTCATCCAGTTCTTGATTACGTTTTTTACTAAGTTCATTAGTTTCCTCGACCACTCTCATTTCGCAATCAGAATCACCTTTACAAGCTTTATATTTTCTTTCTGCTTCAACTAAATCAGATGGTTTTAAATAATTATTCTCCACCGCCCTTTTAGCCGTCTCAGCCCCAGAACTTGCAGCAAGGAAATTCCCCCCTTGCTCCGCTGTGGTGCCATTCGCTTTCGCTGTCAATGCCGAAGCCAATCCGCCTGCCAGTTGACTTAACGTACTAATGTTTTCCTTCTCATTTGCCGTTAATTCACTGACCGGTTTGCCATAAGCTCTCGCGATGATTTCAGCCGTTGCCTCACCCGTTACCCCTGCAATCGCTCCCGTTAACGGGTCTTTGCCTGTTACTTGGAACTCCACCGCAGAAAGCAGCGCATGCGCCATGAGATTAGTCGCTTTGTCTTTTGCGGTGTCACCTGCCGTCATCTCATGGATGGTTTGGTTGAGATAAGGAGATGCAAGAGCAACAAGACTGCCTGCGGTATCGTTTTGTGCCGCTGCTTGTAATGCCGCTGTCACCGCGCGAATCGCCATGCCTTTTTCACTACCTATGCCGTAAGTGCGGTCTATGTCATTTTGAATTGCGGTAATTTGTTTACCGATTTCTTGCGCTTGAGTACTCTCTTTGCCGTATTTTTCTTCCACGATGGCGCGCGTTTCCTAACGCGTGCCCCAAATATAAAAAACTTACCCAAATGAGATCTTCACTATTTTTATTGATAAATCTAGGTCATTATTCCCCTTCTAAAAAAGTAAATTAAAAAAAGAAAAAAACACCCGTTGAATATTTGATTGCAAACTTAATTAATTCATACAGTTCCATGAAAAACATATCTTTGTCTAAGTACTTCAGTACAATTTCTAGTAATAATTCAAGCTCTTCCTTTTTATATATAGATTCATCCTCATAATCATCTATATTTTTATTTATAACGGAATTTACCTCATTAAAGAAACCCAATTTCCAGATCTCATCATATAATTCATTGGTTAAATTAATTTCTATTAAATCACCATCAATTGACAAATCATAGTCAAGCCTTTTCATTGCCTCTAAAGATACAGGGACACTAATAACTTTCATTATTACTCCTTAATTTTAAAATGTGTCACTTGATTATACTCTGCTTTAGTACGACCTTGCTGTTTCCCATTTTCCAAAAATTTATTATTTGGCACACGTCCGTTCAAATCTAAATATTTTCTTTTACCTGAAATACTGGGATCAAATATACGAAAGTATTTTCCATTAACATCTTCTACAATTTGGACTTTTGTTATTGGATTTTCATATATTCTTTTCCCTTTATCCGTCGTTGTGATAATCGGATTTTTTCCTGCAAACTTTTCTATAGACTCACTTAAACTAGCCTCTGCCCAATTTTTAGAATACAGGTTTGCTCTATACTCCCCACCAGAAATACTAACACTCTGATTCTCATACCCCTTAGTCTCCCCAACAACCGGCAATGCGTCATTCGCATTTGCGCCTTTCGGGAGCACCTGCGGTTTAGAACCCATCGTAAATTTATGTCCGGCTATCCCGGCAGCGATACCTGCACCAACTTCTCCCCAGTTTTCCAATCGTCTCAGACTGCGTTCATCCAAATTATACGCTTGCGCAATATCATGAATGTTTTTCTCTTTTAACGCTCGCTGTAAATCGTATTTTCTGGCAAAGTCCGCAACTTTATTCGCTTCCTGTGGGTAGAGGATATTGTTGCGATTATAGGCTTGATAACCGTAAATATTAGTCACCGTCGAATTGTGAAAATAATCCCAATAAGCCTTATTGACTAAAGACATTTCTCCCTGACAAACGGAAGACAACGCATTATTTTGACAAGCAGCAATAACTTTCTCATCACGCTCAATATCTACACGCTCAATTTGAGATAAACGCTGTTTATCTTTTTCCGTAGCCGTACCAGTTTTGACCTTTTCCAGTAAAATGGCTTTTTCTTTAGCCTCATTAAAAAATAGGTAATTATTCTCCACCGCCCTTTTAGCCGTCTCAGCCCCTGAAGTCACAGCAAGGAAATTACCCCCTTGCTCTGTGGTGGTGCCATTTGCTTTCGCCGTCAATGCCGCAGCCAATCCGCCCGCCAGTTGGCTTAACGTGCTAATGTTTTCTTTTTCATTGGCCGTTAATTCACTCACAGGTTTGCCGTAAGCTCTCGCAATGATTTCAGCCA
>OGEU01002229.1_pt1 | contig 14332 bp, 8 predicted proteins | sample 1570651 | NCBI WGS metagenome assembly OGEU01 (sample SAMEA2582129, study PRJEB24529) | metagenome | biome: Human gut stool | place: China | collected 2011 | reverse complement strand
GGATTGGTAAATGATTTCCTTTCGGAATGGTGTGAAATGAAAACGAAATTAAATAGTGGAGAGATTTCTCCTAATGAATATTTTGAGTGGAAAATAACATGGCCTCAGGCGTAAATGAAACTATTCACGCACAGCTCACTTTAGTACCATTTTAGTACCACAAGGCAAAAAACAAGCTCGCAAATGCCCATTTTACTAGGCTTTGCGAGCTTTTGAAAATTATTCAAACTCAATCGTTCCCGGTGGCTTACTAGTCAGGTCATAGAATACCCTATTAACCCCACGCACCTCGTTTATAATTCTACTCATAACTGTCTGGAGTACCTCAAATGGTATCTCGGCACTTTCGGCTGTCATAAAGTCAATTGTATTGACTGCACGAAGTGCAACTGCGTAGTCATAAGTTCTTTCATCACCCATAACACCAACTGAACGCATATTAGTGAGGGCTGCAAAGTACTGGTTTGGCATCCAGGCTGGTGCCTTGCCATTTTCTTTCTTGTAGGCTTCTACTGCCTTGTCTACTTCTTCACGGTAGATGTAATCGGCATCCTGTACGATACGAACCTTGTCGCCTGTTACTTCGCCGATAATTCTTATTCCAAGTCCTGGACCTGGGAATGGCTGACGGAACACAAGATGTTCTGGTATGCCAAGTTCAAGACCAGCCTTACGTACTTCATCCTTGAATAAGTCACGGAGTGGCTCAATAATCTCCTTGAAATCAACGAAATCTGGAAGACCACCTACATTGTGATGTGACTTGATTACCGCTGATTCACCGCCAAGTCCACTCTCTACAACGTCTGGATATATAGTTCCCTGTGCAAGGAAGTCAACTGCACCAATCTTCTTGGCTTCTTCCTCAAACACACGGATGAACTCTTCACCGATTATCTTTCTCTTAGCTTCTGGTTCAGTAACACCTGCAAGCTTAGAGTAATATCTTTCCTGTGCATTTACCCTTATAAAGTTAAGGTCAAACTGTCCTTCTGGACCAAATACACTTTCAACCTCATCGCCCTCGTTCTTACGAAGAAGACCATGGTCTACAAATACGCATGTAAGCTGCTTTCCAATAGCTCTTGAAAGAAGACCTGCAGCAACTGATGAATCAACTCCACCAGAAAGTGCAAGTAATACCTTACCATCGCCAACCTTTTCACGTATTTCCTTAATAGTATTCTCTACAAATGCATCCATTTTCCAGGTTCCAGCACATCCGCATACTCCACGCACAAAGTTGTGAAGCATCTTTGTACCTTCCTGTGTATGAAGAACTTCTGGATGGAACTGAATTGCATAGAGGTTCTTTTCTGAACACTCTGCTGCTGCCACTGGACAGTCTGCTGTATGTGCAATTATCTTAAATCCTGGAGCAACCTGTGAAATGTAGTCAAAATGGCTCATCCACACGATAGTCTTTTCTGAAACATCTCCAAATAAAGCACTGCTCTTATCAACAAATGTCTCTGTCTTTCCATACTCTCTTACTGGCGCTTTCTCAACCTTGCCGCCAAGAACGTGCTGCATAAGCTGAGCACCATAACATAATCCAAGCACTGGAACACCAAGTTCAAAAAGCTCTTTAGTACAAGTAGGTGAACCTTCTTCATAGCAGCTATTCGGACCACCTGTAAGGATAATTCCTTTAGGGTTCATCGCCTTAATCTGCTCAAGAGGTGTTTTGTAAGAATATATCTCACAATATACGTTACATTCACGGACACGACGTGCAACTAACTGGTTGTACTGTCCGCCAAAGTCAATAACTATAACCTTTTCCTGATTCATATTGTCCCTTTCCTAATCATAAGTTTGCGTTGAAGATATATTTTATATGCATTTCTATACTTTAATCAGCCAATCATAAAAAATATCCTGACACAATATGCATATATAAATAACATGATGTAGGGGTCAAAAGCCCCCGACTTTGATACCTACGAATTGTTCCGTGCTACGCACTCCCACAATTCTCCCCAATATTCGCATATCGTGGGATTATCATCCCACTTTTATGCTCATATCAGGGAGTGGGTCACAAGGTCTTTCACCCACCTATGAGCGAGCTCATGTGGGTTTAGACCTTTTGCCCCTGGTATCATAATATACATATATATAATATACACATATATAACATACGCATATATAACATATACATATAACACACATATATTAATTGGATATTTTACATAACAATTTATGTATAGCAATTTACTGCTTTTATTGTCTTATATTTTCTCCTATTACTTTCAAAGTATATATCAGTATATATAACACATCTACAACTCATATATACATTTATTATAGTAAACAAGCAGTATAATGACAAGCATATTCTTCAATCTTTATTACAATCCCATACAACACAACCTCCTATTATTAATCTGTTGTATGCTTATACCGCTTAATTTCAGATTTATACAGCTTTATATTTCCATAAGGAACTCGTCTACATATTTCCTCATATCGTCAAATTCTGCATTAACCTCAGGTACATCAGACTTAAAATCCAGCAGTTTATATACATAACCTTGTTCCTTGGCCTGTCTATAACTTTCTTTATACACAAGTTCAAAAAGCAGTGATATATGCCCTACTATATGGTCAACTGCACTCCTTCTTACACTTTTAAGTACTGTTTCCTTCTTATAAAAGCTCTCAAGTACCTCTTTGGTTATAATTCCATTCTTAAGCTCCTCTGTTGTTACATCATATATAATCTCCATAGGAATATCTGCATTTACCTTAAATATGTCAACCTTATCTGCATCACGCAGTATATCACAAAACATACGCTGTCTTTCAGTGAGGTCTTCTTTTACACGATACTTATTATGCTGTCTTATTGCCATTTCAAGAAGTCCTATATCTTTATTGTGGTGCTCATTATTTTTTATTATCTGCTCAGCTTCTTCATTCCCTGAACGTGCAAGCTCACATTCTTCATAATACCCTTCTGCAAACTTCCTTATAAGACCTTCCTTAAACAGCAGATCTGCCCCGAATTCTGCATGGTCTACTGACTGGGCATCATTAAATGTACCGAAACGCCTTATCTGCTCAAATCTTCCTATATCGTGTAACATTCCAAGAAGCCATGCAATATCCACATCTGGTTCACTTAAGCCTAATGATTCTGCAATTCTTTGACACATTCCTGCTACTCTGTAGGTATGATCTATTTTAAGTTTTATCTTTTCATCTGATGGGTCGTAATTTCTTACATACTCTGCAAATGCATTGATAACATTTTTCCTGTTAATAACTGGTTTGTTAATACTTTCCACAACATCAATAAGTCCATTAAGGTCAGCACATACCATATATGTAAGCTTCCTGATATCATCATCTATTGCTATTGTATCAGGAATATGAACAACTCTCATATCTGCCGCATATCCAGCCTTAATTCCATTGATACTATCCTCAACTACTACTGCCTCTGACGGATTTACGCCTATTGCCTTAGCCGCACGAAGGAATATATCTGGTTCTGGCTTTCCATGTTCGACTTCATCTCCATATACAACCGCATCAAGATAATCCCACACTCCTATTTCATGAAGTGTTTTCTCAGCACTTTCACGCCTTGTTGATGTAGCAACTGCACACTTTAATCCATTATTTCTTATATATTCAAATATGTCCTTTACGCCCTTTTTAACAGGAATACCTTCTGTTTCCCTTATCTTGTATACATGCTGTGTTCTAAGCTCCTTCGCTTCCCAATAATCTATCACACCCTTGTAATAATCATCAAAGAACTTGCAGCAAAGCTCTGCCGGAGCACCCTTAAAGCTGTCTATAAGCCACATGGGCATATCCACTCCAAGCTGCCCTGCCGCCCATAGCCAGCCCTCATTAGACTGTCTTTCTGAATCTATAAGAACGCCATCCATATCAAATATAATGCCTGATACCATTTTTCTTCTCCTAGCAATCAAATGTCGTATTTTTACACTTTATATTATTCAAAATAACTATAAAAGATATGTTTTTATAATTTATAACACTGACCAGCACCTGCAATTTTCAAATTTGCCAATTTAGATATTTTAAACATCTTCTATCATTGAACTTTCATCCACAATGCCGTCATCTGCACCATCCTTATAAATACTTCTTAACATACTGTCCCGTATAAGACTTCTTAACCTTGGCAACCTCTTCTGGTGTACCCTTTGCAATAACTGTACCACCTCTGTCGCCGCCTTCTGGTCCCATATCTATAATATAATCGGCTGTTTTGATAACATCAAGATTATGCTCAATAACAACAACAGTGTTACCGCCCTCTGCAAGCTTATGAAGTATATCAACAAGCTTGTGGACATCTGCAAAATGAAGTCCTGTTGTAGGCTCATCAAGAATGTATATAGTCTTTCCTGTACTTCTTTTTGAAAGCTCTGTAGCAAGCTTTATTCTCTGTGCCTCTCCACCTGAAAGCTCTGTAGATGGCTGTCCTAACTTAATGTATGAAAGTCCAACGTCATTAAGAGTTTCTATTTTTCTTCTGACTGATGGCACATTTTCAAAGAAATCAACTGCATCCTCAACTGTCATATCAAGCACATCATATATGCTCTTTCCCTTATACTTAACTTCAAGTGTTTCCCTGTTATAACGCTTTCCGTCACACACTTCACAAGGCACGTATACATCAGGCAGGAAATGCATTTCTATCTTGATAATACCATCTCCGGAACAAGCCTCACAACGTCCTCCCTTTACATTAAAGCTGAAACGTCCTTTGTTATAACCTCTTTCCTTAGCATCTGTTGTTGAAGCAAAAAGATCCCTTATCATATCAAATACGCCCGTATATGTCGCAGGATTAGAACGTGGAGTTCTTCCTATTGGCGACTGGTCAATATCTATAACCTTATCAAGCTGCTCGATTCCTGTAATATCATCATGGTCACCAGCGATACATCTTGCACGGTTTAAAGACTTCGCAAGGTGCTTATACAGAATTTCATTCACAAGGGAGCTCTTTCCTGAACCCGATACACCTGTTACACATGTAAATACTCCAAGTGGTATATCAACATCAATATTTTTAAGATTATTCTCCCTTGCACCCTTAACAGTTATCCAGCCTGTCGGCTTTCTTCTCTTAGCCGGCACTGGAATCTTGATTCTTCCGCTAAGATATGCACCTGTAAGCGAATCCTTGCATGCCATAATATCAGCCGCTGTTCCTGTAGCAACAACTTCTCCACCATTACGTCCGGCACCCGGTCCTATATCAACAATATAATCTGCGGCACGCATAGTATCTTCATCGTGTTCAACCACAATAACTGAGTTACCAAGGTCACGCAAATGTATAAGTGTCCCAAGCAGCTTGTCGTTATCTCTCTGATGAAGTCCGATACTTGGCTCATCAAGTATATAAGCCACACCAACAAGTCCTGAACCTATCTGTGTCGCAAGTCTTATTCTCTGTGCCTCTCCTCCTGAAAGTGTACCTGTAGCTCTTGATAATGAAAGATAATCAAGTCCTACATCCATAAGAAACTGTATTCTTGCCTTAATCTCCTTAAGTATATCTGCACCGATAAACTTCTGTCTGTCTGTAAGCTCAAGCTCATCTAAAAACTTCTTTAACTTAACAATAGACATATCTGTAATCTGATATATATTCTTATCTGCTATCGTAACAGCAAGAGATGATGGCTTTAATCTCTGTCCGTGGCAGGACTTACAAGGTCTTATGCGCATGAATTCCTCATACTGCTGCTTTGCATTGTCTGAGTAAGTTTCCCTGTATCTTTTCTCCATATTATGGATAAGACCTTCAAATGCTATATCGTATTCTCCAACGCCTCTCTGTCCTTTGTAATGCACTTTAACACTTCTGCCCTTAGTACCATTTATAATCATATCCTTAATATCATCTGGATAATCCTTAAATGGTGTTGATAAACTGAAGTTATATTCCTTTGCAAGTGCACTCATAATTGCCCTAGAAAAGCTGCCCTCATCCTTTACAGACTGCCATCCCATACCAACTATAGCTCCCTCATCGATGCTTAATGAATCATCTGGTATAAGAAGCTCTGCATCAAAATTCATTGTATAACCAAGTCCGTAACAATCTGGACACGCACCAAATGGATTGTTGAACGAAAAGCTTCTTGGCTCTATCTCATCTATGCTTATGCCACAATCCGGACACGAAAAGCTCTGTGAAAAGTTAATTGGCTCACCGTCTATAACGTCAACTGTCATAAGTCCCTCTGCAAGCTTAAGTGCTGTTTCTATTGAGTCTGTAAGTCTTTTGTTAATTCCATCTTTAACTACAAGACGGTCAACAACAATTTCTATATTATGCTTCTTGTTCTTATCAAGATTTATCTCATCTGTAAGCTCATACATATTGCCATCAGCAATAACTCTTACATAACCACTCTTTTTAGCCTGTTCAAAAAGCTTCTTATGTTCACCTTTTCTTCCTCTTACAACTGGAGCTAATATCTGTATCTTTGTTCTTTCTGGAAGCTCCATAATAGTATCAACCATCTGGTCTACAGTCTGCTTGTTGATTACTTTGCCACACTTTGGACAATGTGGTGTACCTATTCTTGCATATAATAATCTGAAATAATCATATATCTCTGTAACAGTTCCAACTGTTGAACGTGGATTTCTGTTAGTTGACTTCTGGTCTATGGAAATAGCTGGTGAAAGTCCTTCTATGCTCTCTACCGCCGGCTTTTCCATCTGTCCTAAGAATTGCCTTGCATATGAAGATAATGACTCCATATATCTTCTCTGGCCTTCTGCATATATAGTATCAAAGGCAAGACTTGACTTACCAGAACCAGACAGACCTGTAAGTACTACAAGACTGTCCCTTGGTATATCTACATCAATATTTTTAAGATTATGCTCACTTGCACCTCTTATTCTTATATAATTCCTGTAATCGCCTTTTTCCATTTTTTTCTCCGTTATTTCTTCTTTCTTAATCCTTAACCGCCTCAATTAAAAAGACTTTTTCTGTAAGCAGCAAATGCTTTTATACATTTGACACCTACATCATATAATACCATAATGATAATATCTGCCTGCCATTACTGACTGCATAACATTGCTTTTGAACTCGTAGCTTAATCTGGCTTAATTGATATCAAGCTATAAATGAGCAAATTTAAAATATTGTACAATTATGTTCCTGTTATGAAGATATATTTTACCTAATCTATTGAAATGTATGTCAACCACAAACAAAAACGATTATTTAAAAAACTGTAAAATATATCCTCTTATCACTTGCCTGACTTCTTATCCTCATAAATATACTTATTAATCTCGATCATCTTATCACGAAGCATAGCCGCCTGTTCAAAGTCAAGCTCTGCTGCAGCCTTACGCATATTTTTCTCAATCTGCTTCTTAACCTTTTCAAGATCTTTAATGCTCATAGATTCATAATCTACATCAAGCCTTCCATTTGAATTATCTGCTTCTGCTGCCTTAGATATACTTATAAGATCTCTTACTGCCTTCTTTATAGTCTGAGGGGTTATTCCGTGTACCTCATTGTACTCCTGCTGTATCTTTCTACGTCTTTCCGTCTCAGATATAGCCTTTTCCATAGACTCTGTTATAGTATCTGCATACATAATAACGTGTCCCTCTGCATTTCTGGCAGCTCGTCCTATCGTCTGAATAAGTGAAGTCTCTGTTCTTAAGAAGCCCTCTTTATCAGCATCAAGAATAGCCACAAGACTTATCTCTGGAATATCAAGTCCCTCTCTAAGCAGATTGATACCAACAAGCACATCGAATCCGTCAAGTCGCATATCCCTTATAATCTTCTGTCGCTCTAGTGTATCAATATCAGCATGAAGATACTTGACTCTTATGCCGACTTCCTTAAGATAATCTGTGAGATCCTCTGCCATACGCTTGGTAAGTGTAGTTACAAGTATCTTGTTCTTTTTCTCAACTTCCTTATTAATCTCACTTATAAGATCATCTATCTGACCCTCTATTGGTCTAACTGTTATCTCTGGATCAAGAAGTCCTGTAGGCCTTATAATCTGCTCTGCCCTCATAAGTTCATGTTCTTCCTCATACCTGCTAGGCGTAGCAGATACGAAAAGCATCTGTGATATCTTGCTCTCAAACTCCTGAAAATTAAGCGGTCTGTTATCCTTCGCTGAAGGAAGCCTGAAGCCATAGTCTACAAGTGTCGTCTTTCTTGCCTGATCGCCTGCATACATTCCCCTTATCTGTGGAATAGTAATATGTGACTCATCGACAATAATCATAAAATCATCTGGAAAATAGTCCATAAGCGTATATGGTGGACACCCTGCCGGAAGCCCTGCTAAATGTCTTGAATAATTCTCAATACCTGAACAGAAGCCTGTTTCCTGCATCATCTCTATATCAAAGTTCGTTCGTTCTTCTATTCTCTGTGCCTCAAGAAGCTTATCCTCACTCTTAAAATACTCTATTCTCTCTGCAAGCTCTTTCTTTATATTCTCAATCGCCTTTTCCATCTTCTCTTTTTCAACAACATAATGTGAATTAGGAAATATAGCAACATGGTCAAGGTTACATTTAACCGCACCGGTAAGAGAATCAATCTCGCTTATCCTGTCTATCTCATCACCAAAAAACTCTACTCTCACAGCATCTCCACTGGAAGCTGACGGATATATCTCTACAACATCTCCCCTTACCCTGAATGTTCCTCGCTTAAAATCCTGGTCATTGCGCATATACTGTATATCTATAAGCTTTCTTATCATCTCATCTCTGTCTTTTTCCATACCTGGACGAAGTGAGATAACCATATTCTTATAATCAATAGGTGCACCTAATCCATATATACATGAAACTGAAGCAACTATGATTACATCATTTCTTTCAGACAGTGCCGCTGTTGCTGAATGTCTTAACTTATCTATCTCGTCATTAATCGAAGAATCCTTGGCTATATAAGTATCGCTCTGTGGCACATAAGCCTCCGGCTGATAATAATCATAATAAGAAACAAAATACTCTACTGCATTCTCAGGAAAGAACTCTTTCATCTCAGAGTACAGCTGTGCTGCTAATGTTTTATTATGACTGATTATAAGAGTAGGCTTCTGTACATGCTGGATAATGTTTGCCATAGTAAATGTCTTACCAGAGCCTGTAACTCCAACTAAAGTTTCAAACTGATTACCTTCATTAAATCCTTCTACAAGTTCCTCTATAGCCTGTGGCTGGTCGCCTGTTGGCTCATATGGGGCATGTAACTTAAACTCCATAATGCCATCTCCTTCCTGAAATAAGATTCCTACAAAACATTTCTAAAAAAAGACAAAGTCAATATTTCATAGTATGCACTTACATGCTTAATTCTACTACAAAAAATAGACTTTGTCTATCTAATACAGAACATCTGTTCCTATTTTATTAGTGGATAATCCATTAACATTCCTTTTATAAACAGAACATTTATCTGCATCTGTTATTATATTTCGTTTTCATTCAGTATCATGCAAGACCTGAATACTACTAACAATACTAACAATACTAATAATACTAACAATACTAATAATGCTAATAACAATATTAATAATACTAACAATATTAATAATAATACAGCTTAATTCATAACTGCCTTCAGGCTGTCTATGGCTGCGTTAAACTGTGTATCCTCATCAGCATTCTTATCAAATTCCACAACAACATCCGGGGTAACACCATTTCCATGTATATCCTGTCCCTTAGGTGTAAAATACTTGGCTATTGTAAACTTAATTGCACTTCCATCGGTAAGCGGCTTTAGTGTCTGTACAATACCCTTTCCATATGTCTGTGTTCCAACTATGATACCTTTTTTGTAATCCTGTATAGCACCTGCAAATATTTCTGAAGCACTCGCACTATTTCCATTGACAAGTACTGCAAGTGGAATATCCAGTTCTTCATTATCACTATCGCTGTATTCTTTTCTATTTCCTGCCTTATCTTCTGTATACACAATAAGACCATTTGGAAGTATATATTTAAGCATAGTAACTACAGTTGTAAGCAAGCCTCCTGGATTATTTCTTATATCTATAACTATCCCTTTAGCTCCCTGCGCCTTAAGGTCTTCAATAGCTGCCTTAAACTGTTTTGCCGTAACACTTTCAAACTGTGAAATTGCTATATATCCTATGGAATCATCTGTCATTGCATAGTTTACAGTCTGGATTTCAACTTCGTCCCTTACCACTGTATAATCACATGTAACCCCTTCTCTTACAATACCAAGTCTGACTGTTGTACCTTTCTCACCTTTGACAAGTGCAACTGCCGAGGACAGATCCATATCAGTAACATCTGTATCATCTACTTTGACTATCCTGTCTCCAGTTCTTAATCCAGCCTTATATCCTGCACCATTATCATATACATCTACAAGCAGGATTCCGCCTTCTTCACTTAACTGACAGACAGCTCCTATTCCGTAAAATGTACCATTTGTAGTTTCCTTAAGTTTATTATACTCATCAGCTGTATAATAAACAGTATATTTATCTCCATAAGAACTAAGATAAGCTTTATATATGTTATTCTTGGCCTTTTCCTCATCAACTTCGTCAAAATAGAAAGAATCCAGGACAGAATCTATAGCATTCAGCTTAGCCTCAACCTCACTTCCTATTCCACTTCCATCTGTAACTGCATTTGACTGGATATATACATCACCATTAACACCTATATGAATATATCCCTTCTGTATACACACACCAGCCACACTTACAACAATTATAACCATTACAAGAAATGCAGCTACTATACCAAGCAGCAATCCATTCTTAAAATAATGAGACTTTTCTCTTTTTTTCTCATACTTTGCTGCTTGCTCGAATATGTTATCTTCATTTCCTGCTATCTGTTCTTTTGTATGGATTGATATATCATCTTCCTTATTATCCATAACAACCTCCATTATCATATAAATGATGTCGGGGGCAAAAGCCCACGACTTTGATACCTACGAATTGCTCCGTGCTACGCACTCCCACAATTCTCCCCAATATTCGCATATCGTGGGATTATCATCCCACTTTTATGCTCATATCGGGGCGGGTCCCAAGGTCTTTCACCCACCTATGAGCAAGCTCATGTGGGTTTAGACCTTTTGACCCTGGTATCATATAAATACTGAAACAAGTATCAAATATCATCATAAAAATAATTTCATATCATAATATTGACATCTTATGATGTAAGTGTCGAAATGAATTTTAACACTCACATCGTTTTATTATACTACAAAAACATTTTCAGATATATTAATATTTATAATAATATGTGAAATTTTTATGATAATTTACTGTTTATATGCCATACACACTATAACTATCCCACTCTCCCTGCTTTTGTTTTTACTTTATTCTTATACATGGACTCATCGGCTCTCTTTACTACTTCCAGCACATCTCTTCCGTAACCCTTAGCCATTCCTACTGCACTCGTAATCTTTAAGTTACTTCCTGCATTGGCCTTTTCAATCATGTCTGCTGCCGATATTGATATTTCTTTTCCTTCATAATCACCAGGATTATCTATTATCATAACGAATTCATCCCCACCAATTCTATATACACGCCTTCTGTCATCTGAAAATGAATAAAGCACGGATGATAATCTTTCAATCGCTTTATCTCCATATTCATGACCATATGTATCATTAATCATCTTAAGATTATTCATATCCCAGAAAATAACTCTTATATTATCTATATAAGGATAATATGTTAAAACCATTTCCTCATACTTATTCTTGTTAAATACCTTTGTTCTTGAATCTGTCTCCTTCATATATGTAAGCTGGGCTATCCTTGCGGCATCCTCACTTCCACCAACAACTATATCCTGAAGTATAAATGTAATAGCCAAAAGAATCATGCATCTTGGTATCACACCAAAAACAATAATAACAAACAGTGGATTCGAATTAAATACATATCCGGTTCCACTTTCTAATACATTAATATACCAGTCTCTTTTATGACTTCCCTCAAACAATATATTAAGATCACAGATTCCATAATAAAATCCCAGTGTCATACTTAAAAACACAGAAACTGAATTAATAAGTGATGTAAACCACAATATCTTTTTCTGTCTGTAATGAGCAGCGAATAATAATGGAATGACATACAAAAGTACTGCATGATATGACAAAAGAGCACACATTACCCCTGTTGCAGTACATATTAACGTCAGACCTATATATTTATAACATTCTTTTGATGTATCTTCTTTCATAATCATGAACACAATAGGAATCAATAATATTATAGAAATAATAACTGCAACCGTTATCGTTCTTCTGTCTATTTCAAATATTCCTATTGCGTTCAATGCCCATACTACAAGCTCTAAGGCTATTAACATAACAACACCATTTAATGTATATTTATTAGACTTCTCTTCCTGATATTTAAGTTCTTTATCATACTGTTTCTTAAAATCACTCATTCTTTCTCCCCCGAAATATCTCCTCTGATTCCATAAACGTATTTTTTATTTTATCACTATTTCATATAAACTGCCAGTAAAAATTCTATACATTTTTTATATTTATTTTTTTGCACATTTCACAAAAAAGAGTCAAAAAACTCCTATTTTTAATATATTTATGTAAATATCTATTATTTATTTTCATCCAGCTGTCTTACATATATATCCATATCATCAATATCCTTTGCATACAGCTTAAACTTCATTTTATTTATAAAATTAATTGATGTAATATTATCTTTATGTATACACGCATACAACCTGTCAATATAAAGATATTCTCTTGCATATTCAACAATCTTACTGCACACCTCATATGCTATTCCTCGTCTCTGGTATTTTCTCCCAACAAGATATCCCAGCTCCTGACAGTTTACACCATCTATGCTCCTGTTTTCTATCCCCATACGTCCAACAAGTTCCCCTGTTTTTTTATCAAATACAAGCCACAGACCATAATCAAAGAAACCATACATATTAGAAATGTAGGCTGATAAAAACTCTTTCTCACGCTCTGCTTCATACAATGGCTCTATAAAAGGACAATCTGACAATGTATCATATAATCTGTATAGTTCCTCAAGATCATTTTCACATTCTTCCCTGACTATATAATTATCAGTCTCTAAGATATAGGCTGGCGTATGTGTTTTTCTAGCATATATATGTTCACAATACATATCAGTTATATCTTCATAATCATATACAACATACGCTGCACTTCCTCTATATTCTTTTCCAACCCCCACATCTTCACATATATCTTTTCCAATTGTTATGCTATGTTTTAATCCATCACTTATAATTATATCTTTATCATGCTGATATCCATCCAGACTGTTAAATATAGTTTTATGCTTTTTTAACATGCCTGCGTTTATTGTACTTTTTATATCTTCATAATCGCTTCTTTTATCTGAAATTATCACATATACATTTTGAAGTCCTGATTCGTATTTCACACTTATCCAATCCTTATTCCTTTCGTATCTGCCTCTATTCTTTATATTTTACGTCAGCCATTCACTTTAATAATATACATATCCTCTTATACTTTATCAATATACATTTTATATATTTTTGTTATTTATAATGCATTTTATATATTTTTTCATATGATTCATTTTATGAATATACATTTCCATTGACTTTTATCTCCACCACCCTTAATATATACAGTAACGTATTTATAAGGAGGTTTATTATGGCAGATCAGAATCCTATTGTAACATTTACAATGGAAAATGGCGACACTATGAAAGCTGAGCTTTATCCAGAAGTTGCGCCTAATACAGTTAATAACTTTATAAGTCTTGTTAAAAAAGGCTTCTATGATGGACTTATATTCCACAGAATCATCTCAGGCTTCATGATTCAGGGTGGAGATCCAGACGGTACAGGCATGGGTGGTCCTGGCTACTCTATCAAGGGAGAATTCAGCTATAATGGTGTTGATAATAATCTTAAGCACTCAAGAGGTGTTCTTTCTATGGCACGTGCCCAGCATCCTGATTCAGCTGGCTCACAGTTCTTTATCATGCATGCAAATGCTCCTCACCTTGATGGACAGTATGCTGCATTCGGCAAACTTATTGAAGGTGAAGATGTTTTAGATAGTATTGCTTCTGTAGATACAGACTGGAACGACAGACCAAGAAAGCCACAGGTTATGAAAACAGTAACTGTTGAGACCTTTGGGGTTGATTACGACGAACCAGAGACACTTTAATTATTGTTTAGTTGAATATTAGTTGGTGACGAACGGACGACAAATATAAGCTACAGGCAGTCCTGC
>OGEU01002224.1_pt1 | contig 14373 bp, 5 predicted proteins | sample 1570651 | NCBI WGS metagenome assembly OGEU01 (sample SAMEA2582129, study PRJEB24529) | metagenome | biome: Human gut stool | place: China | collected 2011 | reverse complement strand
TGGTATGTGTATTATCCACACTGCCTGCATTCGATGATGTCCATGAATGTAAATTCAAAGTTTCATCTGCGCCCAGTGAATCATACAGGTTCTTTGTCAGTGTTGTCATATCCACTACTGCGACACCCGTATCTGTTCCCAGCTTTCTGACGGCTTCTGCATAATCGCCGCCTGCATACGTCTTTCCGTCACTGACGGCATCACTTGTAATGTGCAGGTTGGAGCTGCTCCACTCTCCTGTTGCTGTTCTTCTGACAATCGGCGTACATAAAATCACCGTTACACCTTTTTCCTGCGCCGGTTTTACATAATTTTCATATAAAGAATTGGCAAATGAACCTTCTGTTGTATAAGCTCCATTCGGGTCTGTATATCTGCCGTCTTCCGCCTTTTCATCATTGTGTCCGAAACCAACGAGCAGATAATCTCCGCTTGTCATTGAATCCATTAATGTCTTGTAATTGTCTTCTGTTGTAAAACTCTTTGAACTTCTGCCTGAAAGTGCAAGGTTTTCAACTTTCAATGAGCTGTCAAAGTAATTAGATAACTGTGTACCCCAGCCGTATCTTGGATAGTAATAGGCATCTGCAAAGCTGCATACCGTTGAATCGCCGACTACCCATACGGTTGATTCTTTTGCCGGTTCTTCCGGTTCTGACGGTGTCTTACCTGAAAAATCCGCACCGATTCCTGCCGGTGCTTTATCTGTCATTTCAAATAAGCCGTTCATATTGATACTGCCGTCTTCATTTCTTGCCGGTGTAATTGTCTTATAATCCACCGATGTAAACCAGTCTGCTTCCACTGCTTTATTTTCCGTATTTACGCAAAGCTTGGTTGAAATGTCATTGCATAAATAATTGGTTGTCTTATAAATCACAGAAGAATCCTGATTCTTTAACGTAAATTTATCTGCCGCCATTGTACCGTAATTTTCAATTGCATCTGTATAGAAGCTGATTGAATTTTCCAGTACATAGCCTGTATCTCCTGTAAATTTGTCACCGTTTTTTGGTGTCAGCTGATAATTGTTTCTGTCTGCTGTACCGCCAACTCTTGAAAACAGTCCGTTATCTACGGAAATACACTGATATACCTGGCAGTCTGGTCCATTGTTGCTCATGATACCGCTTCCGCCATTGTTCCATGAAATACAGTTCTTTAAAACGTGTTTTCCTGTAAGGCCTTCTCCGCCTAACTTAAATCCATTTGCACTTGCCGCAGAATAAGAAGTTGTTCCATCTTCTGCAACTAAAAGTCCATTGCTGTACGCAACAGAATTCTGAATGGTTACTGCACCAATCGGGCCGTATTTTTCTGTACTCTTTGCATATAAATCGTATCCGTCATCGGCGTTGTTGTATGCCATACAGCCGTCAAATACATTGCCCTCACCAACTGAAAGCTTTGCTGCAAATCCATCTGCATCGTTTTGTTTACTGTCACAATTTGAATAAGATGTACAATTTAAAATTGTATTGTCTGACGGCCACCAGCATTTTGGTTCTCCGCCTGAGTAACTAATCTGAAGACCTGTTGAACCATTTCTATACATTTCACACTGTTCAACAACATTGTGATTACCGGATACATGAACACCCTTTGTTCCGTCTGATGCGTATGCAACCGCAATATCCTGTATTTTCCAGTAATTACCCTTTACAGATAAAACAGCATCTGAAGAAGCCGGAAGCTTTGCACCATTTAACACCGCTTTTCCTGCATTTTCTGCCTTCATTGTAATGACAGCATCTTGATTTCCCGAAACGCTATAAGGAATCGAAACAACCTGTGATACATTGTATGTACCGTCCTGTAACAGGATGGTCTGTCCTGCTTTTGCATAAGATACTGCTGTATAAATATCCGTCGGATTTTCTTTTGTTCCTGCTGCTTTGCTGTTTCCGCCAGCTGAAACATAAATGGTATCTCCACTGAATTTTGCTGCATCTTTTGTAACCGTATCCGTTACTGTAACCGGACTGTAATCTTTTAATAACAGTCTGTCATCGTATTTTCTGCTTCCATCTGCATTTACAGCATTTTCATAAGGTGTAACAACTGCTGTAAATGTTGTATCGCCGTCCGGCAGTTTAACCTGAAAATCAGAAAGCTTAAATTCAACTGTATCAGCCTTCTTGATTTCCTTATCGGTATAGTACTGATTTCCGTGATTATCGGAAATGCTGACCGTACCCGTTACATTACTTGTAAAACGGTAAGTATAATCTTCATCAGCAGTCGTTGTTCCGTTAAATGTATGAACTTCTGCCTCATCATACTCCACCCACAAATCCGGATTGACCGCATCTAATTCATCCTGTGTCGGTGTATGTTGTTCATAGCTTAAATCCGTAACTTCTACTGTTCCGATACGGCTCGCATAAAAACCGACATACACATAGTCCGAATCCTGCTGTAAAAATTTATTCGGGTTATACACGGTAATCGTTTTTTCTACATTGCTCCAGTCATCGTTATACCAGTTACATACATAACCGTTACCGTCTTTAACAAGTTCAAAATTATAATACAATTGTGTTGCATTACTTTGTGTGAAAACCGTTGCATTTTGGTCAAAATACTGTGTTACATCACAGCTTCCACCTGCATTGCTCTTTCCTGTCGCATCGGAATTGCCCGTATAAAGACGCACACCCGGAATCGTTGTTCCTGTTGCTTCACTCTTTGTTGCTGCATAAACATCCAGCTGATTAATGTAATCTGCTGTTGTATCGGCTGCGCCAAGTGTATCTAATACAGCCAGTCCAAAAGAGGACTGGTTATCCTGTTTTGCTACCGATGTCGTGTGAAATCTGCCACGGATTGTAAAGTTATAATCCTTAGATTTCACCTTCGTGTAATAGATTTCAAATCCACTCTGACCGGTATTTGCCATCTTTCCTTTCGCTTTTGTATTCAGCGTTAATTTGTTTGCGGCACTGTCGTAAACCGGTGTCACCATACCGTCTGACTGCGTTCCCAGCTTTGCTGTCTTCCAGTCAGCAGAACCTATGCCTGTCGCTGCTCTTGCATTTTCACCTGCAAAAGACGACCACGGCATCAGTAACACAACCATTACTGCCGCAAGCAAAACTGCAATGCTTTTCTTGCATTTTGCTCTTTTGTTTTTCATCATAATCCTCCATTCTTGCCTTTATGGCAATTTTACTCCAATGAGTATCATATCATATATAATAAAATACAAAAAATATTAATTCCGTATATATACCATATTATTTTTAAATACTAAACCTCATTCTGCAATCACAACTATTTACCTTCTCTCAGAAACAGGATATCACAATACAAAAACACCCGGAGAAAATCGTTTTACCGACTCTCTCCGGGTGCTTCTATTTTAGATTCTGTCTGTTAAAACGAATCTTTTTTACTTATAAAGTTCTACTAACTTCAGTAAGTGCTGGTAACGTGCATTTGCAGTCTTTTCAGATTCAGCAAAGAGTTTTTCAGCTCTTTCTGGGAATGGCTTAATCAGTCTTGTGTAACGAGCTTCGTTATTTAAGAATTCCTGATATGAACCATCACCTTCCTTAGAAGTTAATGTGAATGGATTCTTTCCTTCAGCCTTTAATGCAGGGTTGAATGAGAACAGATTCCAGTATCCGGCCTTAACAGCCTTCTTCATTTCATCCTGGCAGTGGTTCATACCACCCTTAGCGATACCGTGAAGTTCGCAAGGAGCGTAACCAATGATTAATGAAGGACCGTTGTAGCTTTCAGCTTCAGCAATTGCCTTAACAGCCTGTGCAGGATTAGCACCAAGAGCAATCTGTGCTACGTATACGTAACCATAGCTCATAGCGATTTCTGCAAGACTCTTCTTGCTGATTTCCTTACCTGCTGCTGCGAACTGGCAGACTTCACCGATGTTAGAAGCCTTTGAAGCCTGTCCACCTGTATTAGAATACATTTCTGTATCGAATACCATAACGTTTACATTCTCACCTGATGCAAGTACATGGTCAAGACCGCCGAAACCGATATCGTAAGCCCAACCATCACCACCGAAGATCCATACAGACTTCTTAGCGAGGTAATCTTTCTTTGCAAGAACTTCCGATGCAAGAGGACAACCTTCTTTTGCTGCCTTTTCTACTTCCGGAATCAGTGCTGCAACATCTGCTGCATTCTTCTTTGTATCATCCTTAGATGCAAGGAAGTTTGCTACAGCTGTCTTTAATTCAGCAGATGCCTTTTCAGAAGCTGCCATTTCTTCAAGTTTAGCAATAGCCTGATCTCTTAAAGTCTTCTGTCCAAGATACATACCGAAACCGTGTTCTGCATTATCTTCAAACAGTGAGTTTGCCCAAGCCGGACCCTTTAAGGAATCTTTATTTACTGTATATGGTGATGTAGCTGCCGGACCACCCCAGATTGAAGAACAACCTGTAGCGTTGGAAATGTACATCTGCTCACCAAATAACTGTGTAATTAATCTTGCGTAAGATGTTTCTGCACAGCCTGCACAGCTTCCTGAGAACTCAAGGAGTGGCTGATTGTACTGAGAACCGATAGGAGTAGCATCTGTAAATACAGGCTTAATCTCCTTCTTGCCAACATTTGCTACTAAGTAGTCAAATACCGGCTGTTCTTCTGCCTGTGATTCCTGTGGAACCATCTTTAATGCGCCCTTAGCGGCTGCCGGACATACAGTTACACATTCGCCGCATCCCATACAGTCTAATGGAGATACAGACATTGTAAACTTCATGCCTTCAGCTACTGCATGCTTAGAATCAGCAAGCTTAATCTGTGAAGGTGCTGCACTTACTTCACCTGCATCCAGAATAAACGGACGGATTGTTGCATGAGAACATACGAATGCACAGCTGTTACACTGAACACAGCTTGTAGGATCCCATTCAGGAACCATAACGGCTGTTCCTCTCTTTTCGTATGCAGATGCACCTGTTTCAAACTGACCATCAGCAATATCCTTAAATGCAGATACAGGAAGGCTGTCACCATCCATTAATCCGATAGGATCTAACAGTTCGTTGACCATCTTTACAGTAGCCGGACGACCTGTACGGTTTATTGTCTTCTTTTCTTCTGTTGCATTTGCCCAGTCAGCAGGTACTTCTACCTTATGTACAGCATCTACACCGGCATCAATTGCCTTGTAGTTCATTTCTACAACAGCGTCACCCTTCTTGCTGTATGACTTCTTAGCTGCTGCTTTCATGAATTCAACTGCCTGATCGATAGGCATTACGTTTGCAAGCTTAAAGAATGCAGACTGTAAAATTGTATTTGTTCTCTTACCCATACCAATTTCAATTGCTTTGTCAATTGCATTGATTGTGTAGAGCTGGATATTGTTCTTCGCAATATACCGCTTTGCTTCTGCATTCAGATGTTCAGCGAGTTCTTCGTCTGACCACTGGCAGTTAATCATAAAGATTCCGCCCGGCTTAACATCCTGAACCATCTTGTATCCCTTTGTGATGTAAGATGGGTTATGACATGCAACAAAGTCAGCCTGATTGATATAGTATGGACTTCTGATTGGGTTATCACCAAATCTTAAGTGGCTGATTGTAATACCGCCAGTCTTCTTAGAGTCATACTGGAAATATGCCTGAATGTACTTATCTGTATGGTCACCGATAATCTTTGTAGAGTTCTTATTCGCACCTACAGTACCATCACCGCCAAGACCCCAGAATTTACATTCAACAGTACCCTTTGCAGATGTAATAGGAGCCGGCTTAACTTCCGGTAAGCTTAAGTTTGTTACATCATCTACGATACCGATTGTAAATCTTGCCTTTGGAGCATCTTTTTCAAGTTCTTTGTATACAGCGAATACTGATGAAGGTGGTGTATCCTTAGAACCAAGACCGTAACGACCGCCTGTTAAGATAACATCATTCATACCGGCTTCACGAAGTGTTGCTGCTACATCAAGATAAAGAGGTTCACCTAATGAACCAGGTTCCTTTGTTCTGTCGAGTACCGCAATCTTCTTAGCAGTCTTAGGAAGAACCTTTAAGAGGGAAGCTGATACCCATGGACGATACAGTCTTACTTTTACAAGACCTACTTTTTCGCCCTTTGCTGTTAAGTAGTCAATTACTTCTTCAGCTACATCGTTGATAGAACCCATTGCAATGATGACTCTGTCTGCATCCGGTGCACCATAGTAGTTGAATAAATCATAATCTGTACCTAACTTTTCGTTAATCTTCTTCATGTACTTCTCAACAACTGCTGGAAGTGCATCATATGCTGAGTTACATGCTTCACGATGCTGGAAGAAAACATCACCGTTTTCATGTGAACCACGCATAGCCGGATGTTCCGGATTCAAGGCATGTGCACGGAATTCTTCTACTGCTTCCATATTGCACATTTCCTTTAAGTCTTCATAGTCCCACTTTTCAATCTTCTGAATCTCATGAGATGTACGGAAACCGTCGAAGAAGTTAATGAATGGAACTTTGCCTTCGATTGTTGCAAGGTGTGCAACCGGGCTTAAATCCATAACTTCCTGAGGGTTTGTTTCAGCAAGCATTGCGAAACCAGTCTGACGACAGGCGTAAACGTCACTATGGTCACCGAAGATATTCAGGGACTGTGTAGCAACTGTACGTGCTGATACATCAAATACACAAGGAAGCTGTTCACCGGCAATCTTGTACATATTTGGAATCATCAGAAGAAGACCCTGTGATGCAGTAAATGTTGTTGTTAATGCACCTGCTGCAAGTGAACCGTGTACTGTACCTGCGGCACCTGCCTCTGACTGCATTTCTACTACCTTTACTGTATTACCAAAAATGTTTTTCTGTCCTGCTGCTGACCACTGGTCAACAACATCTGCCATTGGACTAGAAGGTGTGATAGGATAGATACCTGCAACTTCTGTAAACGCATAAGCAACGTGTGCAGCAGCTGTATTACCATCCATAGATTGTTTTGCTCTAGCCATTTCTTTGTAATCCTCCTTAAAAATATTGTGGAATTGTATCATTCCGATTATCTATATTTTAGTATTTCTTCGACAAAAAGTAAAGGCATTCTTCTAAATTATCTATTAAAATACATAATTTCTTTTTAATGCCTTTACAATTTTTGTTTATTTTTACTATCGTTTGTGTATACAATTACAGTATCAGCTTCTTTTTATAACCTTTTCTGCCAGTTTTTCCAATGCCTGTCCATCTGCCTTTTTCATGACTGACCGGATCGTTACCATGTCCTCACAAATAGTTATATTCTTCATATTCTCCAGATATGACTTCATCAGCCTGCCGGATACCGGACCCCACGAACCGTTTTCAATCACTGCCGCATACCGTTTCTGGAAATTTTTCATTTTTAAATGGTATAAAAAGTCTTCCATGCACGGCATCAGTCCGCCATCATACGTAATTCCAGCAAGCACCAGTGCATCATACCGGAAACTGTCTGCAACAGCTTGGGCCATATCTGCTCTTGCAAGGTCAAAAACAGCAACATTTTCTTCGCCCTGCTCTTTTAATATAGAAGCAAAATGTTCAGCCGCGTGCTTTGTATTGCCATGAATGGAGGAATATGCCACTACAACGCCCTTTTCTTCCGGCTGATAACTGCTCCATTTTGCGTATTTATCCAAAAAGTATTCCAGACCACCTGTAAGCACCGGTCCGTGCAGCGGTGCAATTTTTTCAATATCAAGTACCGCTGCTTTCTTTAAAAGCCCCTGGACATTAGCACCGTACTTGCCGACAATATTAATAAAATACCTTCGGGCTTCCCCTGTCCACTCCTGCTCCAATACGTCCTGTGCTTTTCCTGCTGCATCATAGGTGCAGCCCTGTGACAATGCACCAAATCTGCCAAATCCGTCCGCTGAAAATAAAATCTTATCGGCTTCATCATATTCAACCATGACTTCCGGCCAGTGTACCATTGGTGCCATCACAAAATGCAGCGTATGTCTGCCAAGCTTTAAAGTATCGCCTTCCTTGACTTCTAATATAGAAAGTTCTTCCGTATCCAACTCAAAAAACTGTGGCAGCATAGCTACTGTTTTTGCATTTGCCACAACAACCGTTTCCGGATACTTTACCAGAAATTTCCGGATATTTCCGGCATGGTCCGGCTCTAAATGCGAAACAACCAGATAATCCGGCGCTTTACCACCCAATGCTTCTTCCAGATTATCAAACCACGCATCTGTCGCCCGGTTATCCACCGTATCCATTACTGCAATTTTGCTGTCCTTAATCACATAGGAATTGTATGTCACCCCGTCCGGTATCCGGTACTGGCTCTCAAACAAATCCAATGTCGTATCGTTTACACCTACATAAAAAACATCTTCTGAAATCTTCCAAACTGCCATGCCAATCCTCCTTGTTTTTGCGAAGCAAAAATCCATGTGAGCTTGCTCACATTGCTCCTTAGCGAGGAGAGGATTTTGCCTCCTTGTTTTTGCTTTTTTACTTTTTTTGTCATTATAAATCTTTTTCGTATTAAAAACAAGAACGTTTCCTATTTTTATTAAATTTAAAAGAAAAACTTTACAGATATTTTATACATGAAGCCGTCATCTGATTCAAAAAACACCGTAGAAAAGTTTATCCTCTTCTGCGGTGTCACTCAATTTATTCTTTATATTATAGTAGTTTTACAACTTAGTCATCTGCGCCCTGTAAAGCATCGTAGCCTGTTTCTCCGGTACGAACCTTTACGACATCTTCCACATCGTATACGAAAATCTTACCGTCACCGATATGTCCGGTGTAGAGTGCCTTCCTTGCTGCATCAATAACATCTGCAACAGGAACTTTTGAAACAACCATTTCGACTTGAATCTTAGGAAGAAGCTGCATATCAACTTCAACACCTCTGTAGTATTCCGGTGCGCCTTTCTGTGTACCACAGCCGAGTACCTGTGTCACTGTCATACCTGTTACGCCGATGTCGTTCATTGCCTTCTTTAACTTTTCAAACTTAGACTGCTTTGCAAGGATTTCAACTTTTGTAATCTTATTTTCCTTTTCAGGAGAAGTCTTTACAACTGCCGGTACGGCATTTTCCATCTTTTCAGAACCGAAAACTTCGATTTCATCATCAGATGCGATTGTTAAATCATTTGCGGCAAATTCAAATCCTGAGTAAGCACTTGCAAGACCATGTTCTGCGTAATCCAGACCCTTGATTTCAATATCTGCCGGTACTCTTAAACCGATTGTGTGCTTTAATACTTCAAATACGATAATCATTGTTACGCCAACCCATGCGCAGACTGTAACAACACCTAAAAGCTGGATACCGAGCTGCTTAAATCCGCCGCCGTAGAAAAGACCTGCTCCAACACCGTTCTGACCTGTTGAGAAAAGTCCGACACAGATTGTTCCGAGTAAACCATTTGCAAAATGAACACCGACTGCACCAACCGGGTCATCAACCTTACATACTTTATCAATAAATTCGATTACCAATACAACTGCGATACCTGCGATGATACCTTCAATGGCTGCACCGTACATATCAATACAGTCTGTACTTGCTGTTACGATAACAAGACCTGCTAATGTACCGTTTAATGACATGGATACATCCGGCTTCTTATAACGGATCCATGTAAATAACATGGTTGTTACGGTTGCTACGGCTGCTGCCATATTTGTTGTAGAGAATACTGAACCAGCAAGCGCACCCATTGTCATTTCTGAACCATCGGCTGCATTTGTCAGACCTTCCATTGCTACGGTTGAACCACCGTTAAATCCAAACCAGCAGAACCACAGGATAAACACACCAAGTGCTGCCATTGTCAGATTGTGTCCAAGAATTGCTCTTGGCTTTCCGTTCTTATCGTACTTACCGATACGAGGTCCTAATACTGCGGCACCAATCAGAGCTGCCATACCGCCTACCATATGTACTGCACAGGAACCTGCGAAATCGTGGAAGCCTAATTCTGATAACCAGCCGCCGCCCCATATCCAGTGACCGGATACCGGATAAACAATCAGTGAAATAATTGCACTGTAAATGCAGTATGCTTTGAAATCTGTTCTTTCTGCCATTGCTCCAGATACGATTGTTGCTGATGTTGCACAGAACACTGTCTGGAAAATGAAGAATGCGTAAAATGGAACACCGTCCTGTGTTACTGCTGAGTAATCACCTCGTGTAAATAAATCAATTCCACCAAATATTGCGCTGGATGATCCAAACATAATACCAAAACCGATAATCCAGAAAATCGGAGTACCGATACAAAAGTCCATTAAGTTCTTCATAATAATGTTACCGGCATTTTTTGCTCTTGTAAGACCGGATTCAAGTATGCAGAAACCTGCCTGCATAAAGAATACCAGTGCGGCGCCTACCAGCACCCATACTGTATTAACTGCTGAAAAGTCCATAACCATTTCCTCCCTTAATTCCATCTTCTTTGTCATGTCTTCTGGTCAGGTGGATCCGAGCCTGTCCGGATTATTGAAGCTGCAATCCTTTTTCCGTACCGAAAATTTCTTTTTTTTGAAATTTTACCCATATACGAAAAAAAGACGTGTAACCGATTATTTCTAATCTGTTACACGCCTTTGTGCATCGCTGTTCAATTTATGTTGCTTATTATACCGCCTTTATTTTATAATTATTGAAAAAATCAGACATTTTCTCTTGATTTTTTTAATTTTTGTTTTATTATTTTTTTATACACCACCTATTTTTAAGTCTTTGCGGATATTTACTTGCTTTCCGTACTGCGGGACAGGATTCCCCACTACGGCGGCAAAGCAAATTTTATAAATCCGTTTTTACAAATTAATTTTACAGATTGGAGTTTTTCACATGCACACCGGATACACACTCATTCAGCCTTACGTATTTTTAACCTTAAACAGCCTGCTTACCAACGAGCATCTGCTTTCTTCTCCGGCGGATTTATTCTGCTATGAATTCAGCGGCGATGTTTCTTTAAAATTTGTTGCATCACCATATACAGAATTGATTATCGGACAGCACCCTGACGGCAGCTGCCGCATTTTTTGTATCCGCACCGCTGATGAACCGTTGATACTAAAACTTTCCGGATTTTCATACTGCTTTGGTGTGCGGTTTGATGAAAGTCTGTATTACCGGCTTCCGGGACATCCGTTTCCTTTTCCGGCTGACCTGCTCCAGACCATTTCCATGTCTGATTCTGATATCTTTTCAGGTACGGTTTCTTTTTCCGAACGGTTGCAGCGTTTTCTTTCCGCATTAAACAAAACCGGAAAAACACCAGCCTGCCCGCCCGCCGCCACACTCATCCATCAGAGCATCAAAAAAGCTGACGGCGATATCACCGTCAGCGAACTGGCTGCGCGTACCGGCTATTCCTGTCGCCATATCAGCCGCATTTTTACGGAATATTTCGGATACAGCCCGAAAACCTTTTGCCGGCTGTTACGCTTTCACCATACTCTTTATGAAATTTTTCAGGACCCGCATCGCAATAACTCCGAATTTATCACGCAAATCGGCTATTCCGACCAGGCACATTTTCAGCGGGAATTCAAAACATTTATGGGCGAAACACCGCGCCGGTTCGGCCGCCGGTTAATCCAGCAGAAATTCTGACATTACAACGTTGCTGACTTCCCTGCCCCGCTTTGTAAGAAAAATTCTGTCGTTTTCACGCACCAGCAGACCGAATTTCTGATTTTTTTCAAGCACCTGTGCATAAATATCATCTACTGTTTTTCCGAATTTTCCCAAAAAATCCGCCTCGGAAATGCCGCTGTTTTTGCGCAGTCCCAAAAAGAACATTTCTTCCATCTGCTCCGGTACGGAAAGTGTATGCTGTTCAGCGCGTACCGCCGCCAGTGCCCTACTTATGACTTCTTTCTTTTCTTCCAGCTCCGCCATAGTGTCTATATAAAGTGCAAGGCTGTCCGTATTGGTGTAGCGCTGTTCGCAAAGCAGGGATGCCGCGCCTGTCCCGAAGCCGAGATAATTTTTGCGTTCCCAGTAGGAAAGATTATGGCGGCATGCCTTTCCTTCTTTTGCAAAATTAGAGATTTCATACTGGTGGTAACCGTTATCCGCAAGCCGCAGACACGCCGTATCGTACATCTCCCGTTCTGTATCTTCATCGGGCAGTGCCGGATACCGGTCTAAATGTTCGTAAAGTGCCGTGCCTTCTTCCAGTATCAGACTGTACATGCTGATATGCTCCGGCTTTAATGCAAGAACCGTATCCAGCGTGTGCAGAAAACTTTCAAATGTCTGACCAGGCAGTGCCGACATTAAATCAATATTGATATTGTCAAAGCCCGCCGCCCTTGCCGTTTCATAGCTTTTCACAAATTCTTCCATGGTATGAATCCGTCCCAGCATTTTTAATTCACGGTTATTGGCGGACTGTAACCCGAAACTGATCCGGTTTATGCCTGCCTGTCTGTACACTGCCGCTTTTTCTTCATCAAGCGTGCCGGGATTACATTCTATCGTAATTTCCGCATTTTCCGCAAACGGAAAGCTTTCCCGCAGGGTATCTGCCAGTGCTTTGACATGTCCCGGTGCGAGGATACTCGGCGTTCCGCCGCCAAAAAACACGGTATCCACCGTATACGGATTTTCCGAAAGCAGCTTCGCCGTCTGATAAATCTCCGTCTGCAAAGCCTTTACATATTCCGCCTGTGTTTTTTCATCTGCCGGTGCAGACAAAAAATCGCAGTACGCACACTTGCGCACACAGAACGGAATATGGATATAAATGCCGCCCCTTTTTTCGTTACTGTCTGTCTTTTTCATGCAGTTATCTTCTATTCCTCGTCTAATTTCAAAACGCTCATAAATGCCTTCTGCGGAATCTCTACGTTTCCGACCTGACGCATACGTTTCTTTCCTTCCTTCTGCTTTTCAAGCAGCTTCTTCTTACGTGAAATATCACCGCCATAACATTTTGCAAGGACATCTTTTCTCATTGCCTTTACGGTTTCTCTTGCGATAACACGGCTTCCGATAGCCGCCTGAATCGGAATTTCAAAGAGCTGTCTCGGAATTTCCTGCTTTAACTTTTCGCACATCTTTCTACCACGTTCTTCGGCATTGCCGGAAAAGACGATAAATGAAAGCGCATCGACTTCTTCTTTGTTAATCAGGATATCCAGCTTCACAAGAGAAGAACGCTCATAGCCTTTCATCTCATAATCAAAGGAAGCATATCCTCTGGAACGGGACTTTAAGGCATCAAAGAAATCATAAATAATTTCATTTAACGGCAGATCATACTTTAACAAGGCTCTGGTCTGCTCAATGTATTCCATGCCGTTATAAATGCCGCGGCGCTCCTGACACAGTTTCATAATCGGTCCGACAAATTCTGTCGTTACCATGATTTCCGCAGAAACCATCGGTTCTTCCATATATTCAATTTCAGACGGATCCGGCATATTGGACGGATTCGTCAAATCAATAACCTCTCCGTTGGTCTTATGCACCTTATAGATAACACCCGGTGCCGTTGTTACTAAATCCAGATTGTATTCACGCTCCAGACGTTCCTGAATAATCTCTAAATGCAGTAATCCTAAAAATCCACAGCGGAAACCGAATCCCAGTGCAATCGAGGTTTCCGGCTCAAACTGTAAGGACGCATCATTTAACTGCAATTTTTCAAGTGCCTCTCTTAAATCCTGATACTTGGCGCCATCTGCCGGATACAGTCCGCAGTACACCATTGGATTGACCTTTTTATACCCCGGAAGCGGCTCGGCACACGGATTGTCATTGTCCGTTACCGTATCACCGACACGGGTATCCGCAACAGTCTTAATTGAGGCTGCGATATAACCAACATCACCTGTCGCAAGGTAGTCACGGCCAACAGCTTTAGGCGTGAAGATACCAACCTCAGTAACATCAAAGGTCTTGCCATTAGACATCATTTGAATCTTATCGCCCGGTTTAACCATTCCGTTAACCACACGCACTTGGAGGATAACCCCACGGTAGGCATCATAAACAGAGTCAAAGATAAGGGCTTGGAGAGGTGCTTCGACGTCACCTTGAGGTGCAGGCACTTTCTCAACGATTTGCTCGAGAATCTCTTCAATACCAATACCGGCCTTAGCTGACGCAAGCACAGCCTCAGAAGCATCTAGTCCGATAACATCTTCAACCTCTGTACGCACACGTTCAGGATCTGCAGCTGGAAGGTCGATTTTATTGATAACTGGTAAGATTTCCAAGTCATTATCAAGGGCCAAGTAAACATTGGCAAGTGTTTGCGCTTCAATTCCTTGAGCTGCATCTACCACCAAGATAGCACCCTCACAGGCAGCAAGAGAACGTGACACCTCATAAGTAAAGTCCACGTGTCCCGGTGTGTCGATAAGGTGGAAAATGTATGTTTCG
>OGEU01002222.1_pt1 | contig 14379 bp, 10 predicted proteins | sample 1570651 | NCBI WGS metagenome assembly OGEU01 (sample SAMEA2582129, study PRJEB24529) | metagenome | biome: Human gut stool | place: China | collected 2011 | reverse complement strand
GCGCCGGATCTTTCACAATAGTATTGGGGATCGGGCACACCTTCTGGCAGGTTGGTGTCTCGTAGTGCCCTACGCATTCGGTACACTTATCGCTGTTAATCTCGTAGATATGATCTCCCATTGAAATCGCCTCATTCGGGCATTCGGGTTCACACATATCACAATTGATGCATTTTTTAGTGATTAACAACGCCATAAGGAAACTCTCAAAACAACACAAACCGGGCGGGCATTATACGCGCATTCTTTACTCAGACCAGTTTTTTCACCAGCGCTTCACTATGACGAATACGTTCTGGTGCCAGTTCCAGATCCTGCTGAATCAGCGCAATGAACAGCAAATCCGTTAACATTCCCTGAGCGTGACAAGCAGAGATTGAAGCACTGTTTGTCGCTTGTTCTTCGGCAATGGTATACAGGCAATGAGAAGCACGCTGTTGCAGGGCATTCGGAGTAAAGCCGGTAATCGCCAGCACTTTTCCGCCCACTCGCAGCATCTCATCTGCCGCCAGGTTTAACTCGCGTCGTACACCGGTGTAGGAAATGGCTAATAACAGATCGTCAGGGGACGACGCCTGTACTGTTGCGAGTAGCGCATGCATATCGCGCACTGCGGCAGCATTGAAGCCAATCTTCATCAGCTTCCAGGCAAAGTTTTGCGCCACCAGACCCGAAGCGCCAATACCGGTCAGAATTATCCGCCGCGCAGAGCGCAACATTGTTACGCATTCATGCAGTTTCTCTTCACTATTAACGTTTAGCGTTGCGTACATAGCGGCAGTATTTTCTTTAATCAGTTTTTCGCCGACCAGCCGTAACGGATCATCACCGCGGATTTGGTTATGAATGGGCACGGAGGGTGATTCCGGCTGGCTTGCCAGCGCTTCACTCAACGCCAACTTAAGCGCCGGAAAACCTTTATAGCCGAGTTTTTGCGCGAACTTCACGACGCTGGACTGACTGACTCCGGCTTCGTTGGCCAGTTGCTGAGAGCTTAAATGGCGCGCCGTATCAGGTTGTAGCAGCAGATAATCCGCCAGTTTTTTATCACTCTGGGCAAGCCCCTGGTAACGCTGACGGATACGAAGTAAGCCGTTCATATCTTTCCTCGCGATGAAATAGTGGCGACAACAGGCAATATGAGACACACGCGAGTGAATTTTATATTCCATTGCCGCTAATTGCCATGAATTAAAAATTCCAGTTAGCCATGATGCGGTCGATTGTTGCCGGAAAAGTGATGATCTATCTGTTAGGCTATGTAGTAGCGAAAATTAATCAGGATGTTTCAGTCCAGAGGAGTATGGTTTGGCAACTCACGAGCGTCGTGTGGTGTTTTTTGACTTAGATGGAACATTGCATCAGCAGGATATGTTCGGCAGTTTTCTGCGCTATTTACTACGTCGCCAACCGCTGAATGCGTTACTTGTCCTGCCGTTGTTACCGATTATAGCCATTGCGTTATTGATAAAAGGTCGTGCGGCACGCTGGCCGATGAGTCTGCTTCTGTGGGGGTGCACTTTTGGTCACAGCGAAGCACGTTTACAGACGTTGCAGGCCGATTTCGTGCGCTGGTTTCGCGACAATGTTACCGCCTTTCCGCTGGTTCAGGAGCGATTAACCACCTACCTGTTAAGTTCCGATGCTGATATCTGGTTGATTACCGGCTCTCCGCAGCCGCTGGTTGAAGCGGTTTATTTCGATACGCCCTGGCTGCCGCGGGTTAATCTTATCGCCAGCCAAATTCAGCGTGGCTATGGTGGTTGGGTATTGACGATGCGTTGTCTGGGACATGAAAAGGTCGCACAACTGGAGCGCAAAATCGGCACTCCGCTGCGGCTGTACAGTGGCTATAGCGACAGTAATCAGGACAATCCGCTGCTTTATTTCTGTCAGCATCGTTGGCGAGTAACCCCGCGCGGTGAACTCCAGCAACTGGAATAGAGTAAAGCATAGCGTCCGTGTATAATGCGCCGCGCTTTTATAACCGGAGTTTTCTTTTTGTCTGAAGTCGAATTTAGCCACGAATACTGGATGCGTCACGCGCTGACGCTGGCGAAACGTGCCTGGGATGAGCGGGAAGTGCCGGTCGGCGCGGTATTAGTGCATAACAATCGGGTAATCGGCGAAGGCTGGAACCGCCCGATTGGTCGCCATGATCCCACCGCACATGCAGAAATCATGGCCCTGCGGCAGGGTGGTCTGGTGATGCAAAATTATCGTCTGATCGACGCCACGTTGTATGTCACGCTTGAACCATGTGTAATGTGTGCCGGAGCGATGATCCACAGTCGCATTGGTCGCGTGGTCTTTGGTGCGCGTGACGCGAAAACTGGCGCTGCGGGATCTTTAATGGATGTGCTGCATCATCCGGGTATGAATCACCGAGTGGAAATTACGGAAGGAATACTGGCGGATGAGTGCGCGGCGTTGCTCAGTGACTTCTTTCGCATGCGCCGCCAGGAAATTAAAGCGCAGAAAAAAGCGCAATCCTCGACGGATTAATTTTGTTTCTCTTCACTCCCTTTCCTGGAAAACAGCAGAGAGGGAGAATGGGTCAAATAGTTTGATGACGACTGGGAAAGAAACGAGAGAAAAGGAAATTTCTCTTTGCCCAACTCCGTAGGCGATACCGCCGGATAATCCTGCGCCAGTTGCATCGCCGCTTCTGTAGCCTGCTTCTCTTTCTCTTGCAGATAACCCACCAGGCTAATCTGATACTTACGAATATTTTCGACATAAGCGTAGGCTTCATGTCCACGAGCGTAGCCGTAAGTCAGCTTGCTGTAATAGGGTTTCTGGCTAAGTAAAGGCAGACGCTGTTTTACGTCAGCCCAACTGTCAGGATTCCCTTTGGTTTTTGCCGTCAGGGCGCGGGCATCCAGCATATGCGCATAGCCCATATTGTACGCAGCGAGGGCAAACCAGATCCGCTCGTTCTCCGGCACACTTTCCGGCACTTTACTCATCATATCCTGCAAATAACGCACGCCACCGCTGATGCTCTGTTCGGCATCGGTACGATCCGTAATGCCGAGGCTTTGCGCGGTATTTTTGGTTAACATCATCATGCCGCGCACACCCGTCGGTGAAGTGGCCTGTGCATCCCAGTGCGATTCCTGATAAGCAATAGCGGCCAGCAAACGCCAGTCAATTTCTTCGGCGTATTTCTCAAACAGGGGCTTTAACTGCGGCAGTACCGCATCGACGGCGCGTAAAAATGTGCGCGTATCGACGTAATCAAAATCATCGCCATGCCCCAGGTATTTCTCTTCAATGCGTGCCAGCGTACCGTCTTCATTCATTTCGTTGAAGAAGTCGAGCAGGGCGGCGGAAAGGGTATTATCGCCATCTAACGGGCTAAACCAAGTCACCGGTTGTTCATCGGTGATATCGAGCGCTACGGCGAGCTCCGGGTGAACGCGCTGAAACAGGCTGATGGCGACAGAATCAGCAATGGTGTAATCGAGTTTTCCTTCGATGACATCTTCCATTAATTCCGCAGAGCCTTTTTTGTCGTCTACCTTCCAGCTTAATTCCGGGAATTTTGTTTCTTTCAGGGTCTGGAGATCGTTAACCACCACATGACCCGGTGCAACGGTGAGTTGCTCCGCCGTCAGGTTGCCCAGCGTACGTGGGCGATACTGACCCACTTTATAAACCAGTTGTTGTGACACGGAATAATAGGTAGGGCCAGGCTGATAATTTTTTACCCGCTCACTGTTATAGACAAGTCCTGCCGCCAGCAGGTCGGCGTTACCATTATCAAGGTCGTCAAACAGCTGGCTGATATTCTGCCGCACGGTCACTTTCAGTTTTACGCCGAGGTAATCGGCAAACTGTTTCGCCAGTTCGTAATCCAGGCCAAAAGGTTTCCCGTTGATTTCGTTATAAGTCAGGGGAGTATGAATGGTGCTCACACGCAACTCTCCCCGCGCTTGAATGGCGGCGATACGGTTGTCGGCTTTACCAAACCAGGGAATGGATGGCCAGAGAGCGACCGCGAGCAGCAGTGCCAGAATGCCGATGAACAGATAATTAATCTTTAATTTTTTCAATTAGTTAATTCTCTGTGTCGTGCGCGTCCCAGCTTGAAAAAACGTAATAATAGTGAAAGGTTTACTCATAAATGAGCGGCATTTTGCGTAAACCTGCGCCAGATGGCAACTTATTACAGCCATTGGCGGCACGCGTTGCTAATTCACGATGGTGATTTTATTTCCACGCAAACGGTTTCGTCAGCGCATCAGATTCTTTATAATGACGCCCGTTTCCCCCCCTTGGGTACACCGAAAGCTTAGAAGACGAGAGACTTATGATGGAAATTCTGCGTGGTTCGCCTGCACTGTCGGCATTCCGAATCAACAAACTGCTGGCACGTTTTCAGGCTGCCAGGCTCCCGGTTCACAATATTTACGCCGAGTATGTCCATTTTGCTGACCTCAATGCGCCGTTAAACGATGATGAGCACGCACAACTTGAACGCCTGCTGAAATATGGCCCGGCACTCGCCAGCCACGCCCCGCAAGGCAAACTCCTGCTGGTGACCCCGCGTCCTGGCACCATCTCTCCCTGGTCTTCGAAAGCGACCGATATTGCCCATAACTGCGGGCTACAACAGGTAAACCGCCTTGAGCGCGGCGTTGCTTACTATATAGAAGCCGGTACGCTGACCAATGAACAATGGCAGCAGGTTACCGCTGAACTGCACGACCGCATGATGGAAACGGTCTTTTTTGCTTTAGATGATGCAGAGCAGTTGTTTGCCCACCATCAACCGACTCCGGTTACCAGCGTTGATTTGCTGGGGCAGGGCCGTCAGGCGCTGATCGACGCTAACCTGCGTCTTGGCTTGGCTCTGGCGGAAGATGAAATTGACTATCTGCAGGATGCTTTCACAAAGCTTGGTCGTAACCCGAACGACATCGAGCTGTATATGTTCGCTCAGGCGAACTCTGAGCACTGCCGCCACAAAATTTTTAATGCCGACTGGATTATCGACGGTGAACAGCAGCCGAAATCGCTGTTCAGGATGATCAAAAATACTTTCGAAACCACGCCAGATCACGTTCTCTCTGCTTATAAAGATAACGCCGCCGTAATGGAAGGTTCTGAAGTGGGCCGCTACTTTGCTGACCACGAAACGGGCCGCTACGATTTCCATCAGGAACCGGCGCATATTCTGATGAAAGTCGAAACTCACAACCACCCGACGGCGATTTCTCCGTGGCCGGGCGCGGCGACCGGTTCCGGCGGTGAAATCCGCGATGAAGGTGCCACCGGGCGCGGCGCAAAGCCGAAAGCGGGTCTGGTTGGTTTCTCCGTTTCCAACCTGCGAATTCCTGGCTTCGAACAGCCGTGGGAAGAAGATTTCGGTAAGCCTGAGCGCATTGTCACCGCGCTGGACATCATGACCGAAGGCCCGCTGGGCGGCGCGGCGTTTAACAACGAATTTGGTCGTCCGGCACTGAACGGCTACTTCCGTACTTATGAAGAAAAAGTGAACAGCCACAACGGCGAAGAGCTGCGCGGTTATCACAAACCGATCATGCTGGCGGGCGGGATCGGCAACATTCGCGCCGATCACGTACAAAAAGGCGAGATCAACGTCGGTGCGAAGCTGGTCGTTCTCGGCGGCCCGGCAATGAACATCGGTCTTGGCGGCGGAGCGGCGTCTTCCATGGCGTCAGGTCAGTCTGATGCCGACCTCGACTTTGCTTCCGTACAGCGCGACAACCCGGAGATGGAGCGTCGCTGCCAGGAAGTGATCGACCGTTGCTGGCAGCTTGGTGATGCCAACCCAATCCTGTTTATCCACGACGTTGGCGCTGGCGGTCTTTCTAACGCCATGCCGGAACTGGTGAGCGACGGCGGGCGCGGCGGTAAATTTGAACTGCGCGATATTCTAAGCGACGAACCGGGCATGAGCCCGCTGGAAATCTGGTGTAACGAATCCCAGGAACGCTACGTGCTGGCGGTTGCTGCCGATCAATTACCGCTGTTTGACGAACTGTGTAAGCGTGAGCGCGCACCCTACGCGGTGATTGGTGAAGCGACCGAAGAACTGCATCTTTCTCTGCACGATCGTCATTTTGATAATCAGCCGATCGATCTGCCGCTGGACGTCCTGCTTGGTAAAACGCCGAAGATGACCCGCGATGTACAAACGCTGAAAGCGAAGGGCGATGCGCTGGTCCGTGAAGGGATCACCATTGCAGACGCGGTGAAACGCGTACTGCATCTGCCGACCGTGGCGGAGAAAACTTTCCTGGTGACCATCGGTGACCGCAGCGTAACTGGCATGGTAGCGCGCGATCAGATGGTGGGTCCGTGGCAGGTGCCGGTCGCTAACTGCGCGGTCACTACCGCCAGCCTCGACAGCTACTACGGTGAAGCGATGGCGATTGGCGAGCGTGCGCCGGTTGCGCTGCTGGATTTCGCCGCCTCTGCCCGTCTGGCGGTCGGTGAAGCGTTAACCAATATTGCCGCAACACAGATTGGCGATATCAAACGCATTAAACTTTCCGCCAACTGGATGGCGGCGGCAGGCCACCCTGGTGAAGATGCGGGCCTGTATGAAGCCGTTAAAGCCGTGGGCGAAGAGCTTTGTCCGGCGCTGGGCCTGACGATCCCGGTGGGTAAAGACTCTATGTCGATGAAAACCCGCTGGCAGGAAGGTAACGAAGAGCGCGAAATGACGTCGCCGCTGTCGCTGGTGATTTCTGCATTTGCCCGCGTGGAAGATGTACGTCACACCATCACGCCGCAGCTTTCTACCGAAGATAACGCACTGCTGCTGATTGATTTGGGCAAAGGCAATAACGCGCTGGGCGCAACGGCGCTGGCGCAGGTTTATCGTCAGCTTGGCGACAAACCGGCAGATGTACGCGATGTCGCGCAACTGAAAGGCTTCTATGACGCGATTCAGGCGCTGGTTGCACAGCGTAAGCTGCTGGCGTATCACGACCGCTCTGATGGCGGCCTGCTGGTAACGCTGGCGGAAATGGCCTTTGCTGGTCATTGTGGCATTGACGCGGATATCGCCACTCTGGGTGACGATCGCCTGGCGGCGTTGTTTAACGAAGAACTGGGTGCGGTGATTCAGGTTCGTGCCGCTGACCGTGAAGCGGTCGAGTCCGTACTGGCACAGCATGGGCTTGCTGATTGTGTCCATTATGTAGGGCAGGCGGTTTCCGGTGACCGTTTTGTGATTACCGCCAACGGGCAGACTGTATTCAGCGAAAGCCGCACCACGTTGCGTGTCTGGTGGGCAGAAACTACCTGGCAGATGCAGCGCCTGCGTGACAACCCGGAGTGTGCCGATCAGGAGCATCAGGCGAAATCTAACGACGCCGATCCGGGCCTGAATGTAAAACTGTCGTTCGATATCAACGAAGATGTGGCAGCACCGTATATTGCCACTGGCGCACGTCCGAAAGTTGCCGTACTGCGTGAGCAGGGCGTGAACTCGCATGTTGAAATGGCGGCAGCTTTCCACCGTGCAGGCTTTGATGCTATCGACGTGCATATGAGTGACCTGCTGACCGGACGCACGGGCCTGGAAGATTTCCACGCCCTGGTCGCGTGCGGTGGTTTCTCCTACGGTGATGTGCTGGGTGCCGGTGAAGGTTGGGCGAAGTCTATCCTGTTCAATGACCGTGTACGCGATGAGTTTGCAACCTTCTTCCACCGTCCGCAAACGCTGGCGCTGGGGGTATGTAACGGTTGCCAGATGATGTCTAATCTGCGTGAACTGATCCCAGGTAGTGAGTTGTGGCCACGTTTTGTGCGCAATACCTCCGATCGCTTTGAAGCGCGTTTCAGCCTGGTTGAAGTGACCCAAAGCCCGTCGCTGCTGTTGCAGGGGATGGTGGGCTCGCAAATGCCGATTGCTGTCTCTCATGGTGAAGGGCGCGTGGAAGTGCGTGATGCGGCGCATCTGGCGGCACTGGAAAGCAAAGGGCTGGTGGCACTGCGCTATGTCGATAACTTCGGCAAAGTCACTGAAACCTACCCGGCTAACCCGAACGGTTCACCGAACGGTATTACGGCAGTCACGACTGAAAGTGGTCGAGTCACCATTATGATGCCGCACCCGGAACGTGTTTTCCGTACTGTCAGCAACTCCTGGCATCCGGAAAACTGGGGCGAGGATGGCCCATGGATGCGCATTTTCCGCAATGCGCGTAAGCAGTTGGGGTAAGTCGTCAGCCCATTGGTTTTGCAGCCCGGATGCGGCATTAAGCACCAACCACTATCATAAGCTCCCAACTCCGGGAGCTTTTTTGTGTCTGTAAATCACGACAATGGGTGGTTTGCCGTGTCGCTTTCTGGCGACACTTAACTCATTGATTTTAATATTATCTAATAAGTTTATCTTAAGTTGTCTCTTTTTAGCGACACAGTGGCTGATTTACATTCAAACAGCGGAGGAGACATAAACCCCTCAAAGCAACGTATAATCAGTACGTTACCAAACTATTTTCTTTATTGGCACAGTTACTGCATAATAGTAACCAGTGGCTCATTCACCGACTTATGTCAGCCCCTTCGGGACGTGCTACATAAAATTCGAATGACGCACAACAAGGTGCCTGCCGTCCAACTTCTGATATCAGCGTAGCTATATCAACCATCGGGCGAAACGTCGAGTTAGGCACCGCCTTATTCCATAACAAAGCCGGGTAATTCCCGGCTTTGTTGTATCTGAACTTCCCCTCGGTTAGCATCAGGCTATTCGCGTCTGACGAGAGTAACACCTTGAAACGCTGGCCCGTTTTTCCCCGCTCATTACGACAACTGGTAATGCTGGCATTTTTGCTGATTCTGCTGCCCCTGTTGGTGCTGGCATGGCAAGCCTGGCAAAGCCTGAATGCGCTTAGCGATCAGGCGGCGCTGGTTAACCGCACTACGCTTATTGATGCCCGGCGCAGTGAAGCGATGACCAACGCGGCGCTGGAGATGGAGCGTAGTTACCGTCAGTATTGCGTGCTGGACGACCCAACCCTGGCGAAGGTTTATCAAAGCCAGCGCAAGCGTTACAGCGAAATGCTCGATGCCCACGCAGGCGTGCTGCCGGACGATAAACTCTACCAGGCATTACGTCAGGATTTGCACAATCTGGCTCAACTTCAGTGTAACAACAGCGGTCCCGATGCTGCCGCCGCCGCACGTCTTGAAGCCTTTGCCAGTGCCAATACCGAAATGGTGCAGGCCACGCGCACAGTGGTGTTCTCTCGTGGGCAGCAACTTCAGCGTGAAATCGCCGAACGTGGGCAATATTTTGGTTGGCAATCGCTGGTGCTATTTCTGGTGAGTCTGGTAATGGTACTGCTTTTCACGCGGATGATTATCGGGCCGGTGAAAAATATCGAGCGCATGATCAACCGTCTGGGGGAAGGGCGTTCTCTGGGCAATAGCGTCTCGTTCAGTGGACCGAGCGAGTTACGCTCGGTTGGGCAACGTATTCTTTGGTTAAGTGAGCGCCTGTCATGGCTGGAATCCCAACGCCATCAATTTTTAAGACATTTATCTCATGAATTAAAAACGCCACTGGCGAGTATGCGCGAGGGCACTGAATTACTGGCTGACCAGGTTGTCGGGCCGCTTACGCCAGAGCAAAAAGAGGTGGTGAGCATTCTTGATAGCAGCAGCCGCAATTTGCAAAAACTGATCGAACAACTGCTTGATTACAACCGTAAACAGGCGGACAGTGCGGTGGAACTGGAGAATGTTGAGTTAGCACCGCTGGTGGAGACAGTGGTTTCTGCTCATAGCCTGCCCGCACGGGCTAAAATGATGCATACCGACGTCGATCTCAAAGCAACAGCTTGCCTGGCGGAGCCAATGCTGCTGATGAGCGTACTGGATAATCTTTACTCCAATGCGGTGCACTACGGGGCTGAATCCGGTAACATTTGCCTTCGCAGCAGTTTACATGGTGCGCGGGTTTATATTGATGTCATCAATACAGGCACGCCCATTCCGCAAGAGGAACGCGCCATGATCTTCGAACCCTTTTTTCAGGGAAGCCACCAGCGAAAAGGGGCGGTGAAGGGCAGCGGTCTGGGATTAAGCATTGCCAGGGATTGTATTCGCCGTATGCAAGGGGAACTGTATCTGGTCGACGAGAGCGGGCAAGACGTTTGTTTCCGCATTGAATTACCGTCGTCGAAAAACACGAAATAATGCTAACAGCCTATCCTATCAGGCTATTTTATTTGTCAGTTCGGCCCCGGGCAGTGCTCGAAATCTTCACGTACGATATGTACGCTCCGGTTTCTCCGCGCTGTCCATGTCCAGACTGTCTGCAACAATTACGCCCACTGGGATAGGCTTTAAGTCTGGTGAATATGCGACACATTTTTCAACGATTATTGCCCCGACGGCTGTGGCTGGCAGGGCTGCCATGTCTGGCATTGCTGGGTTGCGTGCAGAATCACAATAAGCCAGCCATTGATACGCCAGCAGAAGAAAAAATTCCGGTTTATCAACTGGCTGACTATCTTTCTACTGAATGTAGCGACATCTGGGCGCTGCAAGGTAAATCAACCGAAACCAATCCGCTTTACTGGCTGCGGGCGATGGATTGTGCTGATCGTTTAATGCCTGCGCAGTCGCGTCAGCAAGCTCGCCAATATGACGACGGCAGCTGGCAAAATACCTTTAAACAAGGGATTTTGCTCGCCGACGCCAAAATTACGCCGTATGAGCGCCGCCAGCTGGTCGCGCGTATTGAAGCGTTAAGTACCGAGATCCCGGCACAGGTTCGCCCACTGTATCAACTCTGGCGCGACGGTCAGGCGCTGCAACTGCAACTGGCGGAAGAGCGCCAACGTTACAGTAAACTCCAGCAGTCCAGCGACAGCGAGCTGGATACATTGCGCCAGCAACATCACGTTCTACAGCAGCAACTGGAACTCACCACCCGCAAGCTGGAAAACCTGACCGATATTGAACGCCAGCTCTCGACCCGCAAACCGGCTGGAAATTTCTCGCCGGATACGCCGCACGAGAGTGAAAAGCCCGCGCCATCCACCCATGAGGTCACTCCTGATGAGCCATAAACCTGCGCATTTATTATTGGTCGATGACGATCCGGGATTGCTGAAACTGCTTGGCCTGCGCCTGACCAGCGAAGGCTACAGTGTGGTCACGGCGGAAAGTGGCGCTGAAGGATTACGGGTACTGAATCGCGAAAAAGTAGATTTAGTTATCAGCGACCTGCGGATGGATGAAATGGACGGTATGCAGCTGTTTGCTGAAATCCAGAAAGTGCAGCCGGGAATGCCGGTAATTATTCTTACCGCGCATGGTTCTATTCCCGATGCCGTTGCTGCAACACAGCAGGGCGTTTTTAGTTTCCTCACCAAGCCTGTCGATAAAGATGCGCTATATCAGGCAATTGACGATGCGCTGGAGCAATCCGCGCCAGCCACCGATGAACGCTGGCGCGAGGCAATTGTCACCCGCAGCCCGCTGATGCTGCGTTTGCTGGAACAGGCGCGGCTGGTGGCGCAATCAGACGTCAGCGTTTTGATTAATGGCCAGAGCGGCACCGGGAAAGAGATTTTCGCCCAGGCTATCCACAACGCCAGCCCGCGCAATAGCAAACCATTTATTGCTATTAACTGTGGCGCATTGCCCGAGCAATTGCTGGAGTCGGAGCTGTTTGGTCATGCGCGTGGCGCGTTTACTGGCGCTGTCAGCAATCGCGAAGGTTTATTCCAGGCGGCGGAAGGCGGAACGCTATTTCTCGATGAAATTGGCGATATGCCTGCGCCGTTACAGGTCAAACTGCTGCGCGTGTTGCAGGAGCGTAAAGTGCGCCCGCTGGGCAGTAACCGCGATATTGATATCAATGTGCGGATTATTTCTGCCACTCACCGTGATCTGCCAAAAGCGATGGCGCGCGGGGAATTCCGCGAAGATCTCTATTACCGCCTCAACGTTGTCAGCCTGAAAATTCCGGCACTGGCGGAGCGCACAGAAGACATTCCGCTACTGGCAAATCACCTGTTGCGCCAGGCGGCAGAGCGACATAAACCGTTTGTCCGCGCGTTCTCTACCGATGCGATGAAACGCCTGATGACCGCGAGCTGGCCGGGTAATGTGCGCCAGTTGGTCAACGTGATTGAACAGTGCGTGGCGCTGACCTCATCTCCGGTGATTAGTGATGCGCTGGTGGAGCAGGCGCTGGAGGGTGAAAATACGGCGCTGCCAACCTTTGTTGAGGCACGTAATCAGTTTGAACTCAACTATTTGCGTAAGCTGCTGCAAATCACCAAAGGCAACGTCACCCACGCGGCGAGAATGGCGGGGCGCAACCGGACAGAATTTTATAAACTGCTTTCCCGACACGAGCTGGATGCAAACGATTTCAAGGAATGAATTGGCGTTATGTGTTACGTTTAGCAGATCAAAAGACAGGCGACCTTTTCAAGGAATAGCATGAAAAAGATTGATGCGATTATAAAACCCTTCAAGCTGGACGATGTCCGCGAAGCACTGGCCGAAGTCGGTATTACCGGCATGACGGTGACCGAAGTGAAAGGCTTTGGTCGCCAGAAAGGCCATACCGAGCTGTACCGCGGCGCGGAGTATATGGTGGATTTTCTGCCGAAAGTGAAAATTGAGATTGTCGTACCGGACGACATTGTCGATACCTGTGTCGATACCATTATTCGCACGGCGCAAACCGGCAAAATCGGTGACGGTAAAATCTTCGTCTTTGACGTGGCACGGGTCATTCGCATCCGTACCGGTGAAGAGGACGACGCGGCAATTTAAACCGCGTCAAGGGTTGCCGGATGTTTCCATCCGGCAACATCAAATTACAGCACCTTATGCGGGCCAAAGCATTCGTAATGAATGTTTTCCTGCTTCACGCCCAGATCCACTAACTGTTTCGCGGTAAACTGCATGAAGCCAACCGGGCCGCAGAGATAGAACTGCATTGTCGGATCGCTGAACGCACCTTCCAGTTTGCTCAAATCCATCAGACCTTCGCTATCAAACTGACCTTTAGCGCGATCGGCTTCGCTCGGCTGACGATACCAGGTGTGCGCGGTAAAGCGCGGCAGTGACTGCCCCAGTTCCTTAACTTCATCGGCAAAGGCGTGAACATCGCCATTTTCTGCCGCATGGAACCAGTTCACTTGTGCTGTGTGGCCTGCTTTTGCCAGCGTGTCGAGCATTGCCAGCATTGGCGTTTGACCAACACCGGCAGAGATTAACGTCACTGGTGTGTCATCTGCGACAGCCATAAAGAAATCACCTGCCGGAGCGACCAGTTTCACGACATCGCCAACATTGGCGTGATTGTGCAACCAGTTGGATACCTGCCCACCCTCTTCGCGTTTCACCGCAATACGATAGCCTTTGCCATCCGGTTTGCGAGTCAAAGAGTACTGACGAATTTCCTGATGCGGGAAACCTTCCGGCTTCAGCCAGACGCCGAGATATTGCCCCGGACGGTATTCTGCCACTGCGCCACCGTCGACCGGCTCCAGTTCGAAGCTGGTGATAAGCGCGCTGCGCGGTGTTTTAGCCACAATGCGGAAATCGCGAGTACCTTCCCAACCACCGGCTTTGCTGGCGTTTTCGTTATAGATTTCCGCCTCGCGATTGATAAATACATTAGCCAGTACACCATAGGCTTTACCCCACGCGTCCAGCACTTCCTGCCCCGGGCTGAACATTTCGTCCAGCGTTGCCAACAGGTGTTCACCGACGATGTTGTACTGTTCCGGTTTGATCTGGAAGCTGGTGTGCTTCTGCGCGATTTTTTCTACCGCTGGCAGCAGCGCAGGCAGGTTTTCAATATTACTGGCGTAGGCGGCAATAGCGTTAAACAGGGCTTCACGTTGATCGCCATTACGCTGGTTACTCATGTTAAAAATTTCTTTGAGTTCTGGGTTATGAGTAAACATACGGTCGTAGAAATGGGCGGTTAACTTTGGCCCCGTTTCCACCAGTAAAGGGATGGTGGCTTTTACTGTAGCGATGGTTTGAGCGTCAAGCATATGGTCTTCCTTTTTTTGCATCTTAATTGATGTATCTCAAATGCATCTTATAAAAAATAGCCCTGCAATGTAAATGGTTCTTTGGTGTTTTTCAGAAAGAATGTGATGAAGTGAAAAATTTGCATCACAAACCTGAAAAGAAATCCGTTTCCGGTTGCAAGCTCTTTATTCTCCAAAGCCTTGCGTAGCCTGAAGGTAATCGTTTGCGTAAATTCCTTTGTCAAGACCTGTTATCGCACAATGATTCGGTTATACTGTTCGCCGTTGTCCAACAGGACCGCCTATAAAGGCCAAAAATTTTATTGTTAGCTGAGTCAGGAGATGCGGATGTTAAAGCGTGAAATGAACATTGCCG
>OGEU01002218.1_pt1 | contig 14406 bp, 9 predicted proteins | sample 1570651 | NCBI WGS metagenome assembly OGEU01 (sample SAMEA2582129, study PRJEB24529) | metagenome | biome: Human gut stool | place: China | collected 2011 | reverse complement strand
ATCATCAGCAGATACAAATTGAGGTGCCATTTCAAATGATGTTACGCCCCATGACTTGAACAAATCAACATTTTCAGCAATCTTACGGTTAGTATAAACTGAAGGATCTGAACCATCTGGAATAGTTTGGAAGTTAGAGAAACCTTCGTAGATCAATTGTGAATCATAAGCTTCAGTCGCTTTAAGAGTCAATTCACCCTCTTTTTTAGCTTCTGTTGAAGGCGCTACTCGGATATCTTGATCATCTGAAGCTCCAACTGGAACCCAAACTGCTACGAAACCAGACATATCAAATGTTTCATAACCCTTGATGTCATTAGCACCGAAAGTCAAGACACCGTTGCTGTCTGTTTCTTTAACGTAACCTGCTGCGATTGCATCTGCATCAGATGTAAAGTTCTTGATACCATCAGCTGTACCAACAATCAAAGCACGGTATTTTTGGTTGGCATGGATTTTACCCATTTCAACATTAAGTTTAGCTGATTGATCCAAAGTCAATTTTGGATTGTTAGCTACAAGTGTTACCTGACCAGAAGTACGGCTGTATTTAGAACCTTCTGTATCATTAGCTGTCATAATGTCTTTACCATAACGTACTGAAGTGTAGACTTCATTTGTGCGGTAAAGTTCAACATCTGAATTGTCCATCTTACCATCAGTTGGCAACCAGTATGAACGTTGTGCTTGCCCACCAGATACATACTTGATACGACTCTTCATCAAGTTAACAATGGTATCGTAATATGGAGACTTAGTTTCCATGTAGTGACCATCATCTGTATAAAGGTCTCCATAGTAGACACGAGTGATAGTTTCCATGTTTTGCAACATAACCGCGTAAGCAGCTGGGATGTTGTTAAGCGTATATTTTTTGTCGCTGCTGAGCATGTCTTTGTTATAAATCTCAAAGGCTTTCTTCATTTCAGCATCAGTGATCGTGAAACCATCTGATTTTGGATTGATTTCTTTCTTGATGATTTCAGCAATAATATCTTGAACGTTGTTATCATGGGCACGGATAAAGACGTAGTTTCCTGACGCATCTCCGTATTTCTCGTTATATTTACCGATTGTAGACTGTTTAACTGTTCCGTCTTCGTTATAGGCCTTGCTTCCATCTTTGTTAATCCAATCAGTCTTTTCATCACGTTGTGTCGTGTTGAAAGTATTGTTATACAAAGGACTTACAGCTGGTGTACGTTCTTTGATTGGTTTAGCCAATGAGAAGAGGAGAGCCAAACGTTGTTTGTTTTCCATGGCAAGCGCAGCGCCATCTGTCTTGTCATTGTAGTGGTTGTCATTAAGGCTCCATGCTTCAAGGACTGAGATGTGAGCAAGAGCGTTTGCTTCAGATTTGTTAACACCATAGTACTCACGGAAGTAGTTTGTGTAGAGTTGAAGCATGTCTGCATCGACATTATCTACCGCGTCGACACGGATACCATCGAAGTTAGCATCCTTGTCACCCATAACGATTGAACCCCAGTTCATAAGGTAGTGGATTTGGTTCAATTGTTCCGCTTGAACAACTGGGTTAGATAAGTCTACGTCATTAGCAAGCAAGAAGTCGAAGCCACCCATGTGGTTTGGGTCAGACTGCTCATCAAGAATCGATTTATCAATTGTACCAGTCTGGTTAGTTGCTGTACGGTTCAAACGACGATAGTCAGAATTCGCCCATGGTGTACGTGAATCATTCACATAAAGAAGGGCACCACCTTGAAGGTGATCTTCGCCGCCACCTTTAGAGTAGTTTTCAGTTTCTTTGTTCCATTGTGGTTGTGTCTTAACAAAGGCAGAGATAGTTTCACGCAACCATTGTGTTGATTTTTCAGCCTGAATCTTTTGTTCAATCTTAACTTGGATATCCTTAGCAGCACGATTTAAGTCTGCTTGCTTATCTGTGCTTGTGTACTTAGCCTCCAAGTTGAAGACTTTAGACATGTAGTTCAAGTAGTTAACTTGTGTATCTACATTTGGCCACCAAGCCATCAAAAGTGGACGGAAATCTTCTGCAGTTGATGCTTGCCAAGTTACACCATCTTTGATGATAGAAGCTGGACGGTACCAGCTATCTGCAGTCAAATAACCATCAATCAATTCAAAGCTAGCTTCAGATGAATCGTAGGCACGGTTATTTATTGAGAAACCATCAACAATATTTGTTGTTCCTGGTGTGAAAGAGTATGTTGATGAACTTGTAAGAGCACCATCTTTACCGAAGTAAAGCAATTGACCATTTACAGTAATGGCAAAGTTTTCTTTGTGTGAACCATCTTCATTAACATAGTAATATTTACCATCAATGTTTTTGATGTTTTTCAAGGAAAGCGCAGCTTCTACTTCTGAATCTTTCAAAGCAGCTTCTGGCGCCTTAACTTCTGTATTAACAACTTCAGCCTTCACTGTTGCTGGTTGTTCTTCTGCTTTTTCAGTTGTAACAGCTGGTGCATCTGTTGTCACAACTGCTTCTTTATTTGGAACAGCTGCCACTGCTACATCAGCAGTTGTTGCTGTTGTAGCTGCTTCAGCTGTTGCTTGTGTGTTCGTTGTAGTCGCTGTTTCTACAGCATTTGTTTCTTTAGCAGGTGTTAAAACATCTGCTTCTTTTGTATTTGTACGTTTATCGGCTTCTTTGGTTGCTTCAGGAGAAGTAACTAAAGAAGCTGTTGTACCTGAATTTGATTGAGTTACTGTCTTATCTTGAGTTTCATCCGCTGAAACTGAAGATGTTGTTACAGACAATCCTCCCAAGACAGTAGCAAGTGCTACAGAAGCAACTGCAATTGTAACCCATTGCTTCTTAACTTTATGAAGCTTATAGTGTATCTTATTTTCCATTATAATTTTCCCCGTGATTTTATTTGTCAAAATCAGACTGAAATCTATCCGATTTCAAACAGTTATATTATATCATTATTTTCTAACTATTTCTCGAATTAATTGTTTTTTTATAAAATATATATTACATAACATTAATATTAGAAAAACTTTGTAACACACCTATTTCATAGGTTTTCAATTCTCATTTTTATATCATTTGATAACTGAAACTATTTTTTTAGAAAACGACTAAAACACTTGATTTAATAACATTTGTAGCCTTTCTGACTCAAAATTGATATTTGTCAGATTTTTTTCTTTAAGGAGCAAAAAAAGGCAAAACTTCTTTAAACGATTCTCGTTTTCAAGAAATTTCACCTATAAATTCATGTCAAATCATATCGTTTTTCACTTAATCTCTCAGATTAAGATTAGATTGATTGATTATTTATCAAAATCAGCATAACCATTTTCATCGAAGAAGACAGTCTTACCGTCTTGGAAAGTGATCCATGTGTTTGTCACACGTTCTCCAAGAACTGATTCGTAGTATTCCACTCCTTTTGGTGTGCTGATTGGGCTACCTTTAACTTGACGTCCTAATTTATCAAAGTAATACTCTTTACCATCGATATTTTGACGTCCTGTTACAGCCTTACCATCTTTGAAGTAGTACCAAACATTATTTCCAGTTGTCAAGAAACGGTTATTAAGACGCTCACCTGAATCTTTATCATAGTAAGAGAGTGATCCGTCAGCGTTCTTCACAAAGTCACCTTTGACTTGACTACCATCTTCTTTGAAGTAATAGTTTTTACCACCAACGCTATACGCACCTGTCACGATTTCACCATTATCTTTGGCATAGTACCATGTCTTACCACCATCAAGAGTGAAGAAATCAGATTTGACTTGGCTTCCATCAGCATTGAAGTAATAGTTAAGGTGGTCAATTGTTTGACGACCTGTGGCGAGGTTACCATCCTTATCAGCATGGTACCACTTGCCGTTTACTTCGAAGAACTTGTCCTTAACTTTATAACCGTTATCTACAGTGTAGTAGCTAATCTTGCCATTTTCAGTAACAAATTCACCTTTAACTTGGGCACCATTTGCACGGAAGTAGTATTCGTGACCATCCAAAGTAAGGGCACCTGTCACATTTTTACCAGCTGCATCACGGTAGAACCATGTTGAGCCATCAGTTGTGTAGAATTCACCCTTCTTAGCTTGTGCATAGCCTTGATCATTGAATTCATACCAGATACCATCGATTTCAGCCCAACGATTTGTGTAGGCATTACCTGAATTTTTATCGAAGAAGTAGAGTTTTCCGTCTGGAGTCACATACTTAGTACCTTTAGCTTGGAAGCCATTTTCATCAAAGTATTGCAATCCTCCTCCAGCATAAGTCAAGCCAACAGCCATTTCTCCAGTTGGTGAGAAATAACGGAATTTAGCTTCTGTTTCTGAAGTACCTTCTTTCGGTACATCGAATACAAAGTAACCATTTTTGTACTGCTCACCAAAGCTACCAAAGTAATAATATTTACCATCCTGTTGATAAATAGAATCACGAAGCTGGATACCGTTTGGCAAGAAGAAATAAGTCTTACCATCGATATCTTGACGACCAGTTAACATATAACCTTCTTTATCGAAGTAATAGTAATTTCCAGCATATTTAATGAAGGCATTCTTAGCTTGGAAACCACTATTATCAAAGTAGGCCATACCCTTACCATCATAGTAGAAACCTGTCTTACCACCTTGGTCCGTCAAAGGTTTTGGCAAGAAGATGCCATTATCAGTAACTTGATAATAGCGACCAGTAGCATCGTTGCTGAGAACATAACGACTACCACGACCAAGGATATTAGTACCATTCATGTACTTAGCAGACCATTGCTTGATTTTAACAGATGGATCAATCTTCTTACCAGTTGATATCATCACATCTTCAAACAACTGTGGATATTTCTTTTGGAGCTCATCAAGGAACTCACCACCATATTGAGCTTGGAAGTCCTTACCTGATGATTTAGAATTTGCAACATATAAAGTGTTATTGATATAAGCATTGGCCTTTGGAGTACCATAACTATTAGCACGTGTTGCTGTTACAACTTCTTGTCCTGGCAATTGGTAAAGTTGATCTGGAACCCAGTCAGCAATTGCTTGAATACCTTGCTTGTGAAGCGCCTTAAGTGCATCACGAAGATCTTCTTTAGAACCGTATTTGTTATTCTTGCTCATGGCAAGGTCATATCGGTCAGTAAAGGCATAGCCATTTTGGATAACAGAATCAAGGAAAGTACGGTCATCAGCCGATACAAATTGAGGAGCCATCTCGAATGATGTGATTCCCCATGACTTGAAGAGTTCTGCATTTTCTGCAATCAATTTATTAGTATATTGGCTATCTTTTTCAACAAAATCTTGGAAGTTTGAGAAACCTTCATAGATAACTTGTGAGTCCAATGCTTCAGTAGCAGAAAATGTCTTGTCAAGTTTCTTATCTGAACCTTTAACACGGATATCTTGGTTATCAGGCGCACCTACTGGTACCCAAACACCAAGATAACCTCTCATATCAACAGTTCGATACCCCTTGATTTCATCTCCACTGAAAGTCAAGTTCCCTTCAGCATCGGTGTATTTAATTTTTCCAGCTGCAGCTGCATCATTCTCGTAAGTGACAATTCCCTTATCAGTACCAAGAAGTAATGGACGGTAGGCTTGGTTAGCATGAAGTTTACCCATGTTAACTTTCAAAGTACCATCACCCAGTGAGAAATCCTGATTATTGGCAATAAGTGTCAACATACCAGAATGTTTACTTGTTTCTGCTACACCCGTAGTTTGGTCAGCAGTCATAATATCTTTACCGTAACGAACAGATGACAAGATTTCTTTTCCATTGAACGTGTCGACTTTCATCGATTGTCCACCTGAAACATATTTCATACGGTTCTTCAAGAGCGTTGTGATAGCATCGTAGTAAGGAGACTTGGTAGCCATATATTGGCCGTTATCCGTATAAAGATCTCCATAATAAACACGAGTTACCTGCTCCATATTTTGAAGAATCAAAGCATAGGCGGCTGGAATATTGTTAATAGTATAACGTTTTTCTGCCTTCTTCATATCTTCATTATAGATTTCAAAGGCACGTTTCAATTCAGCATCAGTCATGGTATAACCATCTGATTTTGGATTGATCTCTTTTTGAACAATATCACGAATGATATCTTGAACAAGGTTATCATGAGCACGCGCAAAGATATAGTTAGCTTGTGTATCTCCATACTTACTATTATTTGTACGGTCTGTCAAACTGCTAGTAATCAAATCTTTCAATGAAGAGCCCGATCCATAAAGTGCACCCATAATTGCATAACGAAGGTTATTATCCATGGCAAGGGCTGCACCATCATGTTTTTGATTATAAGCATTATCATTTAAATCCCAAGCTTCAAGGATAGAAATGTGAGCGAGTGCATTGGCTTCAGATTTATCCACACCAAAGGCTGCTCGGAAGTAGTTTGTATAAACTTGGAGAAGGTCTGCATCAACATTATCAACTGCATCAACACGGATACCATCAAAGTTAGCATCCTTATCACCCATAACAATTGATCCCCAGTTCACAAGATAGTGAATTTGGTTCAACTGCTCAGCTTGCACAACTGGATTTGAGTTATCAACGTCATTGGCAAGTAGGAATTCATAACCACCCAAGTATCTTCCTGTACCATTTAGAGAACCATCTTGGTTACTTGGTGTACGGTTAAGCAAACGGTAATCAGAATTTGCCCAAGGTGTCTTGTCATTATTGACATAAAGAAGAGCTCCCCCTTGAAGGTGGTCAGCAAGGGTATAGTTTTCAGTTGTAGTATTCCACTGGTCTTGTTCTTTTACAAAAGACTCAATTGCTTGACGAAGCCATTCAGTTGATTTTTTAGCTGAAATTTCTTGTTCAATCTTAATTTGAATTGTCTTAGCAGCTGCATTCAATTCAGATTGACTTTGGCTGGTTGAATAAGTTGCGTTAAGGTTAAAGTGTTTAGAGAAAGTATTGAGGTAGGCAACTTGTGTATCTACATCAGGCCACCATGCCATCAAAAGTGGACGAAAGTCTTTCTCAGTTGATACACGCCATTTTTCACCATTTTCCAAAATAGTGACTGGACGATACCAGCTATTTGGTGTCAAATAACCATCTACCAACTCAAAGCTTTCTTTCTTAGAATCGTAAGCACGGTTATGTGAAGAGAAAGCATCAACTAGATTAGTTGTACCTGGTGTGAACGAGTGTGTTGATGTGCTTGTCAAAGCACCATCTTTACCAAAGTAAAGCAACTGGCCATTAACTGAAACAGCAAAATTTGTTTTGTATGAACCATCTTCTTTGACATAATAGTATTTACCATCAACTTGTTTGATGTTGTCCAAAGAGAGTGCTGCTGTTTCTTCTTTTTCAGTAACACCAGATTTTGGTTTTTCAGCTACTGTAAGCGTTGTATCTGTCGCTGCTGCAGCTGGTGTTTCTGTTGTCGCACCATTTGCTACTGCTGCACGATCAGTTGTTGCTGGTGTTGCGGTATTAGTAGTTGTATCTGCTGCAGTGGTTGCTGCCGCAGGAGTTTCGACTGTTGCAGTATCAGCAGCCTTGTCAGTTGTTACTGCTGTCGCATCTGTCGTAGCAGTTGCTGCAGGAGCGGCTACTTCATGCGTTTCAACGACAACATCGCTTTCAGCTGTCGTAGAGGCAACTGGTTGAGTTGTTTCATCAGCTGAAACCTTTTGATTGGCAACTGTAGCGCCACCTACGATAGAGGCAAGTGCTGCCGAAGTGACGGCAATCGTCACCCACTGCTTCTTAACTTTGTGAAGCTTATAATGTACCTTTTTTCCCATTTTAGGTCCTCTTTTCATTTTCCTAGTTTGAATGAAATCTACATAATTCAAACAATTTCATTATAGCATATTTTTTTCAGCCTTTTCGAGTCTTTATCAAGTCATTTCAATTTTTAATCATAATGTAAATTGAAAAACATTTTGACAATCATTAAAAACTACCGAATGTCGAAAACGGTAGTTTTTTCTATTTTTTAGGAAAATTTTTAGAAATAATCGAGAGGTAAATAAGCTATCTCTATTCTATCAGTTAGCGATTTTCAAGTCAGCTATTAAGCAAAAACGACGTTATGTTGGACCCTGTAGCTGACTAAAAAGAGCAAGGTTTCTGTAACTAGTTTTGCCAGAACCAAGCCTAAACCAATAGCAACTAGACTACTAAGTAAGAAATAGTTACAGGCCAGGAGGACCAGGACCAACATAAAGTAACGAACACTCGATCTAAAGAGGGAGCTTGTCGGATTAAAGACCACATTAGCGTTCAGCAAACACTGGCTGGAAGCCGAAATCACACGAGCTAGCACGACCGAAAGGAGCAGATTCTTCGTCAAGGCAAAGAGCACAAATAAGGCTGTTGCATCAATGACTGAGGCCAAGACGGCCGTGCCAGAGAACTTTAAAAAAGGGCTGTAAATACGGATGGAATCACGAATGGGGCGAAAGTGCGAACTTTTATTTTCCTCCAGATAAACGGTCTCGATAGGGACTTCAGAGATTTGATGGCCTGACTTTTTGGCTTCAAGCAACATATTAAACTCGTACTCAAAACGATTGCCATCCAGATTAAGAAGCCATGGAATCAGGTCGGTTGACATGCCTCGAAGACCTGTCTGAGTATCCGTTACTTTCTGACCAGTTACTAGACGGAAAAGTCCAGCAGTTACCTTATTTCCAAAGCGGCTACGTGCTGGCACCTTACCAACAAAGGCACGCGCACCCAAGACAAGATGACTTGGATTTTCCTCGATTGCCTTGGCAACACGGACAATATCCTTAATCAAATGCTGACCATCACTGTCAACTGTGACAATAGGTTGAGCCGAAAGGTGCTGACTGACTACTTCTTCTTGAATGTGAGCAAAGGCAGTTTTGAGAGCAGCTCCTTTTCCTTTATTGATAGGATGGGTAAGGACAGTCGCTCCAATAAAAGCCGTTTCGTCGTAATAGTCGTTATAGCCTGGGCCACTCCCATCATTAACAACAATAATACGGGCTTTAGGGAGTTTTATGGTAATATCTTGAACCACCTGAATCAGGCGTTTGTCTGGTTCATAAGCTGGAATAATAATATACATAGGCACTTCCTTTCTGTTTCATCCTATGACTCTTTAGTGACCTCCTCCAAAGCCACCTGGTTGTCCACCACCTTGGGGACCACCGCCACCTTGAGGGCCACCGCCGCCAGGCATTGAGTTTTCAATCTTAGTTTGTTTCTCACCATTGATAGTAATGTCACCACCGGTATAGGTCGCTGAACCATCAAAGTCAAAGCCAGACTGACCAGTCAAATTGATCGTTCCACCCGATACAATAATATCTCCGTTAGAATCGATTGGGTCGGTATCACCCTCGCCAACCTCAACATTTAGGGTTCCACCGGTCATCTTGAAGAAAATCTCACTTTGACTGGCATTAGCATTGGCCGCATTGACACCATCGTCCGTTGCATAGACATCGATATTTCCACCATTTATGGTCACAGATTTTCCTTCGATACCTTCAGTTGATTTTTCAACCTTGTAAGTACCACTATCAATAATCAGGTCACCAGAAGCATGGATACCGTCATCACCAGCTTTGATGGTCATGGTATTGTCAGATAGATACATGGTACCTACTGAGGTGTCGTCATCATTATCAACCTTAACAGCATCTTCTTCAGCCTCAATGGTCATAGTTGTTCCTGTGATGTTGAGTTCATCATTGACATTGAAGGCATCACCGACTGAGGAAATCTTATAGGTACCGCCAGTCATATGAAGGCTGTCATTGGCTTTAATACCGTTGTTTTTCTTGGCATCAATGTTTAGAGTACCTGAACCATTAATGGTCAAATCTCCTTTAGAGAAAATCACAGCATCCGCATCTTCATCACTATTAGAACTTGAATCAGAAAGTGTGTTTGTAGTGCCATCTTTAAGTGTCAGATAGACATGACCAGCTTTTGTGGCGTTGATTGCTGCATTTGTATTTGTCATGGTAACGCCATCTAAAACAATATGGACATCGTCTGAATCACCAGCGTCTACCTTGATTTGCACACCGTCGGATTTTCCTGAAATGACGTAGGTCCCAGCTTTGGAGATGGTTACGGTTGAACCTGATAGGGCTGCACCATCACCTGAAACATCTGCAGATGAGCCTGATAACTTAATCTTAGTAGCTGAGCTTTCATTATAAGAGGTATCAGAATCTTTAGAAGTAAAATAGTTGCTGTTGTTCTTATTTGTTTTCTTACTGGTCGTTGCTGTTACAACACTTGTTTTTGATGTAGTGCTTGACGTCGTCCCAGTTGACTGACTGCTTGATTGGCTACAAGCTGTCATGACTGTTAGAGCAGTCGCACAGGTCAATAAAGTCGTCCATTTTTTTAGTTTTTTTAATTTCATATTTTTTCCTCTCGGGTTCGTTTGGATGATTACAGTTTACGGGACTTAGCTAAAACATTTCTAAAGGTTAACTAAAACTTATCTTAAGTTAAGTTTGGTGAAAGTTTAGCTTAGGAAAACTTTCAGAAAAGTCCCATAGACTAATAGGCAAGCAAGTAAGTGCTTTATAGAAATAGTACATTTGCGATCAACTTTTCTATTATAAAAAAGAATTAAAACAATAAGTCGACTGTTTGAAAACAGATGTTCCTGCAACAAATTCCCTATTTTCCTGGGAGTTGCTTCACGGCTTTGTATCTTATCTAATTGAACACGCCTACAACTCGGGGGAAAAAGATGGGCCCTGCTTGGAGATAAACTCCTTCGGCTGGTCCCCCTATTTTCCTGGGAGTTGCTTCACGGCTTTGTATCTTATCTAAAAAAGGAGTTTTTTCATGGTTAAACAATTGGAAACACGTTTTAAACGTATTGAAACAAAATATGTGGTCTCAAAGGAAAATCTTGAGGACCTGCTCACTGATCTTAAGGAGTATTTGGTAGAGGATGATTATCCGACATCTACCATTTCAAATATTTACTTTGATACGGATAATTTTGACGTCATCCAAGATGCCCTAGATGGTAATCACCGTCAAGAGAAAATCCGCATGCGTACCTACCTATCCAATCCCAAAATTGATAGTAAGGTCTTTTTAGAGGTTAAAGCCAAAGATGATGAAGGAATCGGTCATAAGTTTCGTCTCGTTTCAACTCCGCTTGTCATCACTAACTTGATGACAGACGGTAAGAATCATGGTCAAATCACTGACCGCCAGCTATTACAGGATATCCACCACTTACGTCAACGATATGCTGAGGGGCTCAAACCTCGTATGTATATCTACTACGACCGTTTTTCGATGAAAGAAAAAGAGACTATCGAAGGCTATGCCTACAATAAAGTTCGTGTTACCCTTGACCAAAATTTGACTTACCGTGATGAAGACGTCAGTCTCTTTAAGGGAAATCATGGTTTTCCCCTTCTTGATGAAGATACGATTATCATGGAAATCAAGGCACCTGGCAAAAAGCCTGACTGGCTTCAAACTATCTTAGACAAACATGGTTTGGAAGAGCAGAAATTCTCAAAATACAGCTGTGCCTATCATAAGTCTCAAGGTCTAGACTATGGACCACGTCCAGCACAAGAAAAAGGAGCTGCCGCCTATGTCTAATCTCTTCAATTCTATCTTTAATGATGCGACCGCAACCGCTAGTCCTCTTCAACTCATGCTGGCCTTACTGGTCAGCCTAGTTTTAGGTTTGGCCTTGACCTGGACTTATAAATACCGAACCCTCTACACCAGAGAATTTGTCATTAGTTTGACCCTACTTCCATGTTTGATGACCCTGGTTATCTTCCTTGTCAATGGGAGTTTGGGGACCTCTATCGCCGTGGCTGGGACCTTTAGCCTCATTCGTTTTCGTTCAGCTACCAGTGGTTCCAGAGAGCTGATTGCTGTCTTTATGGCCATGATTATTGGTCTGGCATCTGGGACAGGCTATCTCTTACTGGCTGTCCTCTTTACCATCTTCCTTTTGGCTGTTTGGCTTCTTTTGTAAAATCGTCAAAGTCGTACCGACAACCAACGTCGTAGGCTCCTGACCATTAACGTCCCTTACCAAGACTTGATTGACCAAAAAATCACTAAAACCTTGCTCAATTTCACAAGCGAATGCGACCTGATTTCCCTTAACACCACAGGTGGGGGTGAGACCATGCAACTGGTCTACGAAGTGGACTTGAATCCCCAAGTGGATGACTTCCAATTGACGAATCACCTTATCTCAAGTATTAAAAATTGTGACCTGGCTCTAACAAAAAAAGCTAAAAAGAAAAAGAATTTGTAAGACAAAAAGACATCTCCGACTGATTTTCGGAGATGTTTTTGCATGCTTTGAGGTTAACATTTTCACTTAGCTATAGCCTATACTTCTATGCCGCCAGTATGGAGTGCGAGATTATCGCAGGAATCAAAGTATCATCTAATCATCTTCATCTTGGACAACCTTGCCATCTTGTATGTTAAAGGTATAGCCAATATATCCGGAATTGTCATAATAAGCGGAATTTTCTTTATCAGTTGTGAAATAATAAAATTCGTACTCTCCGTCTGGTAGCTTGCTAGCATCCAGTTTCTTCGCTGCCTCTTCTAAATCTTTCTTACTGGTATTTTCTGTATCACTTACTCTTATTGACATAGTAACAATATGTTCATCAATCATTGTTTGATAAGGAATTTGATAATACCCATAAAAATCATGCTTGCCATTTTTACGGTTTTCTTTGGCTATGCGCACTAAATTATCAGAAGCCTCTTGATCTATCAGTGTATTATCTTTGAAAGAGAAATCTTCGATATCAAGGCCTAAAGATTGCTTTTTAAGCTCTTTAAAGAGTTTTTGCTCTTCTTTTTTTACAGATTTTTGTTGTAAATAGGTTTCCGAGTAAAGGCCAGGAGTCATATATTCTTCACTATAAACTGTCCAGTCCAGTTGAAATGTAATTTTTCCATCTAATACTATGGGTTGATTATCGTAGGTTTCCTCTGAATAGGTATAATAGACATAAATGCCTGCACTATCTAGAAACACCTTTTCGATACGCTTAACTTGGACCTTTCCCTTAAAACCATTATGAGCCAAGATTTTTTGCGTTTTTTCCCTGGCTTTTGAGTAAGTAATTGGAAGTAGCACTGTGCAACGAACTAAAAGAATAGAACAGAGGAGGAGAATAGCTAAGCAAGAAAGCTTTAAAATATTAGGAGTATTTTTCTTCATAGTACATCCTTCCTTTCCTCAATGATTTATATAAATAAGCACACCAAATCCTTCAAATAAAACGAGCTTTCTTCACTCCTATTATAGCATTTTAAAGCGTTTTCTTATTTTGATTAGAAGGGAAAAAGATTAGGATTTATCTACCAAAAAAGCCCGAAGCATCACTTCAGACTTTTCATCTTGGTTCAAATCGGTTGAGATAATCCTCAATAATCTGTTACTTCTTTTCGGTCATGGACATTGCTTTGTTTGCCTTGACGGGCTTTAAGTACGCCTTCAACGTCTTCAGGGCTGACCCCTGTTTCAACGAGCATGACTGCTAGGTGATAGAGGACGTCTGCTGTCTCGTTGGCAATTTCTTCTTTATCAGCATTTTTTGCTCCGATCACAACTTCTGTTGCTTCTTCGCCAACCTTTTTAAGAATCTTGTCTAGCCCCTTGTCAAAAAGGTAATTGGTATAAGATCCTTCTTTGGGATTTTTTTTACGATCTAAGGCTTCCTTATAAAGTGTTTCTAACATAGCTACTCCTATCTATCTTGATTGTCATCATATATATCCGTAAAGAAACAGCTGTAGGCTCCTGTATGGCAGGCTGCTCCTTCTTGTTCCACAGCGATAAGCAAGGTGTCCTGATCACAATCTGTCTTGATGCTTTTGACATGTTGGAAATGACCAGATGTGGCCCCCTTATGCCAAAGCTCATTTCTAGAACGACTCCAGTAATGCATTTGTTTGGTCTCAAGGGTCAACTGATAGGACAGCTCATTCATATAGGCCAACATGAGCACCTGCCCCGTCTTGTAATCTGTCACAATGACTGGTACCAGTCCGCCTTGTTTGTCAAAATCAAGTTTAACCTCTGTCATCGTCTCACCTCAATTCCTGCATTTGCCAAGACTTGTTTGGTTTCGCCTATATTTACCTCACCAAAGTGGAAGATAGAGGCTGCCAGAGCACCCGTCGCTGTTGTCTTTTCAAAGACCTCTACAATGTCCTCAATATTTCCCGCGCCACCAGAAGCAATGATCGGAACATCGACGACCTCCGCCACACGATTGAGCATTTCCAAATCAAAACCAGACTTAGTGCCGTCCTTGTCCATGCTGGTTAAGAGAATTTCTCCAGCCCCCAAGGCGACGACTTCTTGAGCCCATTGGATGAGGTCTCTACCTGTATCCTTACGGCCTCCCGCCACAAAGACATGCCAGCTCCCATCAGCCATCTTTTTG